>WNGL01000345.1_pt1 | contig 73398 bp, 69 predicted proteins | sample 5400591 | NCBI WGS metagenome assembly WNGL01 (sample SAMN13153377, study PRJNA577476) | soil metagenome | isolation source: 80 cm soil or saprolite under Garry oak tree replicate 1 | place: USA:California | collected 2016-06-15 | reverse complement strand
AGCGGCTCAATGCCTGGCTACAGAACTACCGCAAGCTGGTGACCAGATACGAATACAAGCTCGCCAACTTCGTTGGCTTCGTACATCTGGCTTGCATTCTTATTGTGTTGCGGAAGGGGTTTTGAGATGGGTTCTAGAAGCCACTAATACCTAGATAAGCATGAGGGCAATGATGCATCAAGCCGCTTCTAGGACGTTTCGGGCAAAAGGGTCATCTCACTAAGCGTTTTAATGAATAAATCTCTACGTATCAAATCGTCTATGATTTGCGGGATGGCTTCAAGCGTGGGCAGAGCCCTGTACATCCACATTTCACAGGATTCCTGCCCAGGCAGATTATGCTGAGAGCTGTCATGAAAGCACAAAAGCGTCCCATTATTCGCATTGTTCCAGGCATTTACAATTCGTTCGGACTGCTCAGTGATTCCAGCTGTATCGTCTCTTTCCCAGCGACATTTAACCCCCCAATCATAGTCTTCAATAGCTAGCCTTGACAGTATTATTCTTGATCTATAGAGCGAAGATGCTATTTCTTCTACTCCTTTATTCCAATCCAAGTAAGGGGGTCTTAGAAATGTAATGTCCGAACCACCCAACTTGGCCGCTCCTTTTATTGCCGAAGCTCCCCTCTCGATTTCTTCCTTTACTGCTACTGCACCTGACTGTCGCAGAAGTTGCGTCAACCTTGGATGTGTGTATGTATGGTTGCCGATTTCATGGCCCTCACGGGCTATGCGCTGCGCAACTTCTGGAAACTCTTCTGCCCGCGCACCAATCAAAAAAAAGTTACCCGGAACTTTTTTGTCTTTTAAAACGTCGAGAAGTGCTGGCGTCACTTCGGGGTTTGGCCCATCGTCAAAAATAAGCGCAACTTCATTTAATTCCCGGCTGGCTCTATGAATAATCATAGTTCTGACCACGCCGCAAACTCGTTGCCGTTTGGTTCAGTGAAGCGGAACCGCTTGCCACCCGGGAAGAAATGCGTATCCTTGATAATCTTGCCACCATTTTTTAGTATTAACTCTTTAGTTTTATCTAACAGGAAACTCGATAAGGTCGATTTTATTGTGTCGCCATAAAACGATTGTAACAAAATGTAGTCTTTTAAGCTTTTTATCTTGCTCCAGGCCTCCCATCACCTTAGTGGCAACAAAAAAGAGCGCCGAAGCGTCCAATAAAATCCCATTTGGTGCCCTTGACGCACTTTCATTCCAACACCTTTTGGGGTGGATTGACTCTTTAGTGGTAGGTTATCCAGCTGATTTAGGCGCCAATGAATAGCTGCCGACGGCAAAAAGCTGATTCAGCGATGGTCGGTAATACCAGAAGTCTGGCTCTCTAAGTTGGTCAAAGCTGCTCTCAATCGCCTGAAGTGCGCCAGGAGGAACCATGCGCAACTTTTGTCCGTCTCGTACTTCTCCTAGTGTATCAGCAAAATGCACAGTACCATTGCCTCTTGAAAGGTGATTAAGGTGGCCTATGTGATTCACTTGTATCTTGATATTCTTTTCGTTGAGAGCAGTAATTAGCGCTTCATCTTCATGGCCAGGCATCATCGTCAGGGGTTTTCCATACTTTTCCCCAACCAATCGGCTGAAATGCAATTGAGGAATTGAGGACAGCTGCGACATCAGCAGCTGCGAACAGACAAACGCATAGTCGTTGCCGAATTCAACCAGAGAGTTTACCACGCCGAGCTTGCGAACCATGGCGGTCGCGACGCCCAGAAATTGGCTATGCTCTCTCTCAGCGCTGGCCTGGTCGAATACATCACCGAGACCCTTTGCTAATCCTGAGAGTTCTGCCTGCACGAGATTCGCTTTCCGAAGAAGCTTTGGAGATAGTTCACCCAAGGCCCGTTCAGTCTGTTCTGTATGAACATCAACTACTGTTGTTTTATCGAAGTCCGTGAGCAGTTGCTCTAGCGGGATATCGCCGCAACCTCCTGCTCCAAGGATGATCGCAGTACGCTCCTCGCCTTGCCGTGATCGACGCAAGGCCTCCAGAGATGTTTCAGTAATAGCAGCCCGGCTTGCAGATAGATGACCAGCTTGTAAAGTTGAACCGTATGCTGCACGATCCAACGCGATATAACTATTCATCCTGGCGTACGCATCCGCCATTGTCACAGGCAAACCTTCGGCCGAAGGATCGACGATTGCAGGAATGGATGACTCGAAATTGTTACCGCCAGTTGTTTCGCTCATAACAGATGAGACTATACCATGGTTAGGTTACCCAGTAAAGGAGGAGGTGCCTTCAAGATTACCTCGCCCATCCAATAGCAAATAGCTACGCAAAAATTAGCAGATATTGGAAGTGTGTGCCCGTCAAAACAAAACAGGCCGATTAGCCCAACGCTGTTTTCGACCTGGTTTATGGGCGTCCTACTGATGTAAAAACTTCAATACCTTGATTGGTGCGGGTGACGGGACTCTAACCCGTGGCCTCGTCCTTGGCAAGGACGCGCTCTAAACAACTGAGCTACACCCGCAGACTTGACGATTTTACCAGAGAAAACAGGCAAAATCAACATTCTTCGTCCCGCGGCCAATGTGCGGTAAAGTATGCATTCTATGGAGCAGCGCCCACAATCACTAGAGCCCGAACCACCCACGAAAAGAAACGCCGGCCAAGACGACCAGCCCGAAAACGTCGTGACTAGCGACCTGGAACGCGGCACTGCGGCAGATGAATAAAGAGTACTTCGATGGGGCCGGCGAACGAGGGCAAACGCTCCGCCGAACGGACGCGAAACCGAATAAGCCGCACATTCCCTGAAGGCATCGAGCCGCTTCATCCTCGTATGATATGATCGTACCATGCAAGATAAGATTTCGGTTTTTAAGCAGCACGTCCGAGAGCTGGCCGGCAATCCCGGCTTCGTGCATCACAAATGGTTCGTAAAGTGGCACCTCGAAATCGTCGAGAAAATCGCCGCTGAACTGCGCGAGCTTCATCCAGAGGCCGACCATGATCTGGTCGAAGCAATGGTCTGGCTGCACGATTACGGTAAAATTTTGGACTTTGACGATGGTTATGAAAAAACATTAACCGCTGGCCGGCAAAAACTAACCGAGCTCGGTTTTGCCCTGAAGTTTGTCGACCGAGCGATTGGCTACGTCGAAACTTTAGATAAGAAACTGGAAGTTGACTTGCGAGAGGCGCCGATCGAAGTGCAAATTGTCTCGTCAGCCGATGGGTGCTCACACATGGTCGGCCCATTCCTGGAAATTTTTTGGCATGAAGCAACCGATAAAACGTTCGCGAATAAAACATTTGAAGAGCTTATGGAACTAGGCCGTAAGAAAATCGACAAAGACTGGAATCATAAAATCGTCTTGCCCGAGGCGCGCAGAGCTTTTGAGGCTCGCTATAAATTTCACCGCGAGCAATGCGGTGAGCTGCCAATCAAATTTTTGTAAAACTGCGTATACCGCGAAGCTGAGTTGGCAGAAAAAAATATCTTCCTGGCAACCGCGCCCACGGACGCGAACTCTGCTCAACAGGGACAGAAATAAGAGAGCACCTTCAGGATGTTATACTAAGTTAAATGAACACCCTCGCCGCTATCTCACTACATGCTAGCCATGGGCTAGCCAAGATATAGCGGGCCGCGCCGAACTAAAGGATTGTAAATGCCACGCAAAGTACTAAGATTTTTAATGGGCCATTATGAAGACGAATAATGCATGGACTGCGCCTGATCAAGAACAGCTTGTCGTAGGGCTATAAATTGACTAATATCATCCCCTTCTGCCGCGTCCCAGATCGTACCGCCATCAACTAATCCGTGGCTGTCTGGAGTATACGACCACTGCAACACGCATTGGTCGTCAAAAATTACAATATCACTATCAGGGAGCGCTGCTTTTCCGAGTAAATGCGCAGCTTCAGTAAAGTAAACTTTCTCGGCTCCTTGTTTTTGGTATTCTGCAAATAACGCCAGCCCCCAGGCAGCATAAGGCGTGAGCGGTCGTTCAACAACCTGCGCCCGTGTTATAGAGGCTGGGCTTTCATGGCATAGCCGCATCCAGCTGGTATACCTAGGGTCGTTGCGGGCAAGCTGCATGGATTCGTCGAATTTGCCCGCCTCCCAAGTTCTCCAGGATAGGCCGGCATCTTCACCTATGTAATTCTGTAGAACTCCGAGCTTAAATATACTACGCTCAGCCGCCTTAAAATGATCAGTAAAGAGTTGCCCTATCGCGTCGTACCCGCGGTGTACGTTCATGCTACTAGAATACGCTATGCATGATTCGTTGTCACTGTGGGCGGGCAGGACCTCGTCGTTTTTAGATATTATTTCTTGGGCGAAGTCTCGGTCAAGCCCGACGAACGATGGCCGAGCGAATGCGCCCCGCCCCATCTTCCATTCCACCGTGCGCATGTAGGTCTGTAAAATATATAACCATGTAATCATATTTCGCTCAGCCAATCCGCTAACTCTCCTAAAGAACCCACTATTATATCCGGCTGCTCCGCCAATAAAAGCGCTTCAGAATGATAACCGTATGTCACCGCAATGGCTCCAACTCCAGCTTCTCGTGCAGCCCGCATGTCCTGAAGTGTATCGCCAATATATAAGGTTTGCTCAGGGGCTACCCCCGCTCTTTCAATCACAGCTCTTATGACAGGGGCCTTATCACTAACGCTCCCCCTTACACGTTGTACGAAATCAATGATGCCGCAAGCTGCGACTTCTCGTTCAAGGTGCTCTTGAGGGTGTGAGCTGATTATTTCACAGTGCCTGCCGGTCGTGAGATTCGCAAAAGCCTCTACGGCACCTGGATAGGGTTGCGGCTCTCCGAATTCAGCCTTAGTCGTAGCAAGAAGGATCCCGAATTCTTTATAAAATCCGGCAGTCGATTTACCGAGTTGTTCTGCTAGAAAATTTCCCGCATTCCACCTCTCACGCCCATCGCGCCACTCATCGAGACTAAGACGCGGATACTCGTAAGCCTCTAGAAGTCTTTGGTTGGTTTCGTAAACGAGCGATCTATCGTCGCTGACCGTACCGCTCCAATCAAATATGAGAATCTCTGGATTTGGTAGGGTATTACTTTTCATAGATTAAGCATACGTGAAGCCTTGTAAAAATTTATGTTTATCGCAGCAGATGAAAGGGCAACTTCCCCAGTCATACCTCAAAGCGCTTCACTCTTTTTTGACGATAGCCAGGCAGCAATTGCCGAAACGAATGCTACACCGCCAAGCGCTAAGCAGATTATCACGAAGGCCCTGTGTTGAGCTATATCATTGTTCGAAATAGCGAGAATCGAGTACAGTCCTCCAAATATTGATACGCCCAAGGCACCGCTAATTTCAATGGCGGTGGTGCTTACGCCGCTTAAGTCAGACGCATAATTTTTTGAGATGCTGTTAGTCATTTGGCCCATGAGGCCGATGAATCCACCCCCTTGTGCAATGCCACTGAGAATAAAAATGGCCGCCAACAGCACAGCTGCTTCTGTTCTGCCTGCGACCACAGCGCTGATGCCAAGGTATGTTAATGCGAAAATAACGTAACTTAAAGACGGCACAAAACGATTGAATCGCAACGGTATGCGGCGGAGGACATACCCTGAAACAGCGAATCCGAGCGCCCAAGGGCTGAGCAGAAGTGCTACTACAAGAGCGTTAAGAGCCAATGCTTGTTGGTAATATATTGAGAAGGTATAGATAAAAGCATAGTAAGTGGCTGTAGCAAACAGCATGGATAACAGTCCCCATACTATCGTTGGCCGAAAAACTACCGAAACAACAATAAGCGGTTTCAAGACAACCCTTTTGGCTATCATTGTTTGTGTACGTATAAATAGATAAAGAACGGGTCCGCTCGCAAGCAAAGCACTCCAGCTCCACCATGGCCATCCCATCTCGCGTCCAATTGTAAGGGGTACTATCAAGAGCAAGATACCCAGCGATAACACGGATACGCCGAGTATATCAATACGTTGAGCGGTCTGCGGTTTGTCCTTGGGCAGAAATTTTAAGCCAGCCAGCATAATTGCCGCACAAATAGGCAGGTAAAGTAAAAAGAGTGATCGCCATCCCAACTGTGCGATATTTGCTGCAATTAGTAATCCCCCTAACATTTGACCAACGACTGCCCCGGCAGCGAGCGCCATCGAGTAAAGTCCCATAGCGTGTAAACGTTCAGGCCCTGAAAAATATAAATGTATACCAGTGAGTGTTTGCGGGAACATCAATGCCGCACCGACTCCTTGGAGCGCTCTACCTGCAATTAAAACTTCTATCGTCGGTGACAGAGCACATGGCAGAGAACTGAACCCGAAGACAGCGACTCCTAGGAGTAATAATTTTCTGTAACCATACATATAGCCTAATCTTGCACCGGTAATTATCAATACGGCAAAAGTAACCAGATACATGCCGATCATAAGCTCAATTGCTCCACTACTACTGTGCAGGTCGCTCTTAATTGCCGGCGCAGCAATATTCGCAACAGTAGCCGTCGCTTGGCCTAAGAGCTGGCCTGTCAGCAGCACCCTAAGAAGCCTTATGTTCTTTTGTAACCATGGCTTGTTCATGGCACCAGCATAAACGCTCCGCAAAAAAAAGGTGGTGCGTTTTCGGGCAGGACAGTATATGTCCGAAAAGGCAGCATGCTGCTGACTACGAGTGCTACTATAATCTTATGCAACTACGAGATACAGTATGTTACGAGGCATTGAAAGCCCACGACCGCCGTTTGATGGAGTGTTTTTTACATGTGTCACATCGACAAAAATATATTGCCGGCCTATTTGTCCAGCAATCATTCCAAAGTTTGAAAACTGCCGATTCGTTGCCTCTCCAACGGCAGCTGAAAAAAACGGCTTTCGCCCCTGTCTGCGCTGCCGCCCCGAACTCGCACCCCCTATAGCAAATAGCGGCACCGCCTCGGCCGCACATAAGCTTGCTACATATATTGATGAAACGCTTCTTATGGACGAAACGCTCGGCCGCATTGCCGAAAAGTTCGGCCTTAGTGAACGGCAGTTACGACGAGTTTTTCAACAAGCTTGGGGCATGAAATTAAAGCAATACCTTACGTCCCGTCGCTTATTATTTGCAAAACAACTATTGCAGGACACCAATCTTCCAATCGTCGATGTTGCTTTTTCTGCCGGCTTTAATAGCCGCGGCCGGCTAACCATCAATATGCAGCAAGTTTACGGCTTCACACCTGAACACCTGCGCAAAGAATTGCCCTCCAACAAAAACACGCGTACGCAACCACTCTTACTTCGTGCCGATTATCGTCCGCCCTTTAACTGGGAAGCGCTGTTGCAATTTCTGCAAAGCCGCGCGACACCTCTTGAATGGGTAAAGAACAATGCATACTGTCGAACGGTTGATGGCCATGTAGTTACTGTACGAAATGTGTCCGCGAAAAATTATTTGCTCGTGCAAATCCCAATCGAATTATCTCGTCAAGCCCATGCCACTTTGAGCAGGGTCCGACGCTTATTTGACCTCGATGCCAATCCTTTAATAATTGCGGCGACGCTCTCTCACGATCCCCTGCTGGCACCTCTCATACAACAAAATCCCGGCCTGCGTGTCCCCGGCTGCTGGGATAACTTTGAAATGTTGCTTAGAGTCATTATCGGGCAACAAATAAGTGTAGCGGGCGCGACTACCATTATGCGACGATTTGTTACGCACATTGGTATGACTTCTGAGTCTGTTGCACGGAGTTCACCTGAGACTATTGAAGCAATCGGCATGCCACTTAAGCGGGCAACGACTATCTGGCGCATTGCCACGCTTGTTCAGTCCAAGGCACTGAGTTTGGAAGAGAAAAGTACGGAGAAATTTTACGCTCAGCTTGTAGCTATACCAGGTATCGGACCGTGGACCGCTGAATATTTACGCATGCGCGTACTAAGCTGGCCAGATGCTTTTCCGGCGGGCGACCTGGGACTACAAAAAGCTATTGACCCTGGTTTGCATTATACCGAAAAACAATTACAGGAACGTGCGGTTACATGGCAACCATGGCGCGGTTATGCCGCGATGCTGCTCTGGAAGTCATTAGAAAACCGAGGAGGTTAAAGTTATGTATTACACATTTGCGGACACGCCAGTGGGTACATTATTATTTATAAACGACGGCAAAGTAATCACTGGGATTCACTGGAAAGTATCTAAGCACAGGCCTAAGGTAGCAAAGGGCTGGATAGAGAATAGGACAATATTTAAAGAAGCACTCGGCCAATTCGATGAATATTTTGCGGGGAAACGCAGAATATTCACCTTTGCATATATTTTTCGAGGCACTGAATTTCAAAAGTCCGCATGGAAAGAACTTGAGAAGCTTCCTTATGGTGCTTATTCAAGCTACCAGGGCATCGCGAATGCAATCGGAAAGCCATTTGTATATACAGCAGTTAGGGAATGGGATAGCTCTAAAGAAGTTGAAGGTACCAGAGCGGGACATACAGGCGATTTTGGGGCATGGGAAAGTTCAGACGACAAGGATTTACGAACACGTTGACATGCAAGATAAGACCGAGGGGCTAACCAAGCTTGAACGCAGTTTGTTCTGGCGAGCGAACGGTGATGCTCGTTGCCGTCAGCTACTGCCATCAAGCCAGCAATCGTTGAACAAATTATGGCATTCATAAGTGGTGGCTCCTCCCAGACTCGAACTGGGGACACAAGGCTCTTCAGGCCTCTGCTCTACCAACTGAGCTAAAGAGCCAGCTCTTGGTAACAGCGGCTATTGTACTGGAAATACCGCTGTTACGCAAGAATCTCAAACAGCTATGGCGTGAGCTTGGGCGTCAAGAAGCGCCCCGTGCAAGCCGGCGCATTCTCCCATAGTTGCGGCTTCGAAAAACAGGTACGATCGAGCCAAATGGTCCCGCACATTGTCAGCCACACGTTGCATGAGAAACGGTGCCCGACTGCAATCCCGCCCGTCCAGCGCAACTCTTTTGGATTACGGATTGACGGTCAAGGGTTGTGCGGCCATAGCAGTGCACGCTAGACTTTCTCCTTGCCCATAAAATCTTTGACACTCTTGACGGTGTCCATGAACTGCGCCGGGAAGACGATCGTGCTGTTCTTTTCAACCGCGATGTCACTCAGCACCTGCAAATTTCGGAGCTGCAAGGCGATCGGGTGCTGTGCAATAATATCGGCAGCTTCCCCCAGTTTAGTGGCACTCAGTTGCTCGCCTTCGGCAGCGATAATTTTGGCGCGTTTTTCGCGCTCGGCCTCGGCTTGCTTGGCCATGGCCCGCTGCATGGTGTCGGGCAGTTGGATGTCCTTCACTTCGACGGTGCTGACGTAAATGCCCCATTTTTGAGTGGAAGCCTCCAGGATGGCTTTGATTTTGTCGTTGATAGCAACAGTTTCACTTAATATTTCGTCCAAACTGCTCTGACCGACTATGTTGCGCACGGTGGTTTGCGCGATCTGGTAAATCGCCGATACCACGTTTTCAATTTCTACGATCGACTTGATCGGGTCCTGCACTTGATAATACGCCACCGCTGCGACGTCAATCGACACATTGTCTTTGGTGATAATTTTTTGCGACTCAATCGGCAGTGTCACGGTTCGCAGCGGCACCTTTCGCATTTGGTCGATGATCGGAATGATGAGCCGTAATCCCGGTCCCTTAATATGCGAACGCACTTTGCCCAAGCGGAATACCACGCCGCGCTCATACTGGTTAATAATCCTCACGCCATTCGATAGGATAAACAGAACAACGACCAGCAGAACAATGATAAGCCCAGCCATACGACTCCCTCCTAAGTTATGTCACTCATTGTATGTCATGAGTAACGTGAAATGCAATGCGGCGAGACCCGAATCACGAAACCCAAAAGTAAAGCGCCCATCTGGTACGCTGTTGTTTGTGAAGACAAACAGGAGAAACCAAAATGCACGCAATACAAAGACAGCATATCGTGGATGTATACGTTTGGGTAGATGACGCGGTAGCGTCAACTACCCAAACGAAGAAAGAAGTCGAGAGGAAAGGCGGACGCCCTAGCATCCTGCGTGACAGTGAGCTGCTCACCATGCTCATCTGGGACGGACTAACCGAGCCACACAAAACATTGCACGGCCTGTACGCCTGGATTGCCAGAGAGTACGGCGACTGTTTTCCGAAGCTACCAGCCTACCAAAACTTTGTGGCCCATTGTCACCGCTTGCTTCCATTGCTCGTGGGATTGCTGCAGTCGACTTTGTCGACCGCAGCACCTCTGCGTTTTGTGGACAGCACCATGCTACCCGTTTGCCGAAAGGTACGTGCCGACCGACACAAGGTTGCCCGTAGCGTAGCCGCCTTTGGCAAGAACTGGCAAGGATGGCATTACGGCTTCAAGCTCCATGCGGCCATTGACCAAAACGGTAGGCTGGCCGCCATTTACTTCACGCCAGCCAACGAGAGCGATGTACTCCAGCTCAAGAAACTCGTGAACACCGCTACCAGAATTGTGGTCGGTGACGCAGGCTACACTGCTCAGGTCACCAGAAGACATCTTTGGCGAGATTACCGCTGTGCGGTTATCTCGCCTCCCAGACCAAAACAAATTTGGCTCATGGCCAAGTGGCAGCATCTACCGCTAACCATGCGCCCCAAGATTGAAGCTGCTTTTGGTAAGCTCAAAGGGACACATTACCTCATCACTTCGTTTCCCAGGAGCGTGCAGGGCTACGCCCTGCACTACATCCGAACCTTATTGGGGTACCAGATGGGGGTTTCGTGATTCGGGTGGCGAGAGCGCAAACTTCGTAGCTTAAGAGTGCAGAATGGTGCACACGTAAGCGATGTCAGGCTCCTCCACTCCAAAAACATGCCTTGATCATATCAAAACCCCGGCAAGAAAAGTACAAGACTTCGATTTTACGAATGCGCCGGTTTATCAAATATGTCCTGAAATAACCTGAAAGTGCCTTGTATTTGGTTGGCGGAGATAGGCTGCGGGCCAGTTGTGTATGGGTCGGTCTCGCTGTTCTGCTGGAAGGAGATGGTTATCAGGTGCGGGCCGTCGAGAATCACGTAATCGTCTTCGATGAGTTTATAGCTCACCTGGCGCGTGCCGGCCGATTGGTTGATTGCGGATTTTTGGTAGATGTTTTCGCCGTGAAAAGTATAGGCTTCGTCGCCCAGGTTGCTCACAGCTTGCAGCGTGGGGCCGAGAGCGGTAGGGTTTTGAGCGATCTTTTTGGCAGTCCAGGCCGCTTTGGCGTCGCTTGGCGAGGCGTAGGTATTCATACTGAGCCGCAGACTTTGCGGATATAGGTTAGAAAGTTGCAACGCCTGGGCCTGTGGTGATGCATTAAAAATCCGGAAGCCGGCGCGGTCGGCCGCCGTGCTAAATGTCAGGCCACAACTCGAAACCACGCCGTTGCCCGCATCTGGCGAGCCGCCTGGTGCGCCATATTGGCTGTCGTTCGTAACGCTGTCCGGCCGGAACTGCATGCCGCTAAAAATGCTTGGCAGCTTGGCCAGATCGAGGTCTTTGCAGACATCGACGAAGGGCGTATTCAGAAAAGTTGCGTGTCCGCTCAGGCCGTCCGGTCTGGCCGCGAGGTCTTTGTTGTCGACATTTGCCAGAATAGTTTTTGCGAAGGCATCGAACTTTGATACGATCGCCGCCTCGGTGTCGCCGGTTTGCAAGTCGTAATCGAGCGTCAGGTAGAGATTACCGCGCGCAATCGAAGCTTCAAGCGTGTTATTGGGTGCCGTCGGTACAGTCACAACGCTGTTCGTTACGTATGACGGTAGGGTTGGCGGCGCAGCGTTGGGGTTACTGGAGGCGTTGGCGGCCGCCAACTGGTCACGACTGAGGCTGTCGTTCGCACCTTTTGTGCCACCAAACTGTGCGAGCGTCACGGTAATAGCAGTTTCGGAACTAGCGGTTGGCGTTTTTGGCATCCTCAGAGCACAGCTCGAAGTGTAGCCAGTGTCCGGGCCAAGTTCTGGTGCAAGTTGCGCGAGGTCGCCCGATGCACCGCTATAGGCGCTCGCTTCATATTGGTAGCCGATTGTACCGCCGTCGTTCAAGCCAAAAATATTTTCGTAATTGCTGATCGTAGCCACACTGCACGGATAAATGTACGGATATTGGCCGACTGTCAAAGTCGCCGGGTTCTTTTCGTTCGAAGTTGCGTTCTGAAGTTGTTGTTTGTGCAAGAAAAAGACGAGTAACGTAATAACGATTCCCAAAAACAGCACGGCGCCAATGCCAATGAACCACAACAATTTTTTCGAAGCGCCTTCGTAGCTGTCCTCGGGATTCATACGCAGTATTGTAGCGAGTAGTAACCCCTTGCACAATAGAAAGGAGTCGCCGGCAATAGGCTAAAATTCACGAAGAGCATTCCGATTCAGGTAAACTCAAGCATAACGACCGACATGCCTCATACGCCAGAAGATCCGATCGAGACGTTGGTTGCTGGCCTACAACCAGATTTGGTGCCACCCGAAGAAACCAAAATGCCCGAGCTCCTACCTCGCGTATTGAAGAGGAGGGCGAGGGTTCGAACTTGGTCACTTTGGTGGGGCTGGAGGGGCTCGAACCCCCGACTTCAGCAATGTGAATGCTGCGCTCTAGCCGACTGAGCTACAGCCCCATTACAGGTAATATAGCAAAGTATGACTAATCATAGAAGTTGCGCATGTCTCTGCGAAAACTGATGGCGCGCGCCTGGCCGCTCCAAATCGTTCTACGCCCGAAAAATCGCTGAAACGTTTCGTTACATTAACCAGGAGGCTGGCGAGCGTTTTATGCGTGGATATCGAGATGCATATCGCCGTCGATATATTCTTGGCATAAGCGCTCGAACACGGCGTTTGTCCAGCCAAAGCCGGTCTGGGACGGATACACGCCCTTGAGTGGCGGCTTCTCCGGCGCTACCACGTTGTACTTTTCCAGGAACAGGCCGTGCTCGTTGAACCACTGCAAATTAGTATCAAGCCACTTCGTGGCGATACGGGCCGCGTCCTCGTTATAGCCATAACGCCGCAAGCCTTTGATCACCAAAAAATGAAGCGGCGCCCAGCCGTTCGGATAACCCCACTGCATAGGCATGGTACCGGGAATATATTTGTTGAGCGGATTAAAGTCAGTGGTCGTCAGGCCGCCTTTTTGCTCGAAGCGCCGCAGAGCCTTGACCATCGCCTGCGCCTGCCGGCCATCGGCCATGCCCGCCCACATGGTATAGTAGGCGGCCAGCGAGCTAATGTTGCCGCGCTTCTCTTTCACAAAATTGTAGTCGTAAAACAGGCCACGGCCTTGATCCCACATAAGCTCGTCCACGGTCTGCTTGCGCTTTTCGGCGGCTTTCAGCCATTCCTTGGCTTCGTCATTCTTGCCTAAAATACGGGCGGCCCGGGCGAAATCGGCTTCATATTTGTAGAGCAAGGCATTCAGGTCGATCGGCAAATAATTGAGTGCCTTGTGGCCGAAGCGCGGCGTCATGTCCCAGCCGCTTTCGGTTTCAGCGATGGCGTGCAGATAATTGAAGTCGTAGTAGCGACTCAAACCCCGGTAGATTTGGCGCGCGTTGGGCTTGCGTGTGCCCATCCATACTGCACGATATTCTTCCTTGGCAACTTCAATGTGCTCTTTCAACCAGGACTTTTCGAGTTTATAAGCATCGTACAGATCGAAGATAAAGCTAGTCAGAAACGGCGGTTGCGAGCGGCTCAGGTAATACATTTGCGAGCCATTGGGAATAATGCCGAAGCGTTTGAACTCCATTACAAAATCTTCGAGAATGCCCATAACCAAACTTTTATGGGCTTCGTCGAGCATGCCTTGGATCATAAAATAGCTGTCCCAGTAATACAGCTCGTCGTAATCGAACTCGTGTCCTTCGGCGAACGACGGCACCAGGTACGGTTTGGGCAAACCGATCAGGCTTTCGGTGTCTTTCGGGTTGTAGCGCTCGAGTTTGGTCCAATACTCGCGAACGTAGTCACGGGCTATTTTGACATCCTCGGCCGTGAGGCTCTTGCCTCTTACAAACGGAAGCAGCCGCGCTTTGGCAGCGGTTTTGGCGGCAACTGACTTGATCTTCTTGGCTTTCTCTAACATCTGAAACTAGCCTAGGCCACTTACCCGGCCTGCGTCAAGCATCCCGTCGGACAAAGTCGTGAGTTTGCAACAAATACGCAGCTGCGGCAAATTTCCAAAGCTTGAAACAATGGCCCAAAACCATATAATAGAACTTCGCATGGCAGATTTTCAAGAAGCATCAGCCAACTTCGTAGGCGAGCAGGGCGTATATAAATTTGATCTGGCGAATGGCGCGGTAGTAACCGGCATTTCGGCAAATACGTGGGAGAGTTTCACAGAGAATTTTGAGAGTTTGCGCGGTAACCCGCAATCTGTAGGAAGCATTATTTTGACTCCTGAACTTATCACTATAGCGCCTTATGAAATCGGGGATCCCCTTGATGCGCTGCAGGTTAATGTCGAGGAGCGCATCATGGCTGCACGCGACATGTCTAACGTCTGGCCAGACTCCACGCTTATTTTGGGTACGACGATGAGCGGTCCGATGGCAGCCAAGCCAAAAAACGCCTTACTCTATATCAAAGCCGGCGAGATCGTTGGCCAAACTTCAAAATTGCCCTATCTGCCGGTAGGCGTGGAAGCTTCCTATGAACGCGCTACTTCAGCACGGGTAAGTCAACCGTTGCCGGACATGCCAAACATCTTGCCCATGATATCTTCTGACCTACTTTTCCACCGCCTTCGGACCGACACCAAGGTAACTTTCTTAGCGAATGGCGGCTCTGAAGAGCCTTATGTCAACCCGATAACTTCTCAAACCGATACTCTGCTGGTTGGCGCCTGCTGGCAACGACCGCTTCTAGAGGGCGTTAGCAAGGTTCGCAGAGAAGAAGATTATGTCTTTCCCCTCCATGTGGCTGCGCAGTCGCTATTTCGGACTCACGCAACCTTGCAAGACATTTTGGTCATTGACCGCATGCCTGGCATATCAACTCCTATTTCCGAGCCTACGGCACCAATCAATGTGCATTATCGGCGCGTTGCCGACTAGTTTGAGCGCCCCGCCGAGTGTAGACTTTCGGATATTTCTGTTCATAAACGAAAATTGGACTGGCCGGCTACTCCGTTTCGAGGTCTCGTATCCGAAAGCGAAGCGCGCCCAAAATAGCGGCCACTACACCGATGCTGCTCACTATGACGACTGCCGTCCAGTTGGGGCTGGTTGCCGGCGCCAAGGTAATGTGATTCAGCACCGATGTATCCAGAATCCAGTGGTTGAGGTTAATACCCGAACTCACCATCTGCAATAAAAACGACCATGCAATTACCACGTACCCAGCGGGCATGGTCAGCCGTGGCGCAAAGCCGAAGCCGGCAATGGCCACGCCAAGCGTCAAGACCGCCGGAGCCATGGCATTCACGCCGGCAATCCACAGCTGGTGCGCTGGCACACTTAGATGCTGGGCCGCCACACCAGCCCAGGTACACAGACTGGCAAGTACACCGGCACACACAATCGCCATGAAAATAATCACCACTCTGCCGCCGAGCCACTGCAATCTGCCCACAGGACGGACGAGCAAGTTGTCCAAATAACCCTCGGCCTCGTCGCTGCGCATGGCACCGACCGCACTGGCCGCGTATGACATCATAATCGCCATCAACATGAAAAAGACAACGCCTAGGTAGGTGAGCGCGCCCGTAGCCTGCGTAGTTCCTGCCAACCGATCAACGGCGTGCTGGGCATTGAGCGAAGCAGCAAAGGCTTGCGCAGCTGCCTTGGTGATGAGACCGAAAGCCAGCCCAACGACAGCCACGACAAGCAGCCAACTCACCGTCGCCACTCGCGTGAGACGGACGGCGGCGGCGAACGGCGTGCCGAGCAAAGCGGTGCGCGACCGGATCGTTTCTTTGTCCGGGAAAAAGCTGGCACCCAGATCGCGCTGTCCTGCCAAAAAGACCGTCAGCGCAGCCGTGACCAAAGCGAAACAAGCAATCGGCAACAACCACAGCGGTCGCGCGCCATACAGCGGCTGCAGGTTTTCAATCCAGCCAAGCGGCGAAATGTTCACCAGCCAATGCGCGCCGCGCGCCGTATCGCCCATGGCGCGTAGCAAAAAGCAGACGCCGAAAAATCCGGCGGCGAGTGAGGCAGCGCGGCTGCGTGTTGGCATGAGTTGGCTGGCCAATGCACCAATCACCACAAACTCTGCCGCACTGGCAACGGCCGCCAGCGCAAAATAAAGCGCCGCGTGCACACCAAAGCCCACGCTGTGTACGGCACCTATGGCCGAAAAAATGATCGCAATGCCGGCGTATAAAACAAGCAAGGCAACAGCGAGTCCGGCCAGCGCGTTCGCCGCCGCCCGGCGCGCCGTGGTTTGGCCGGCAAGCAGCAGCTCCCAGCGCCCTGCATTCTCTTCGCCGCGAAACGTTTTGGTGGCCAGCAACAGGCCCCACACTGCGCCAACGATGGTCATAAGGCCGAGTGCGTTCCACGCCGTAAAGCCTGTGACCTGCTCAAGATGGTGCGGTGCGCCAAACAAAGCGTCGAGCCCGACATTATTGCCAAGCGTCGCCGTCAACTGTAATCGTGCTTTGAGGGTTGGATAGGTGGCAGCGTAGCCAATCGATTTTGAGGCCACGTACGAACCCAAAATCACTGCCCACAGCAGCGCGCTGCGGTAGCTGCGACGCGCCACAAAACGGCCGATGACGATCTGCGGCCAGGCAAGCCGTTGCAGCGCTGCCGGGCCGCTTTTGTCAGCGCTCATTACCGGCCTCGGCGCTGCGCTTTTCTTCGTCACCATACAGCGACAAAAACAGTTCTTCGAGCGATGGTTCGCGGCTTAAAAGCGTTTTGGGATGGGCACTCGCGATGGCCGACAGCAACTCGCCGATTGAGCCACGCACCTGGCACGTCAAGCTGTGATCGACAATCTTCACATTAGTCACGCCTTTTAGATGGTCGACTTTGGGTGGCGCACCGTCGAAGGTCGCCTCAACGGTCAGTGCCGCCAGGTGGCGCATATCAGCCAGACTGCCGACCTCGACCAGCTTGCCAGCACGCAAAATTGCCACACGGTCACAGAGTGCCTCAACCTCGTCTAAAATGTGCGAACTCAGGAACACGGTCTGGCCGCGTTGTTTGGCTTCGAGTACGCACTCGCGAAACACCTGCTCCATGAGCGGGTCAAGACCACTGGTCGGCTCGTCCAGAACCAGCAACTCGGGCCGGGACGCGAACGCCGCGATCAAGTTGATTTTTTGGCGATTGCCTTTGGAATACGTACGCACCTTTTTGTTGGGCTCAAATTGAAAACGCTTGATGAGATTGTTGCGGTAAGCTGCGTCGACTTCGCCATGCACCCGGCCGAGCAGATGCAGCGTCTCGGCCCCAGTTAGCGCCGGCCAAAGCGCAGACTCGCCCGGCACGTAGGCCAGCCGCTTGTGAATTTCCACCTTCTGCTGCTGGGCATCCATGCCAAAAATTTCCGCGCGGCCGGCCGTTGGCTTTATCAGGCCGAGCAGCAGGCGAATCGTCGTAGTCTTGCCAGCACCATTCGGCCCGAGATAACCAAGCACTTCGCCTTTGTTGACCTCCAAATCGAGGCCTTCAAGCGCCGCGAATGCGCCATACAACTTTGTCAATTTTTGTGTTTTCAGGACGACATCCATATCACATCCTCATAGAAAGTTATATGCAAATGGTCTCAAAAATTCTTGGAACTTGCAAACCGCTTATGGATAGCTATCATGGCCGCCTCCTAAGTTTCATGAAAAATAACTGCTAGATAAAAGCCGTTCATTAAGGTAAGCTTAAAACATAATTATAATATAGCCAGGAGACAAAAATGGACGCTTCGACTTTATTCGCAGATCTGATGTATGCAACACCAACCAGCACAACGACAGGCGGTCACTCGCCGATGTTGTTCGTTATAGCCGGCATTGTAGGATTGTTGAGCATCGTTGCCATGTGGCGCATCTTTCAAAAGGCAAAGCAGCCAGGTTGGGCGGCAATTATTCCTTTTTACAGCCTCTATATACTCTTAAAAATTGTAGGACGGCCGGGCTGGTGGCTGATTTTGTACTTTATTCCGCTCGTCAACCTCATAATCTCTATTGTAGTTGCTATCGACCTCGCGAAGGCGTTTGGCAAGAGTACCGCCTATGGCGTTATCGGCTTGTGGCTGTTCTCAATTATTGGCTACTTGATGCTCGGCTTCGGCGAGGCAACGTACAAAGGCGCGCCACAGCGTTAAGCTTTTGGTACCGTACAAAAAGGCTCACAGGCGGTACAGCTACAGCTTTTACAACGCCGACTGCACGTTACGCCTCAGTAAGCGTATGCAGCACAAGCTTACCGGCAACCAGTGGCGTCCTTCACAAAGCCGAGAATCGGCGGTACTTCCTCAACGATACCGCGCCGTACAATGCCTGCATGTCCCCAATCACATCCTTGCCAAATTTGCTATGGCTCAGAGCTTGCGCCCCATCGATCAATTTCATAAAACACACTATAAAATCTTGAGAGTAACTAGTCAATTTCTGAAGCTAGTTTAGTGTTCAAATAAAAAGACCTCTCGTTTTTGGCGGCAAGAAGCCTCTTATGGTGGAGCTGGCGGGTACCGCCCCCGCGTCCATCGGTTTATCTTGGTTAGTCTTCTACAGGCTTAGTCTGCTTGAAAATGTCGATTGCCCGAATCGAAACAGACGAAAAACGAGCAATCCAAGTCCAAAAATCTTAGTGAGCGTCCCGGGCAAAAGCGCCCAAGCATCCAGAAATATGAAACGCCTTTGCACTATCTGGCGTCATGCGCGGCGTTGCTTAGGTGTTAAACCTAGGCGGTAGCCATTGCAGGCTGACGGCCCGCGAGAACGCGGTCTACAGCTGCAACTAGCTTAGATGTTTTTGTTGCATCTATTTTGGGTTTGCCTATAACGCTGACAAGCGACCTGCTAATCTAACCGATAAAGTCCAATGTCGAGCTTAAAATTCAGCCCCATAGGCCACTCTACTGTGGCAATTTTATTATATCATATCTGGCATCCGACGCAATGTGGCCCGTACCAACTCACAACCTTTGCAACCGCACTGCGGTTGCTGCTGCTTGAGAAATTACCCCAGTACACCATTGCATATCGCAGTGGCGTACACCGCAGTACTGTCTGGCGCTGGAAGCGCAAATGGCACAAGCTCAATGAGCATCGCCAGCTCACCAACGACAACCGTACCTGTCACCACCACATCCGAAACAGAAGAAACAGCTCATTGCCAACTGGCAGCTCACTTTACTCCATGCCAGACCGAAGATTGAGACTGTCTTCGACTACCTCAAAGAGCACTTACTCCTGGTCACTTCGTTTCCCAGGAGTATGCAGGGCTACGCCCTGCACTACATACGGACGCTTTTGGCGTACCAGTTAGTGAGGGGGTAATTTCGGGATTCAGGTTACCGATACGCCGCGAAATGTTAGACACAGAGCAGCCAGGCGCTGTGCTTTCCGGACATCATACTGGCCAGATAAACTATATACCGAGCGAGTGGTCGCAGGCGTGCGGCTTGCCCGGCTGGCAGACGTAGGCGTGCAGCGTGGTCAACAGCTCGATGAGCTGTTTGAACTGTTTCTCGCTCAATGTTTCGAGCATTGGCAAGTGATAGTCGGCCATCGCCTGGCGAGCGGCGTGCGCCACTTTCAAGCCTTTTGCAGTGATTTCGGTGATGTGCTCACGATGTTCGGCAGGGTTTATTTTGGTGAGCAGCATGCTTTTCTCGTGCAGCAGTTTTATTTGGCGGCTCACGCTGGCCTCCGTTTGACCCAGCGCTTGCGCCAGTTTGCGCTGTTGTACTTTCGGATTCCACTGCAGAGCCATCATGATTTTATATTGCGACAAGCCGATGCCTAATTGTTCCTGCAAAACCTGATCTGACTGACGGGCGAAGATGCCGCTGAGATGTTCGAACAAATATCCCAGCGAATTGACAGGCTGCATGTCTGTATCCATAGAGACATCCTATCGGGACATACTTAACACGTCAAGTATCGGCGAAAGAGCGGGTGAGAGTTCCAGCAAGGCCGCATACAAGCCGTGCCATTCGCTGAGGCTGAGGGTTTGGGCACGTACACCGGGCGCAACGCCAGCACGCTCAAGCAGTTGGGCCGTTTGCGGCCGACCCAGCTGCAATCCTGCGCTCAAACTGTTGAGGAGTGTTTTCCGGCGCTGGCTGAACCCGGCCTTCACGATTCGGAAAAACACTTTGCTGTCGATATCCGCAAAAAGCGGCTGGGCGCGATAGCTGAGTTGCAGTATTTGCGAATCGACTTTGGGCGGCGGCGTAAACAGCGCGGCCGGTACCACACCACCAAGGCCTACTTCACAGTACCATTGCACACTGACGCTCAGCAAACTCATAGTGCCGGGCTTGGCCGCGGCCCGCTCGGCAACTTCCTTTTGCACCAGTAGGGCCGCCTGCGAGAAAGGATTCGCGCTCTCGCACATAACGCGCAGCAGGTTGCTGGTCAAATAATACGGGATGTTCGCGACCACTTTGTAGCCCGCTGGCAAACTCGTAAAGTCAAAGGTCAAAATGTCCTCTCGCACCACTTGCAAATTGGCGGCCGGCACCCGTTTTGGCAGTTGCGACGCCAGCGTTTCGTCGAACTCCACCGCGATGACTTCCCCGGCCCGTTGCACGAGCTTTTGTGTAAGCGTGCCCAGGCCCGGCCCGATTTCGAGCACTATGTCTTTGGCGCCGATATCGGCGGAGGCGCACATAGCGTCAAGACTGGCTTCGTCGTGCAGCCAGTGTTGTCCGAGGGATTTTTTGGTGAGCGGCTCGTCCATAATTACCAGTTGTGGTGCGCCGCCCAATGATTATAGGCATTTGCCCAACCGCCGTACGTGCGCACTGCATAGCCATTGCACCAGATCAGCTGTGTCACGGCGTTCGTCTGCCAGTCGCTGCCGGCGCTTGCCATTTTGCTGCCCGGAGTTGCCTGCCCCAGACCGTAGCCAAGATACGAAGGGATCGAAGCAGGCGGGTAGGCCGGGCACCCGCCATATTGTCCTTGCAGTTTAGTTGGACACCAACCGGATTCGTGGCTCACAATATAATCAACATACGGGTAGTCACCGGCGCCAATACCGGCCAGGCTCATCACTGCCTGTTTGTCACTTGGAATCTGCACCGCCTTGCCCTGCGCGACGATTTCCGTGACTGGCGCTTGAGTGACAACCGCCTGGATTTGTGTGCGGCCCACTTCCTTGCCGTTCAATAGTTGGATTTGATAGGTGATGATCTGCGTGCCCGGCGCACCTTGTTGGCGGACGGCAGTCGTTCCAAAACTCAAGCTGTCGTCTTCGATGGTTTGCACCGGCATCGGAATCGACTGCGTGGCGCTAACAATCTGTGTACCGTGCCGGCTCACAAAGACCTGCATGTTCGGGGTCACTGGCGTCGTGGCTGCCGGCTGCACGTTGTCGTCACTGGCCATGTGAATATTTTTGTCTTTTAGGAGCTGTTGCACGGTGGTAGCGTGCGTGCGAATCATTACCGGGGTGCCGTACAGATTGAGGTTAACGGGTGTGGCACGGTCGATAATCACTTCTGGCCCGATGCTTTGGTCGACCACAAAATTCTGCGTTGGCACCAGTGTCACGTTGTCTTCAGGATAGACCTGTACGCCAACTTGCTCGGCAATGCTGCGGCCCGTGGTCGCTGCGCTAAACGTGATTATACGCTGGGCGCCATCAACGATCGTCACTGGTGTGGCGCGGTAAACGTTAATCCGAAAGTTGTCGTCGGTGATGGCCGTGTCCGGACTCGGCTCGACCACATCACCTTGGTTTAATTTGACGCCGAGCTTTGGCAATAGCGCGCCGACAGTTACGGCACGGGTCGGCACGATTTGCTCTTGATTGTCGTGCGACACAATCACGATGTGCGAATCACTGTGCGCGAGCGTCGGATGACCACCCGTAAGGACCACGATGCCGATCGCCGCAAACGCCAGTAACACCACAAAAGTCACTACCGGCACTGCGAACAAAGGATGGCGGGCGATTTTTTTGGCCCGCTTCACTCGGGCACGGTGCTGAGCTACGTATTTTTTCCTAAATATTTTGAGTCGCCTGCGCATAATCAATGCTCTGGCCGTGGCGTTATACACACAAACTAAAACCTTGGCCTCGGCTTGGAGCTGGTAATATTGTAACAAGTTCTATGATGCAAACCAAGCCGCAACAGTGGTGAGCGTGTCTGGGTAGCTGTTTTTGGCGGTAAATTTTCGGCGGTCGATCCAGGCCTGTTCGGTGATTTCGAGCCGCTGCGTTTTGATAGCCGGCTTGTGATTCAGTACGGCAACAAAATAATGGCATGGGTAGCGGAAGCCGCGGGACGCATATGGTGCCGAAGATAGTTCGTAGAGCTGCAATTTTTCAAGCTTCAGGCCAGTTTCTTCGCGGACTTCGCGCAAAGCGCCGTCAATTGGCAGCTCGCCCTTGTGTAATCCGCCGCCCGGAATACCCCATTCGCCGGTGCCAAGCCACGATTTCAACACCAGCACGTCATCGCCACAAACGACCAAAATACGGGCACGCTCGCTGCGGTTCATATATACGACCAGTGCGGGCCACAACAGCCAGAACGCGATGATGCCGAGCCGCCGCCACAGCCTTTTCATAGTTTTTCGAGCGGCGCAAAGCCGATGTTGAGTTTTTTGGCGCCTTTGCCTTTGAAATAAATGGTGGCGCTGTCGCCGTCAAGCTCGACCACAGTGCCGACGCCAAACAAGCTGTGTCGAACACTATCGCCTTCATGCAAGTCAGGCACAAAGCGCGGTTCATCGGCCGGTACCACCACCGGCTCGCGCAGACCAGATGATCTGTACGAGGAACTCAAGCCGCTCTCATTTTCGGCAAGCGAGGAAAACGGTTCCGAGAATGGATCGTCTGGTCTGCGTGGCTCGTAGCCTTCGCTGCTTATAAACTCGGCGTCGATCTCACTCAAAAACCGCGATGGCGGATTGTGCTGGACGCCGCCGTACAACATGCGCGACGTGGCATACGTCATATACAATTCTTCGCGAGCGCGAGTCATGCCGACGTAGCACAGCCGGCGTTCTTCTTCCATTTCGGCTTGGTCGTACAAGGCGCGGGAGTGCGGAAAAATAGTTTCTTCCATGCCGGTCATAAAAACCACCGGAAATTCCAAGCCTTTGGCGGCGTGCAAGGTCATAAGCGTCACCGCATTGCCGTCAAAATTCGCTTGGTCAAGATCGCTGACAAGCGAAATTTCTTCGAGAAAGCCAGCCAGCCCGACTTCCTGATAGCCGCCGGCCACGCCCATCAGTTCACGCACGTTTTCCTGGCGCGATTCACCTTGCGGGGTGCCGTCAGACAGATATTGCATGTAGTCGATACGGCGGATGAGCGAGTCAATGAGCGCCGCGGGCGGCACATCCTCGACCAGTTCGCGCAAAGCGGCCAGCACGTCACCAAGCTCGCTCAAACCTTTTTTGGCTTTGCCGGTGACGAGTCCGCAGGTCGCAGCTTCGGTCAAAGCCTGCAACAGCGAATACCCTTGCCCTTGCTGCCAAGCGAAAAAGTTTTCGATGGATTTCGCGCCGATGCCGCGTGTCGGTACATTCACAAGACGCTCAAAACTCACCCGGTCTTCGGGCTGGTAGATCAAGCGCAAGTACGCCACGATGTCTTTGATTTCTTTGCGATCGTAAAAACGCTGGCCGCCGACGATGCGATACGGAATGCCGTAGTGCATAAATGCTTCTTCGACCGACCGGCTTTGGGCGTTGGTGCGATACAACACAGCAAAGTGGTTGTAGTGCCGGTAGCCGGCGTCAACCGCATTGCGAATGCGCCGCACGATAGCTTCGCCCTCTGCGCGTTCGTTGGCAATTTGTATCATTTGCACCGGCATGCCATTGCCAGCCTCGGTCCAGAGTTCCTTGTCGGAACGTCTCTCGTTTTTGGTGATCACGGCATGGGCGGCGTCCAAAATATGTTTAGTGCTGCGATAGTTTTGCTCCAACTTTATGACGGTACAGTCTTTGTAGTCGCGCTCGAAATTCAAAATGTTGCGAAAGTCGGCACCCCTCCATGAATAAATCGATTGCCAGTCGTCGCCGACCACGGCGATGTTTTTGTCGTCGTTCGTCAGCAGTTTTACGAGCTTGTACTGCGCTGCGTTGGTGTCTTGATATTCGTCGATCATGATATAGCGGAACTGCGTTTGCCACTTTTTTCGGAGCTCGGCCTGCGTTTGCAACAAGTGCACCGTGCGGTTGATGAGGTCGTCGAAATCGAGCGCCGAAGCTTCTTTCAAGATGCGTTCGTACGCCGGATAGACTTGCGCGGCGGCGCGCTGGGCCGGGCTATTGCCAGTTTCGGCGTATTCGGCGGGCGTGAGCAGCTCGTTTTTGGCGCTGCCGATGAGGCTGCCGAGCACGCGCGGCGGAAAAGCTTTTTCGTCGATGCGCAGTTCTTTGCTGGCGCGCTTGATCGCGGCTTGCCGGTCGGAATCATCAAAAATAACAAAGCTGCGCGGAATGCCAACGTGCTCGCCATCTTGCCGCAACAGGCGCACACACATGGAGTGAAAAGTGCCCATGTAGGGCATGAAGCTACGATTGTCAGCGTTGTCCCCGAGCAAGACTGCCACCCGCTCACGCATTTCTTTAGCCGCTTTATTGGTAAACGTGACGGCCAAAATATTGAACGGCGTCGCTTTGCGTGAAGCGATCAAAAACGCGATACGATGCGTGAGCGTCTTGGTTTTGCCCGAGCCCGCGCCAGCCTGAATTAACAACGGCCCTTCGGTTGTTTCGACAGCGCGCTGCTGTTCCGGATTGAGTCCGGTCAATAAGTCTTCTAACACTTCGTTATTGTAGCAAAAAGTGGACAGGCGTAGTGCTGTAATTTCGTTGGGATTACTGTCGGATGAAATGCGTGTGCGGCAGGCCTTTGACGGTCATGGCCCCAGCGTCGAGCATGGCGTCAACGCAACCAATTGCCACCACAATGATGAGCGCCGCTCCAATCACTGCCAAACGCAGTGTTCGCCCGCGGGGCGGCGAGCTGATGTGTACGTGATATGCTTCGCTGGCGACGGGCGGCTCAGGTTCGGTTGACTGTGATGTTTCGGGTGCAGCACTGTCAGGTTTCGTGGCTGCTTCTGGCACTTGCGCTTCGGTTGCTGGCACGACGTTGTCCAACACCGGCAGCTCGGGTTGGTCCGGCTCTTTCGTTGTCACTGCTTGCGTATCAGGTATGGCCTTGTCCGGCTGCTCTAGTTCCTGAGATTGGCCGGGCGCAGCTTTTTCGGTGGTTGCTCCCTGGGCGACGGCTAGCTTAGGAAGTTCTTGCAGCGCCTCTGGATCGGGCTGCAAAGTAATTTTGGCTGGCTTCGGTGGCTCAGAGACATCGCGCATTACTGGCGTGCCAGTGGTACCAGTAATGCTGTCGCGCGGCTTTGTCATCATAGGGTCGAGCACCATCGGACGGTCAGTCACGATTAACGGGCGGCCGCTTGAGCCTGGCAGCGCCTTGCCCGGTCTGGCTACGTCAAATATCTTGGGCCCAATGGAGACGGCGTGATGCGGATTTTTGGATTTATTCGTCTTCATCGATTTGCTCGTGCTGGAAACGATACGCGGCTTCAACGATGTCGGCAAATTTGTACGGATTCAGGCTGGCGCCACCCACCAAAAATCCGTCTACGCCCTCGATCGCCAAAATCCCGGCTACAAAGTCCGGCTCGACGCTGGCCCCGTATAACACGCGCATGGTCTGCCCGGGCTTCTTGCCGTACAGTTCGCCCACGTTGTGGCGAATACAACGGATCGCTTCTTCGATTTCCTTAGGCTTGGCCGGGTCGCCGACGCCAATAGCCCATACTGGCTCGTAGGCAATGACAACGCTGGCAATTTCATCGGAAGTCAAATTGCTGAGCGCCGTCGTGACTTGGTCGTGCAACACTTGCTTGGTTTCGCCCAGATGACGCTCTTCGCGGGTCTCGCCGACGCACAAAATAGGCGAAATGTCGTTACGAATGGCGGCCTGGACCTTGTCGCGGATGGTTTCGAGTGTCTCGCCGAAATACATGCGGCGCTCGGAATGGCCGACGATCACGTAGTGCACAAGGTCGCGAAGCATGGTGAATGAGACTTCGCCGGTATACGCGCCTTCATCCTTGTAAAAGGCGTTTTGGGCGGCCAGGCGAAACTTGCGGCGGTCAATTTGCAAGCTGAGCGGCTGCAACGTGAGCATCGGCGGCGCCAATACTACCTCGATGTCACGGTGCATACGAACCCGCTCTTGCAGGCGGTGCACAAGCAAGCTGGCCTGCGAGGCATTTAAGTGCATTTTCCAATTACCAGCTATCAGAAATCTTTTCATATCGCTTATGTTTATTGTAGCACTCTCTACGTCATTCCTTGTTTTGGAGCGCTTCCACGCCAGGCAATTTGCGACCCGCCATAAGCTCCAGGCTGGCACCGCCGCCCGTCGACACGTGATTGAATGCCTGCACCAATTTGCGCGCTTCAACGTAGCTGACCGTGTCACCGCCGCCGACTAGGCTGTACGGCTTGTGGCCCCAATCGCCGAGCATGGCCTCGACGATCAGCTCAGTGCCGTGCGCAAACGGCCCCACCGGGCCATCCAGCGCTGGCGTTTCGGTTACGCCCATGGTGCCATTCCAGATCACCGTGTTGGCAAGCTGCAACGTGCCGGCCACAAAAGCGCCAGAAAAAGGGCCGATGTCGAGGATCATTTCCTTGTCATCGATCGTACGCGTACGTTCGGGCGGCCGCTTGGGATAGTTTTCGATGTCGGCAATGACGTGCGCGTCCCAATCAACGATGCGCGTCGTGGCGGACTTGTCGAGTGCCGTGGCCACCACACCATCTTGTGGCAAATAGAACACAAAGTGCTGATTCTTGGTCTTGTCACTCGCCTTTTGCATGATGTCGCGCGCCAGACCCAAGTCGTCCTGCTCAACCAAGCTCCTGCCAATCTTCACACCTTTAGCGTCCAAAAAGGTGTTGGCCATGGCGCCGCCCACGACTACCACATCGGCAAGGTCAATAAATTTGTTGAGTACATCGATTTTGTCGGAAATTTTGGCGCCGCCGATAACCGCCACCAGCGGTCGCGCCGGATTTTCCATGACGTTCGTGATCGTGTCGACTTCTTTTTCGAGCAACAAACCGGCTACGCCAGGCATATATTTCGGCAACTCCGACACAGATACGGCCGCATGGTGCACCACCCCGAAGGCGTCTTGCACAAAGACGTCCGCGAGGCTTGCCAGTTGTTTGGCAAAAGCCTCGTCGTTGGCCTCTTCTTCCGGGTGAAAGCGCACGTTTTCGAGCAGCAGCACTTGCTTCGGCTCAAGCGCAGCAGCCGTTGTTTCGGCTTCGGCGCCTACGCAATCTTCAGCAAACTTGACCTCCTGGCCGAGCAGCTCGCTGAGCCGTTTGGCCACTGGCGCAAGGCTAAGTTTCGGGTCGGATTTGCCGGCCGGCCGGCCAAGGTGTGAGCAGATTACCAGCCGGACATCTTTATCAAGCAAAGTCCGCAGCGTCGGCAGGGACTGCTGGATGCGGTAGTCGTCGGCAATTGTACCGTCATCGTTCAGCGGCACATTGTAGTCGGCGCGCAGCAGCACCCGTTTGCCCTGTATATCAATGTCGTGAATCGTTTTTTTGGTAAACATGCCCGCCCCTTTGGTGTAGTTATTTGTAGTAGATTGACTGCACGATAGCCCGAATAGTTTGCGCGCCGGTCGCGTCGAACCAAGCATCAGCTTGGGCTGCAGTGACAAGGTTATTTGTTACCGGGCCGCCAGAAAACGTGACTGTCTGGTTGTTTTTATCAGCAAAGGTTATGGGATTAGCAAGCTGACTGATCGATCCGGCTTTGAGTGCCTGTTTGGTTGCCATGTCGGCCGTCTCAATAGCGAAAATCGGTTGAAAACGCGTCGAGCCTATAAAATAGCCACCGACTACTTTCAGGCCGGTGCTTGCGCTGACCGCGTTAGTCAGCAAGTTGGTGTGGAACGCGGCAACAGCGCGGTCTTTGAACACGGTACTCCCGTAGCTCACCTGCAAGGTTTTGCTAGTGTTCGTCACCAGCACAGTTGCCGGGCTGTCGCCAGTGTTACCCTGGGGGATGCTCAGGCTCCAGCCAGGCGGATACTTAAAGCACTCGGCACGTGCCGAATCGCAATAGGTTTTCCAGTTGGCGGTCGAAACGGCAGCTTGCGGGACTAGGGTTGTAGCGGAAGCATGCGCCAGCTGAACACGCAATGACCGTACTTGCACCTGCAAAGTTTGTACGCGTGCCGAAAGCGCACGTGTCCGGTTATGCTGCCAGGTGTATACGCCGCCGGTTGCCAGCAAAAATACGACCACAAACATGTAGGCCGCGACGTATTTATGCGCATGCCGCGCGTGAAAGTACTCGCCCATGCGCAGTTCGGTGTCTTCGTGCATCCCGGCCTGATCCTGGTTTGATGAGCGCTCTTCCATTTCTAACCCTCAAACCTTATTGAATTTGCGAATGCCTGAATAGCCGGCAAGTACTGCCTGAAATCTTGGCCCGGCCCACCTTTGCCGGGCGCCGGCCGGTAGACACGGGCGTACAGTACCACGCTCTGCCCGTGCGCCGCAATCACGTAATATACATCTTGGTAGGTTGGCATGGCATTTTGCAAAAAGTAATAGGCACTGTAGCCGTTGACAGCTGTAGCGGAGGTCTGGTCGCCCTCGCTGGCCAGCGGCAAGCCGCCGCCATAATCGTTTATAAACCAGTCTTTGGCAAAAGTGTTGGTGGTGTTTTGAAATACTTTGACGTCAAGCGAAAAGCTTGAACTGTCGGTGTTGAGTGGGCTTGGTACGATAGTCGCAACATCCTTACAGATCGCCTGTGCCGTAGCCGAGCTCGTGCATATGCTGTTCAAGCCGGCAGCCGTCGCTTTTACCCAGCCGCTGGGCAGTGAAAAGGCGACCGCGCCATTATTGAGCACCAAACCGACGGGCGTGGCTAACGGCTTGCTTGATGCGCCGCCAGCTTTTTGGGCCTCGGCCGCCACAATTTGTTGCTGGAGGCCCGCCGCTTGCAACTGCAGTGTCCGCACGCTCGCATTCAACTCAATGACCTTCTGGCGCTCCCAAACGTAGACAGCAAAACTGGCACCCGCCAACGCAACTAGCGCAAGCAGCGTTCCAAAAAAGACAGCAACCGGGTGCCGGTTCGGTGGTGATATAAATGCCGGATGATTCGGCAATGTTGGTGAGTCCTGCACTTCTTTCACACAAAATATATCCCTACTTTCTAAGCATAACCAAACAACGCAGTTTCGACAATAAAAATCGCGGCTTGCTCGCTTACAAGTGCTTATAGGCAAAGGCCACGCGCTGCCAAACCGTTATAACTGACAGTGCGATCAGCAGTAAAAACACCCACGAAATGATATTCTGACCGGCGATTAAAACTTTGGGGAAGATTGCGTAGAGCAACACGGCGAGGAATACGGCGACGTAGCGTTCCGTCCGTTCAATAAGGCCGACGCTGGCGACCAGTTTGCCTTTGGCGGCGAGTTCTGTCCGCGACCGGATATAGCTAATTAAATACGTGAGTAGCACCAGCGGCAATACAACATTCCAGCTGGCGAGGCCGGCAAATCCGAATGCCACCAGCACCGTAAAATCGGCAAAACGGTCGATGGTCGAATCCAAAAAGCCGCCAAATGCCGACACCTTGTTTTGCATGCGCGCCACCAAGCCATCCAGCATGTCAACGGCATTTAGCAGCACCGCCACCAATGCCCAAGCGTACAATTTGTGTAAAATACACACGAAAAATACCACGGGAAATACAAGGCCAAACAGTGTAATCACGTTTGGCGGCACATTTTTGAGCAACCGCCCGAGCGGGCGCAGGGTTTTTTCCGCATATGGTTTAAGTACCGTGAGCATGGTTATCTCAGATTATACTAGGCGCCGGTGGAGGCGCCAAACCCGCAAATTATTATCGTCTGCCACCAAGCTGAAGTTTGCAGACAACGTTTTAGGCAGCACGGATAAGTCGGGAGTCCGCATTCAAGCGCAACGCTCGCTCTTGGTCCATTTGCGTAACTACTTCATCAGGTATTGCGGCGACGTAATCATGCACGGCATTGTCGTATTCCGCAGGCAACAAGGTGCCCGTAAAGGGAGACTCCGTATTGGTGGAATTTCTGCGGCTCTTATCGGACCCGTGGTTATAAGGAAAGCCGCCGCCAGGATGCGTAAATAAATACGTCTCACCACGCCAAGCCATATAGTCTTCGTCTATTACCCTGTAGTTCCGGCCATCCCAATCTGGATAGGCTTGGTAGTGAAAAGTTGGCTCTGGAATAACGCCAAACCGGGGAGGAGAAGCGACAACGGGCAGGCTGTGATGCGCCTCCTCGTCCTCGTCATGTGCCGGATTTAAATCAGCTTCTGGCAGGTTCGGGCCGCTGCGTAAAAGCTTTCGGATAAAACGGCTGGCACGCCGCAGCCGGCTTTCGCGAGGCGTTTCGATGGTCATCGTCGCCTCTGCTTCTTCTGTTGGCACAGGCGAACTTGGTCGTTCGATCAAATCACCCACGCTCAAAGCGTTGCTGCCAAGCCGTCTGCTTGAGTGCCGGTCTTGCGGCGTTTGGGCAGGCTCAGTCTCGGCAGAAGGCTGCTGCAGAAGGAAGCCGTAAAGTTGATCAATGCCGCTACTTGCAGCTTGAATGATCTCTGCCTCTGGCAGCTGAATTGGCTCTCGCTTCGTCACAGCAGAGGGCTCAAACCATCCATTCCAATCTATTATCAGGTCGTCGGAGACGCTCTGGAGGGGTCCAATGGTCGCAGTAAATCTTTCGGCGGGCATGCCTGGCATAGTCATCGTTCTATTTAAACACAAAAATTACCAAAAGTCAACAACTCTCGTCTCCGGTTCGATTTGGACAACAAAATAACGCTGTCATACTTGGCATGATATCAGACCAGCCACATTAGAGAATGTGACAATTAGCACAAATCGCACTGACCGCTAGTCAACGGGCAATAGTAGCTCTGCAACCTTGCGCCAATCGCGCACCCGCCGAATGTTCGGCGGCAACTGCTCGGCCCTATTCCAAGGATAATCGCCAAATAGCCACGCCTCGATACCGCACCTTGCCACCACTTCGGCGTGGTGCAAGTGGTCGTCAATCAGTAAATCAGCGTCAAGCTCTTGGCACGCCTCGGCCTTAGTGCGCGGCTGCTTGCCAAAAAAATTAGTGAACTGAGTGCTCATGAAAATATCCGGGAAATACCACGCCAGCATGGCGAGCGTAGACTCGGCCAAAAAGTCAGCCCGGCCGGTCACCATATGCAGATCGTGGTATTCGCTGAGTGCATGGATGGTATCAATGGCTTCACGAAAGGGTTGTGCCTGCTGATACTCGGCCGTCGTTAGGTACTTGTCGATTCTTTTGATAGCAATCGCGTCGTCAGATACACCCCAGATTTTGAGGTCGTGGTTATAGTAGTTGTCGAGTGTCAAACTCGTCCCATAGGTCTTGTTGTAGTTTCCGATAATCAGCGAAGCGGTCGGTACGATTACGTCATCGCAGTCAATGGCGATGCGCCGTCTTTTTATTGAAGCTTTGGATGGCATCAATCTATCTTGGTCAAGCCGCGCCAGAATGTCAATGCGAAAACGCAGCAATGCGGATGACTAATACAGTGTATCTGTAAATCGAAATGGTACAAGCATTATTACGAAGTTAGAACCATGCTAACGAGTCTTAATGACGATAAACCTCACGTCGATGCTGAACAAACAGGACAATTACCTTTTGGCCTTCAATATCGAACAATATACGGTAGTTACCTACGCGGAAGCGGTATTGTGCATCGGCAGGCTTAGTAAGTGACCTGGAGAATTCGCGAGGATCATTTTGTTCTGCAAACCATTCCAGCTTTACTTTTAATCTTTTCCGAATTGCTGGTGGAAGCTTCTGTATTTCTTTAACTGCTGGTTTTTTGTATAGCAGTTGGTAGGCCATTGCTATAAATCCCCAAAAACCTCGTCATGGCTAAGGTACTCTTTGCTGTTACGGGCCTCTTTTATAGTTTTTAGATATTCTGGACTAGTTATCGCCAATAAGTCCTCAAGTCTATCTAGGTCGATAATGGCTTTTTCTTTCTTGCCTCGACGTGTCACGATCAATATGTCTTCATTCTGGACGGCATCTAGGGCATCTGCCAAGTTAGTTCGCAGATCTGAAGCAGAAACTGTTTTGGTTGTCATAATAATCTCCAAGCGTACTTTTAAATATTACGATCTAATTGTACGTTTGAGTTAAACTAATGTCAAGCGGCTAAACTAAAAAATAATTTTTCTATGTTACATGGAAATGGCACCCCAGTGCAGTTGCTTTCGAACGCCTTTTGGCTTGGATCGAACAATTGAGGATTGTGTTAGAAGACGCGGGCACTCCTCGCCACCCTAGTCAATCACTATCACCTTCCGGCAATTCTCTTAAATCAATCCTCGCCTCTTCGCCCGTAAACATATTGGGAATGGTAAACGCCAGTCCTTCTTCATCCCAGCCAAGGCTGTCTAGGTTTGTCTTAAAGGTGACTAGGGCTGTTTCAACAATTTCTGCCTGGGTCATGGTTGCCAGGTCTTCGGGGTCAATGGCAATATCCGCCACCTGCTCTATGGCCCGTTGCCAACGAGTGCGTAATGCGTCTCCGGCATCTTGCGCCCAATCCGGTACGTTGCCAAGCTCATGACACCGCCGAAGGGTTATGCCCATCAGTTCGCCGAGCCAGAACTGGTAATCTACGGCATCCGGTGCTTCAAGTACTTCTTGCCAGCCCTCCGGATAACGAAGTCGTGACTGGGGCGCTTGCTCTTTTGCTGCTTCCTTTGGTACAAAGCCCTCAAGGTAACACGTCCTTTGCAAACGGCAGGTAGCACAACCAGCAAGAGCTACCTTTTGTTCGTCAACAAGGCTGCTCAGCGTTTCTTGGTCTTGCTGGGCTGCTTCGTGAAGAACAGTAAAACAGCTCGTCAGTGAAAGGCTGGCATCTTCATTGATTTTCGGGCGAAGTTCATCAATATCGGCAGTCGTGATCTCACGCTGGCGTATCTCGTCCTCAGCATCAAATGCGTAGTCCGAGGCAAGCATAGCCTCAGAAACATATACCCGTCCGACACGTCCTGCAAGCTGAACCAGTGCTGGGTTATTTTCTATGGGGCAGGTGGGGCATTCGGGGTTGGTCATTGTTTTAGTTTATCACCTTTGGCGTGGCTTGAGCAGTTGAGGGTCGCGCTAGAAGAAACCGACGCCCTACGAACCTATAGCACAACGTGAGTGGTCCGGCCCTCGACATCGCCGACAGCACCGGGCCGGCCAGAGTTGCGATTGGGAGACAGCGATGGAGTACGGGTTGTCGGCTGGAGACCAGTCGGGTGACCAACCATGACGCACTGGCCACTCACTGGCCATGACTACACGACATGAAGCCCTTGGTAAGGTTGAACGCTTGTTCTGGCGAGCAGCGGATAGTTCCCGTTGCCGTCAATTACTGCCGTCAGCGCAGCAGTTTGTAGACGAAATTACATCTTTTCTATCTGGTACACCCGGCTGGATTCGAACCAGCGACCCCTTGGTTCGAAGCCAAGTACTCTAATCCGCTGAGCTACGGGTGCGCGTACTTTCCGTTTTTGGGGAACAGGTTTATTATACCACTACCTCTGTTAAAAACAAATGCAGCCGCTTAGGCGTGGGGGCACTTAGGCTCAGCGGTATTCTGGATTTTCAAAATCAAAGCGGACGCCGGCCTTCCATTTGCTGCGTTGGTTGCCGTAGGCTGGCACGCCGCCGGCCTTTTTGAGCATTTGTGCCAGGTGCATGAGGTTCCAGGTCATGAAGGTGGCATTGCGGTTGGTGAAGTCGTTGCCGAGGCCAACTTGGCCGCCGTGGCCGTCGTCGTCGCCATAGCTTGGGCCGGGGCCGGCTTCGCCAATCCAGCCAGCGTCGGCTTGCGGCGGAACAGTGCAGCCGAGGTGCTGTAAGCTATACAACACATTCATGGCGCAGTGCTTGATGCCGTCCTCGTTGCCGGTAATTAAGCAACCACCGACTTTGCCGTAATAAGCGTACTGCCCTTGAGCGTTAAGTTCGCTGCTGCACGCATATAAACGTTCGATAACTTTCTTGGTCTGCGAGCTGTTGTCGCCCAGCCAAATCGGGCCGGCCAGCATCAAAATGTCGGCCGCTTGGACTTTTTTGTAGAGTTCCGGCCATTCGTCGGTTTGCCAACCGTGCTCGCGCATATCCGGATAGACGCCAGTGGCAATATCGTGGTCGATAGTGCGGACCACGTCCAGCTGCACACCATGCTTCTCCATAATGTCGGTACTTACTTTAATAAGTTTGTCGGTGTGGCTCGGCTGGGGCGACTTGGTAAGTGTCCCGTTAAAAATAATCGCTTTCAAACCCGAAAAATCCCATTCCATGCGCATCTCCTCCTACTTATATCATAGCAAATCATGTTACAATCCGCTCATGCACCTCTCGAACAAAGACATTTTTTGGAAATGCTGGCTGTGGTCGGTCATTGGCGGCATCGCGGTGGCCCTGTTGTTTTGGATGGCTTCCAGCATCGGCAACCTGTTCCGTGGCACGGAAGGTGGCACAATTTTTATCGACCTGCTGCTTGGACTGAGTATCGTCGGCAGCTATTTCGGCGCCGGCGTGGTTGGCTGGCGGATTGCAGACAAATATTATCACGCGGGCGTACCGTTGTTTTTAAAGCGCTATGCATGGTACAGCTGTTTGAGTTTCGTGTTACTGATTGGCGTCGTGTATTCGCCCGCCTCATTCCTGTCCTTGCTGTGGAGTTTTCTGGCGCCGCTGTGTATTATTGGGGCGCTATCCAAGGCTAAGACTGCTCATCCCGCCAGCCGCTAAGCTCTGGGCGCCTCGGCAAGGCTAGCCAAAACAAAGTGCTGCTTCAAAGTTTTGCGGACGGATGTGACGCGGCAGCAAGAAGTTCATACCAAATACCACGGCTGACAGAAGGATTGGTGCCTCGGCCATAAAATACTTTACTTGTTAACTAGCTTGCAAAGTACAACGTTCGCTTTTCGTTCGCAAGCAACCGGATACGCCGGGCAAGAATGGCCGCCAACCACGCTTGAACTTGGCTTATTCTACTTCAAAATACACTTTGCCGGTTTTATAGGCTTCGATATATTCGTGCTCGACACCGAATAACGGCTCTGGCAAATCATCCAGAGCGTACCATGCCCAGCCCTCTAGTTTTTCCGGCTCCATTAAACGCGGTTCGCCGGCTTTCCATTCCGCCACCATGCCAATGTCAATGTAATGTTTTGGCGCATATTTCTTGAGGTTGCACACGCACAGAAAACGAAGCTTTCGTATTTGCAAGCCGGGGCCGGCTTCTTCGGCCAGCTCGCGCAAGACACACGCTTCGAACGATTCCATCTGCTCCAAGTGCCCGCCCGCCCCGCCGTACTCGCCTGCGCCATGCGAGCTTTTACGCTTGCCCAACAGAATCTTTCCGTCTTTGATTAGCAGCAGTCCGACACCGACCTTTGGCCTTGGTAGATTCATAGTCTGATCCTAGTCGCAGTTAGTTTTCATAGCGATAGTAGCAAGCTGGCGTAGCGTGGTCAATTCATACTGGCGCGAACCTTCCGTTCAAAACATGCAGGCGTTACAATGTAGGTACCAAAGGGAGGATAGCATGGCAGCACCGCAACGCCCCGGCCAAACGACCCCACAAGCTTCGCCCCCGGCGGCGGACACACAACCTCGTGCTGCCACGCCCGAAGAATCACGCAAAGAATTGCAGGAAGCTATTCGCGGCTCGCGCCAAGTGCTGGCCACAGCCACCACCGCCCTGAGCATTTTTCCGGATACTCTGGTTGTTGACCGCGCCAAGCTTACCGTAACCAAGCGTACGTTCTTCAGCACCGCTGAAGTTATGAGCATTCGTATCGAAGACGTGCTGAATGTCACGGCCACAGTCGGGCCGCTTTTCGGCACAGTCAAAGTCGTGAGCCGCATTATGAATACCGAAAAACCATACATAATCGGCCGGTTTTGGCGTGGTGACGCACTGCATTTAAAGCGTGTCACGCAAGGCTATATCATTGCCTTGCAGCGCCATATTGACTGCAGCTCGCTGCCCACGCAGGAGCTGGCAACTATGCTCGACAAACTCGGCGAAGATGATCACGCCGCAATCTAGCATCTAGTGAACCCATTTCATATCTCAGTCTTCCACCTGAAGTCAAGCACCGTCTGGACAATCCGGAAAAAATGCTGACAAAGGCGTCTATCTGAAAGCCCGCAAAGTCGGCTTTGCCGTAGCCCGCTTTCCAAACTGGCGACGAGCCGCAAGCCCGCCCCGTTGGCCGTCTTGGCGTCGCCGAGCGAGTCGCCCACATGGCGAAGGATTCCAATCGATACCCAAAAAAGTAATAGCGTTCAGCCGTGGTTTCATCGTACGGTCACTCTACCGCCGTTTGGCCCCTTGAAAAACCTTTAGCATAATTGACCGCAATATTCTATACTAATGAAAGTAACCTGATATAAAGAGTGGAACTGGGACGAAGCATGAAATCGCGTATTTTAATCGGGGGGATCGTCGCGCTGCTTTTACTTGGCGGTGGTGGTTGGTTGCTGCTGCACCAGCACCACGCGAAGCTTGCGCCGACTTCTAAAAAAAGTACGAACAGCGACACCGTAAAGCCAACGTTACAAATCACCACATCGACCGCCAGTTTGCAAGCCGTGCAAGGCACTTTAAATGTCGCAGTCGATACGAGCGACAATCGCGGCGTCACGCACGTTGTGTACGAGATTGATGGTTCATTCGCCGGCGTGAGTTACGCTGCGCCGTTTTCGATGAGTCTGGACGTATCAAACTTGGCGCCCGGCCCGTACAAACTGACGGCCACAGCATACGACGCCGCCGGAAATGCCAGCCAGGTGACAGCGATTGACTTCACGGTGGTCGCCGAAAGCACTGGCACCGGGAGCGGTTCGGCAAGCTCGGGTGGCGGCGGCGCGGGATCGGGCAAAGGCAAGACAACAGGCGGCACAACCAGTCCCGGAAGTTCGCCAGGATCGGGTAATAGCGGTTCGGGCGGCAATAGCGGCGGTTCGTCAGGCGACACCACTGCTCCAAGCGCTCCTGGCAATGTCAACGCTTCCGACCCCGGCACTTTCTTCGTGCACCTCACATGGACGGCGGCGACGGACAATGTTGGCGTCGCAGGCTACCAAGTTTGGCGCAGCGGCACGATGCTCGGCACCACCACCGGCACCAGTTACGACGATCACACCAGCGTGCCTGGCGGGTCCTATCAATACCAGGTGATAGCGTATGACGCGGCCAGTAACAAAACCGCAGCCAATTCTGTCGGCATCGACCTAGGTGACGCCACCGTCTTCAACAGTGATGACACGCCGCCGGGCGACAGTGGCGACAACAGCAGCCTCGAAATAGGCATGCGTTTTCGTGCCACGAAAGGTGGCGAAATAACTGGCGTTCGCTTCTACAAGTCGGCCGCTGATACCGGCACACACGTCGGCAATCTTTGGACGAACAGTGGCACCAATCTCGCCAGTGTAACATTCACAGGTGAGTCGGCCAGCGGCTGGCAAACCGCTACTTTTTCAAATCCAGTACACGTCACCGCCGGTACCACATACGTCGTGTCATACTTTGCACCGAACGGCCACTATACTGGCAGCCCCCACTATTTCCAGGTGCCTCATGCCAGCAACAGTTACTTAATTGGGTTACAGGATGGCACGGACGGTGGTAACGGTGTCTTTACCGCAGGCAGCTCCTCGGCGTTCCCATCGAGCACCTTCGGCGCGGCAAATTACTGGGTGGACGCCACGTTCACGCCGGATTCAGCCGCCACCTTTGTGTCAGAGGCCAACTGCACCACCTACCCGAGCTTCCCCGATCCTAGTTGTACCGGCGCTCTTGGCGGCGATGGTGTATCGGCATTGAGTGGCGGCGTTGTTTTCGACAACGACAACCAAGTCTACTCCAACCTGAAGGTCGACGGTAATATCATCGTCAGAGGCTGTAACGATACCCTGCGCAACATCGAAGTCGATGCCGGCGAGCCATTTACCGGCAATTTGACGACTCCGGACCTTTTCGCCATTTGGCTGCAAGTGCCGCCGAACTGCCCCACTACGATTGACCGCGTGAGCATCATTACCAAAGGTGCCCCGAACATCTACGTCACCAATGGCATTCGAGTGGCGAACGGCGGCCCAGTCAGCATCACTAATACCCGTATCAGCGGCACACAGATTGGTATTACAACTGGGCCCGGCACGCTCCAAGATAACTACGTCATACTGGGCCCGACAATGCGCGGTGATCACAACGAAGACGTCCTGGAGGATGGCACGACCGGCCTGACAATCAATCATAATGTATTGCTTAACCCAAACCTCCAGACGTCTGTACTGTCGCTCTTCACCGAAAATGGCCCGAACAGTAACCTTCTTATCGAGAATAACCTACTAGCCGGTGGTGGCTTCACGGCTTACGCCGGCGATGGCATCCAGGACGGCAACGGCAATCCTATTGGGCCGCCCAGTAACATCAGCTTCATCAATAATGTTTTTTGGCGCCTATATTTCCCCGATGCCGGCTTCTTCGCTGCCGGCCGCGACTACAATACGAACGGCGGCGGCCAATGGACGAACAACTTGTACATGAGCAGTAACGGCTCAGCTGATCCCGACACGTTCATCCCCGGCACGCTTACCAACGAGCAGGTGCCGCAGCCGCCGCCAGCCAGCTAATTGGGAACTCAGCCGAGCTTCAATCAGCCGTAGTCAGTCCAAAATGAGGGCAAAAATAAGGACGCATGCGTTCTGTTTGTTTGCTATTATTAGAGTATAAATTGGAGGCACCATGAAAAAAGCGCTCGTCATCATTCTCATACTTTTGGGCTTGGTATTTATCGGCTTGGCGATTTACTACTGGATGACGCCTGCCGGTTCGCTGCCACACGGGTTTCCAGGCTATCAAGCAGGATCGTCGCACAAACATCTGAAGCATGGCTTCGCGGCGCTGATCTTGGCACTTGGCTGCGGTGTAGTGGCCTGGTTTGCCACTGGCAAAAAATCTAGCGAATCATAAGATACGCCGAGGACAAGACGCCGGCCGCTAAACAATACGCCGCAAACGGCACGAGCGTTTTGGTCTGGAAATATTTCACCAAAAATCGCACCGATAAAAAGGCTGTAAGTCCAGCACAAATCGCACCGATAATGATCGGCGTACGAATTGGGGCGGCCGACGACTGGAACAATCCGGGGATTTTGAGCAGCGCCGCCGCACCGATAATTGGTGTCGCCAACAAAAAACTGAAGCGGGCAGCGTCTTCGTTGTTGAGTCCGGCAACAAGCCCGCTGGCCATCGAGGCACCAGAACGCGAGATGCCTGGAAACAGGGCACCAGCCTGGGCCATGCCAATGCCGAGCGCTTGCCGCCAGCGCAGGCTCGCGATGTTGGCATCACTTTGCGCGAGGCTTTGGCGACGGTTGGCACGCTTGCGCAACTTTTCGGCAGCATACAAAATTGCCCCGTTCAAGACAAGAAAACCGGCCGCGATTCTGGCCGAGGCAAACAAACTGCGCAGTGGCTCTTCAAACAACAACCCTAAAATCCCGGCGGGCACCGAGGCCAACACGAGCAGCCAGCCAAGTTTCGCCTGGGTGTCGTCGGCCCGGATCTCGCGTGCCACAAACGACCGTGCCAAACCCTTGACAATGCCCACCCAATCGTGCCAAAAGAACCCCAACAACACGACAGCCGTCGCCAAATGCGTCGCCACCAAAAACGTCAAAAAGTACGGGTCGTTCTGGTGGATGTTCCACCCGAGCAGGCTGGGAATGATAACACTATGACCCAAACTGGATATAGGAAACAGCTCGGTCAAACCCTGCACGAGGCCAATGACGACGGCTTGTAAAATACTGATCATCCCCTAATGATATCGCGTGACGCTTTCTAAAAGCAACTGTAAAGGTTCGTTAATGCCACGCTACCGCGCCAAACGCCAAATCGAAGATTTTCCGAACCTGCTAATTCGGTTGCCTGGTAAGCTTCTCAATACCGTCCCGCAGTCGCTTCAACGACGGAAATGTATCAACGCTATGCTGGCTGATCAGCGAAAGAGTCTGTTTATTTGCGATCAGCTCATCTTGTCCGGCCATCGGCGTATCCTTGTGTTGTCCTGAGAGACGGACGATATCCTCGGCCAGCTCTCTCAAGCGTGGGTCGTCGGTTAACCAGTTTCGTGCTTCGTCTAACCGGCGATATAGCGCTGCAACGTCAGGACGGGCGATCATTGCCTCCTTCTCAACCGCCCAGGCATCAGCATACGTAGGGTGCAGGGCACTTATTAAAATCCAAGCGCCACGCTCAGATGAAACGGTCGCTTCACTCAGCCCAATATGTCGTAGGTGCTTCAGATAGTCAGCAATCGTCTCTGATACGAACATACGGTCGCCAGAGTGCAGGGCTTCCAAGCGTTGCTTGGTTTTTTTCAATTGCGCAATTCGCTTGGTGATATCTGACTTGATGGAAGTGATTGCTGCCGTAAAATCATCCGCATGCGCCTCTGCTAATGTTTCAATCTGAGACAGTGGCACGCCAGCATCAGCCAAAGTCTTGATGCGGGTCAGCTTGATAACCGCGTCGGCTCCGTACCGGCGGTAGCCCGAACTATCACGGGACGGTTCAGGCAAGAGACCGAGAGCATGATAGTGGCGCACAGCGCGTACCGTTACGCCAACGTATTTGGCGAGTTGACCAATAGTGAGAAGTTGTTGCTCCATATTTACAGTGTATTACAATTCCTTTTCTAATTCTTTGATGGTTGTTGATTGCGAGCAACCTGCGTTTACTATGCCGTCCTACGGCTAGATATCTGCACCGCAACGATGTACGCGACTATGAGCAACACGACACTCCATAACAGCGCCAGCTTGCCACTCGCTCCAAATGTCCCCCGCGTTAGCAATGAGCGAGCCGTTTCGATGATAGGAGTCATGGGCTGGTGATCCGCGAAAGCCCGGACCACAGAGTTCATCGATCCAGTTGGCGCAAAGGCCGAGCTGACAAACACGAATAGGAGCAGCAGGTAGCTGAAGGCGGCAGCTCCTTCGGGGCTTTTCGAAATGAGGCCTATTACCATCGATGCCCAGGTCAGTGCTGTAGTAAATATGAGCACTAGGCCCCCAAATATGAGCCATGCGGTCAAGCTGGCATCGGTGCGGAAACCAACTAGAAAGGCAACCCCGAGCACTACTGCCACTGACACCATGTTAAATAGGACTGACGTTATAACATGGCCGCTTAGAATCGCTGAGCGGGCGATGGGCATAGAGCGAAATCGGTTAACAATACCATTCGTTAGATCGGTGCTGAGTCTCAGGGCAGCGTAAGCTGCGCCAAGAGAAACGCTCATAAATGCGATGCCGGGTGCCACGAAGTTAATGTACTTCATGGAGCCAGTATTGATCGAGCCGCCAAATACGTAGACAAAAAAGAGCATCAACATAATTGGCATGAGTATTGCCGTAATGATGGTGTCCTTGCTGCGAACAGCATGACGCATGGAGCGTTTGACCATTACCTTTGTATCACTTAGCTTCATGCCAAATTTTGTTTGCCCGCGCATTAGTTTGTCCCCTTGTTTGGCTTCTCACCGATAATGTTTAGAAATACATCGTCCAGCGTTGGTGATTTTTGCGAAAACTCGCTAACGCTAATATGGTTTCGTTTTAGCCCAGCAAGAATATTGGCCATTTGTTCCACGCTCCCATCAGTATTAATAAACAAGCTGAGCTGCGCCAGGTCGGCGTCAATTTTATATGATGTAAAGAGCTGCTTCGCGGCTTGTAGTGTCGTTTCGTCTCTAAAGGTGATTACAATATGGCCACCGGGCAACAACTTTTTAAGCTCGGCTGGCGTGCCCTCGGCAACGATCTTCCCCTCTTTGAGGATAGCAATATGATTAGCCAATTGGTCAGCCTCTTCCAAGTATTGCGTCGTCAAAAAAACAGTCGTCCCTGACATTGCCAGATTCCGAATAATTTTCCACACGGCATTGCGGCATTGCGGGTCAAGGCCAGTTGTAGGCTCATCTAGAAAAATCACCGATGGATTGTCAATTAAACTCATTGCAATATCCAGTCGGCGGCGCATACCACCAGAGTAGGTCGTAATAGGACGATCTGCGGCCTCCCGAAGATCAAGGGTATCCAGTAGCTCGCTCGCTGTTTGTTTCGGCTGCTCCATATGCCGCAGTTCAGCAATCATGATCAGGTTTTCCCGGCCAGTCAGTATGTCATCGACAGCCGCAAATTGGCCGGTCAGGCTGATTCGTTCGCGCACCTTGTCGCCTTGCCGGTCAGTATCGTAGCCATAGATTCGGGCAGTACCCGCATCGGCCTTAAGCAGTGTGGTCAAAATGTTGATGGTCGTCGTCTTACCCGAACCGTTGGCGCCCAAAAGGGCAAAGATGCTCCCTTTTTGTACAGTGAAACCTACATCATTGAGCACCGTCACCTTTTTGTAGGCTTTCTTGATGCCTTTTACGACAATGGCTGCTTGTTCTTCTGTCATATATGACCTCCTATAAATAGTTTAAATTTGTTCATGGCCCCCATTTAACAACGTTGACGCTACGTCAATGTCAAGCACTTTTTTAACAAAGCCTTAGTCTTTTCGCAATAAAAAGAAAGCAGGCCACACAAGGCGGGCTGCGTTCTCTAACGACCTCCAACTCCTCGAGGAATTCGGGTTATAACTAGTTCTTCTGGATCGATGAATTGATAACGACGCCTGGGTATCAAAAGTATGGAGAAGCTTGCTATTGGCTTACAATGAGCTGCCTACCCTGGTTGACGTAAAGCAGACCGCCCTAATTCCATAACCGAAAAACAAATGGGGTTTTCGAGGGTCGGATTTTGAAAAACGTCGACTCTCACAAAGCCCTGTTTTTGAAGGAAATCCATCGAGCGTTTGTTATCGGCAATGACAAGCGAGCGAATTGGTCTATCACTACTCCGCGCCCATCCGCGCCGGGCGGCCTCTAACCGCCTACCCACTCCTTGTCCTTCAAAGTCGCGCGAAACAGTGAGACCACGCCACCAAACGTAAAAATCGCCAGGTAATGCTTCTGCACGCGTAAATCCGACTATCTCATCACGGTACATCGCGACCCAAAAGAAAAAACATTCAGGATATTGTTGTGAAGCTTCAATCAAATTGCAGAACCTGCTTTCACCATTCTCGCAGAGCCATTCGATCCGCTCTTTCGTAAAGTTGGAATAACCTGGTTCTGAATCAAATTTTCTATCAATGTAGAGTGCGTTGACCTCGGGAGCGTCAACTAACGTACTCTCACGAATAGTAACCGATAATCCAGGAGTAAGTTCCATGCATACTATTTTACAAAGTTCTGCAGTTCTACTTTAACGACCTGAATGCTGCCAGTCAACTCTACCTCACGTCGCTTATGGTATGCCAGCTAGGTTATGTATCGGCAACTTCGCATGGATCATGGTTCTTATTGGCCGAGGCGCTAAAAATCGCCCTCAAAGAAAACATCATCACCGAAGAAGATCTGTTCACTACAGACGAAGCGGTTTGGGATAAGCTCACGAAAGCGAATAACAAAACGATCAAGTTCTATCTCGGCCGGCTTAAGCCTGGCCGAGAGTTTGAATATGCGCCAAAAGATGATGCTGAATTCTATGGTAAAAACAAAGCGCGGTATATTGACCCACTAGTGCTGCGAAATGACAAGCTGCAAAAAACTTCTGAACTTGTTGTTGGGTTGGCGCAATATATCGAAGATTTTAAACAAAAGTGCCAGTACATTGGCGTAAAACAAAGACGTACAACGGTACTCCTAAGAGCGAATCAGGTCGAAACCTTGTTGGCTTTTGGAGGAGCTTAATGCTCAATGGCAATCCATTGAACCCGGCAAACGGAAACTAAGCCTGCAGTAAAACATCGAGTGGTATCATTGTTCAATGCAATCTTTGGCGGAACAAGTGTTAGGTGTCTCTCGGTTAGACGAACCGGATGCCATTCAAAAAGCCTATAGCCGGCTTGCAGGAATAGAGTGGTCCAAGCGGGAATTCCAGAACGAATGCAGTCGCCTTGATAACTACGACCTTACCGATTGGGATGGTATTTCTTTATACGACCAAGAGAATATTACAACCCTCGGCATACTCCGGCAAATTTTTACTGAACGCCAGATACGATACAGCAACGCTTTACAGGATTGGCCGGCCTATGAAGTCGCCTACAGCAAGCTGGAGGCATCTGCGGCTGATCAGGGGTCGGGCTGGGCGCTCCAAGTAGGCTGTCTTACTGCCGTGTCTTCGGCAGCCTTTTCTGCACTATCCCGAGAAGTATACGGCGCAGAGCCTGTTACTATTGATCTTACTACTTCTGTGCCACGCGCCCGACATGGCAATTACGTCATTACAGATGCCATGGAATTCGGGCTTGCCGGCAACAGTATCAAGTTCGCACAAACGAACCACTTGCTAAACATGCTGCGCACGCCTCAGGATCTTAGTTCAAATTTGCAGATCTTAAATGTATTTCGTGAGATATACCGTGTGCTCAGGCCGGGTGGGCACGTACTTTTGTATGAAATTGCTCCCGCACTGAACTTTGCGGAGCATCCGGCATATGAATCTCAAGGAAGCCAGGATCGTATTGTGGAGTTTAAAGAAGCGGTGGGCACGAATCTCTTACGTGCTGGTTTTGCTTCTATCATAATGGAACCGGCCATGGAGATAGAGGGCGTCGATTACTTATTCGATCAAACTCGTGATTTCTCCCAATACAAAACCCATGAACGCCGCGGAACCATAGTGATCTCTGCCGGAAAACCAGAGATATAAAGCCCGCATTTTAATCGTCCTGAATTATAATCTAACGACAGGAGGATGCTCATGAATGTACGCTACGCCACCTATAATCCAAACCACTTATATCGTCCCGATCAGGGGCGGGATGAAGAAATGCGCTTTGACTTGGCCGAGCAGGTTATTAACGAAATTGAACCTGACGTATTAGCGATTCAGGAGCTGCATGCCACGACCCAAGAAGAAGCCGTCACTTCAATCCACAGGCTCGCTGAAGCGACCGGACTGCGCTGCACAATCGACAACAGCCCGACACAAACGACGACCGTCATCAAAGGTCACCGTAGTCAATTGGCCACCGGCCTACTCTGGCGCCACGGCATTGAGCCTGTTGTGAACTCGTGGCGCGTCATTCAGCCAGACAAATTCTGGCACGCACTAAGCATGCTCACTCTGGATGTTGGGGGTGTACAGGTAGATCACGCTTGCTATCATGGGCCGCCTATAGCCCGGCGCCCCGACCTTGGCGTTGTTCTTCGAGAACGCATCTCTGAGGCTAAACTTATCGCAAGCACAATGGCAGATCCCGGCCAAAACTCCTTTACCGCAATCGGCGCGGATTGGAATACGCTCAGCGCCGACAAACTCGGGGATGACTACTATGACTACTTAACGCTGCCGGCTGGTCTGGATCCGGAGGTCGCTCAGCTAGCTCAAAATCGTATGGCAGGAGCAGTCCTACTAGACAGCGGGCTGGTTGATGTCGCTCCCGCACTCCCGGGCGCGAGCATCACCACCAGACAGTTGACTACCGGGCATCAAAAAGGCAGTAAGTATGGCGGACGACGGATCGACCTTTTCCGCGTTAAACCTAAAATGTTGTCCGCTATTCGCGCTTATGGCGTAGTAATGAGCAAAGCTGCGATTCAAGCATCAGATCACCTGCCAGTTGTATTGGAATATGAAACCAATGCCCTGCACGCGCTTAAGTCATACTACGACATGGGCACTTTTTAACGTAACCAACATATTCCACAAGGGGGCATATTATATGGAAATTACAGTTGCAAGCTATAATCCTAATCACTTATATCATCCCGATGACCCCTACTCCGGCAGCGAGAATCGCTACGAAGTAGCCGAAGAGATAATTCGTAATATTAGCCCTCACATACTTCTCATTCAGGAGATCGCAGCCAAAAGCCAAGAACAAGCCGAGCAGAACGCACGCCACCTGGCCGAAGCGACTAACTTGCGCTGTGAACTGCCGGACGGCTCAAACGGAAACTATGCGGTGCTCAAAAGTAACACACACAATCTGGCCAACGGCGTCCTTTGGCACCCGGATATTGAGCCTCTCAGATGGCAATCACTGCCAGGATTTTGGCATGGGTTCGGCATGCTTGCAGTCAATATCAATGGCGTGCAAGTTAATTACGGCTGCTATCACGGCCAACCGGCGGGCTGGCACACTTCTGGTGACACCCGGCCAGAAGAAGCGCGCAGGATCGGCGAATTGGCGGCGGCTCAAGAGCCAGACTCTCTCACAATAATAGGCGGAGACTGGAACAGTATCAGCGCCGATCAGGTGGATGGCGAATATTACGACCACCGAACCGTATCCGAAAATGCGGACGCAGGGTTCCGCCGGTTTGTTCTGGACCGAACACCTGGTCAAATCCTAAGAGCCGCCGGCTTGATAGATGTAGCGGTGGCGAGGTCAGGCACAACTCCTGCCAGTAAGGCGGACACCGAAGGGCCCACCGAGAAAGAAGGCTCTAGGCGTAATGATATTTTCCGTGCCAGCCAAACCGTTATGCGTTTGGTCAGCTACTACGATGTGATTATCACGCCTGACGCAATAGAAGCCTCAGACCATCTTCCAATCGTTATGAGACATGGTCTGCCTACTTGACACTAGAGAAACTCAGCACCAGACCGGACACCTTGGGTATACCTATTGCAAATTGTTTGGTATCGTTAAGTAATGGCAAGAAAACCAGGAGAAGACTTACAAAATCCCGACTTTAGCGGCGAGAAAGGCCGAGCATGGGATCTATCGGGATTACGCCGCGAGGGTATTGACATAACAAAGACGGCGGCACTTGGCGGCTGGCTTATTGAAGCAATAGAGGCTCATCCTTTGTGGAACTATCACCTAGCCACTCTGATTCACTTACGTGACATTCCCGGGGTGCCTCCAGCAAACAAGAAGCGACCTGGTGCTACGCATCAATTTGTAATGCTTGCCTTAAATCCTGATACTGAAAACCAGATCGATCTTGAAGATGCGTCCACGCTCCATCCACTAAGAGATCCGGATGTAGTGGACGAGCTTGTAATTCCGCATGATGAAAGAGCAATCGAGGTGGTTAAGCTGGCTGTCCAAAATTGTGTTGATGGAGTCCTTATTCCTGACTCAGACTATCGGGCCGAGTGGGTCAACTTCTTCAGGACACAAGAATAATTATTCTTGCTTTAGCCGTGGGACAAATATGCCTTCTATCCTTTGCGGCAGTATATTCAAGCCAAGCAATTTGATGAGAATCAAGCTAGATTTACTGTAGAATAGCCTGAACTGCAGCTGCACGTAAGCCGAGTGCCGCAAGTGCACTGGGAAGGCCAAATAGCATGGAGATAGGTCGGGCGGATACGCAAATTCCCGAGTGGCACTCACCTGGATTCGCGCGGTGCGCCTTACGCAATGGAATCAGTATGACTGAGTCCTGATTTTGACAAGTAACCAAAAGACTGTATAGTTTTTTCATGATACTACGAACAGATATGCGGCCACCATGGCCTGCTCCTGAAATGGATCCAAGGCAAGCCAGAAAAGCTTTGCCAGACTTGGTTGGTGCATTTTTCCAAGACGAAAATTCAGCACTAGTCGCCACCCGTAACCATACCAGGGTTGCCGTCGGTCTTTTTACGGCACCTGATCCGGCAAGCTTGCGGTTACGGCAAGATACGCCAGCAGTACTCATTGAGGCACGCCAAAGCAGCTCCAGGCAGGAGGTAAGTCTAGGCATCCATACCATGGATAGCATTCAGGCTGCTGGTTCGTGTGCTATTTGCAATTGCGTGAAAATAGATATACGAAACGGCGAATTAGCGAATGCCGTTGCGCAAACTGCCGACAATCCAGAGGCAATTGAACCAGACTCCGCCGCTGTCTTAGCAGTAAACGGGCTCATGCAGCTCACAAGGTATTGCGGAGTCATCGGCTACAATCCAATACCGGATATTGGAAGCCCACGCGATGAAGCAGTAAGCCTAGTGGAACCCGGGAAACATACACTCTTAGTTTTACCAACTCCGCCGATCAATCCCACTCTCACATTTTATGCCCTTAGTACTGGTAGCATATAGCTTCTAGACATTGATTGATGTTGCATAAAGCAAATCAAGGATGTTGCGAGTAGCGAAACGGGTCGGGACCTTCTTTGATGAGGGCAATTATTTTTTGGTGACGGCAATAGACGAACCGCCGCAGCGGTCTGTGGCATATTTTTAGCACGAAATAAAGGGCGAGAAGTCTCTATTTTTAGAGTCGAGGCCCAGATATAATTAATCAACATATGCCTAACTTCAGTGTCATTCTGCCTACCTATAATCGAGCGCCCTTTCTCGGTCGTGCGATTGATTCGGTCCTAGGTCAAACATACCAAGACCTTGAGCTGATAGTAGTTAACGATGGGTCTACGGACGAAACTACGGCCATGCTTGACGAGGCAACCAAGGATGCAAGAGTAAAGGTGGTGCAGCAAGAACAGGCCGGTCCAGCTGTTGCGAGGAATAGCGGTCTGGAGCTAGCAATGGGCAGGCTCATTACATATATTGACTCTGATAATATTTGGTACCCCGACCACCTTAGCACCATAGATGATGAGCTGCACCCGCCTTACGTCGCTGCCTACACCGGTCAGAATCTATTTCTAATTGGCGGTAGCGTCCACGAGCAGAAAATTATAGGGAGAAAAACGAGGAGTACTGAATATAATCCAACGATCTTCCAGAGAATGAATTACATAGACATAGGCTGTCTCTCGCATCGGATCGATATCTTAGAGACTGTGGGTAATTTTGACACAGGCGTATCGTGGGGAGAGGATTGGGATTTTATTGCTCGAGTCGCACTAAACTATCCGTACTACGTTAAACATATAGACCAAGTAACGGGAGCATACAATGCGTACCTTCCAGAAGTAATCCCTACTATGACTAACCAGATTCCTGGCTGGGAAGATGGAATCAAGATGTATTTTGGCCTGGGACCAACACAGTCAGTAGACAAAAAAATAACACAGCACGTCGCAACTCTCGTTAGGAAGCAATATCCATACCCTGGAGAGGTATAGTCTTCTGGCCATACCTACCGCGTGCCCATGCTCGCATGCCTGGAGGGTGCAACTTGCGGACTACCATGCCTTCTTGCACTAATTCATCCTGTACCACAACACCTGCCTGGCGCAACTCTTCCCATGCTCTAGTCGGCCCCCTTCCATACGGTATCCACGGAACGAGGTCATCAATAATTAGGGTAGTTTCCGGCTTAGATAGTAGCTGCCCATTGAGCAAATCTGCCCTGACAACTTCGTAGGCATGGCCTCCGTCTATAAATAGAAAGTCAAACCAAACAGACGGATTTTGGTTATGGAAAGCCGGCACCGTTTTAGTTGAATCACCCTTTATGAGTATGTGACGGCCCGGATATTCACGGTCAATAAACGCTTTCGCCGGACTCACACAATCATGTTCCCCAATGTCGAAAGATATAACCTCAGCGTTCGCATTAGCCTCGAGTAGAGCACAACTAGAGATACCAGCATTAAACCCAATTTCTCCAATACGGCGGACCCGCTGGTCAGCTGCATATAGCTGGAGATAAGCAAGCTCTTCTGAGGAGGCCGAGCCTTCAACGACTTCGACTCCGAGCATGCTCAAATAACCCTGAAGTCGGGATAGCTGATCGTTCGTTCTTTCATTTAAGATAAATGAGGCACCCTCTTCAATGCTCATACCAACTTTTTCCACGCCAATTCATGTTTATATTAACAGATGATTTTCCGCCTTGGCCGATAACTTAGATAGCTATGACTCTACTATATTATACGTAGTTCGGGCCTGTAAATGGCTTTACAACTCCAAGCATACTGTTAAAATTAGATGTGTTATTAACGTAAGCGGAAAAGGAGAAATGAGTATGATAAGCATTAGTGGTAACAGTGGAGCAAGCGGCAACAGCGGGGCGAGCGGGAATCAAGGTAGCGCCAAACCCGTCAGTATGCGCAAGCACATTGGCCTGTAGTATTGATCAGATTCGTCAATACTCGAGATACCGTAGAAGCTTAGCTTCAAGGCTAGGCTTCTTTTATTAGAACTACTCGTTGACCTTAGGCCACATAGTGAGGCCTGCAAAGCGCACAGATTCTACAGCATCTCCTGCAAAAACATATTGCAGCAACTCGCCCTCGTTATAAATGCTTCCTGGCGTGGTAATACGAAGCGTAGTGTCGTTCAGTACTTCCAGCTTTTCATACCAGGCAAAGGGCTCCCAGTCGTCCGGATCAATAGCTACGATATCGATTCCATTATGCACAATTTCGACGGTGGACACCTCGTTGCATAGACGGACGCTAAAGGATCGATTTTGGGATATATTCGTAGGGGCATCCGGATGCAAAAAATAATCTAGTGCACCGAAAATGCCCCGCACCATACACGTACTCGGCGCATCCTTAGTGTTGCTGGCAACTGAAACCACTATCTTATCCTTCGGGTCAAGATATGTAGCAGTAAGATGTCCGGCCATGTGGCCGCTATGTCCCACCACACGCCGTTTGCCGATGGTTTGTATCTCAAGGCCAAGACCAAATTCAGTTCCCTGGTCGTAGCCTCCCGTAAGCCGTTGTTGGGTCCGCGCCATCTCGTGCTTCATATGGTCATTGATAGGTAAGGCGTGGCCGGGGGAGAGAGCGCCTACAAGGCGGCACATATCTTCAGTCGTGGCATACAAGCCTGTGGCTGCGATCAAACCGCGGGCTGGAAGTCGCTCGCTGATCGCTCCCCGTCGGCGGTCAAGCAAGATGCCGTAGCCCGTCGGTATCTGGTCTTTTATCTTTGGCGTGTAGTCGAGTATCATCGGCTGAAGCCCGAGAGGCGACAATATGGATTGCGCTACGTAGGTGGCATAGGAGCAATTACTGACCTCCTCGATAATTTGGCCAAGCAGCGAGAATCCTAAATTCGAGTATTTAACACCTGTGCCAGGCGCGAATACGAGGCCGGTCTCCGTAATTATTTTACGCAACTCACCACTGGTCGGAGACGGTCCTTTGAATAACCAGTAGTCGCTATCAAGTCCATCTCGAACCAAGCCGGCGCTATGACTCAGTAAGTGTCTGATAGTAATGTCGCGGAAACGCTGGTCACGATGCTTGCCAAACCAGGGTAAGTAAGTCACGATCGGCTCATCGAGGTCGAGTGCGCCCTTTTGCGCAAGTTGCAGGATGGCTGTGGCCGTCAGCATCTTGGTCTGGGAGGCGACATGAAAAAGATGCTCAAGAGTAAGTGGCGATTTATGCTCTATGTTGGCGAATCCATAGACACGTGAAAAAATTATCTCGTCGTCTACTAATATTGACACACTACAACCAACGATATCCGACTGGCGCATTCTGTAGGCAAGCCAGGAGTCCAGGAATAATGTCGCCTTCTTTATAGAATCAGGCGTCATTCGTGTATGTTCCGTCAAGAATATATGGCCTAAAGTCAGGATTTTCTGAAAGTCGACGGGATATCTCGTGAAAGTGCTGGGCAAACTCAGGCAACCCCCGAATTTGTGCGCCGCTGCCAGCATATTCATATACTTGCCACCTCGCCTCCGGTTGGTACATCTGTGGCACAAATTTTGCATATAAGCGATCGTGCCGCGTAAACAGCCGTCGGACATCGCCGCTCAACTGTCCTTCTCGAATTCGATAATCAAAGAGTTCTTCCGGTATTCCGTAAAAAATACTACCAGGATTACTATGAAGGACGTGCATCCAGAGGTCGTAGTCTTCGCAAGGTTCGGCCGCTTGCCGGAACTGATTGCCCTGGAGAGCGGAGTTGCGTATCATCACCGAACTTGCAGTTCGGGCCGGCGTGTCACCGAGCAGGTAGTCATCAAAGTTGACACGTCCCGCCATGTAGGGCTGAGGTATCCCTCTGGCTGGATCACCAGGCCGATTGATTGACTCACTTTGTTCATTGATCAGTCCAAAGAAGCAATAGAGGGCGAGTACATCGGCGCCGAGTTTATTGAATTGGCGGCTCATCGTTTCCAGATAATTCGGGCGCCATACGTCATCTCCGTCAAGGAAGGCAATAAAAGGCGACTCAGCTTGATGGATGCCTGTTTGTCTGCTGCGCGCAGGACTGCCAAAGTTTGCACTATAGACGCTAAGACGGCTATCCTCGTTAGCATGATGACGGGCAATCGCCAAAGAGTCATCGGTCGAAGAGTCATCGACAATAATATACCGGAAGTCTTCGTATGTCTGCTGTCGTACTGACCAAATTGTTTCGTCGAGCCATGCTCCTGAGTTATGGGCGGGGGTTATGACGGTTACGGTGGGATTGAGAGGGGTTATGGCCTTATCGTATGTAATAGATGCCCGCCCAACGGGGTCGGGTAATGCACGCACGCACATTGCTTGATCAATGCCGAGCTCTTCGTCACTCGATGGCCCCAGCTCTCCACTGGCTGCACTAAGATTTTCAGAAAAATGCATCGTCATGTTACTTACGTGAACAGTGTGCTGAGTTTATCTAATTCGTAGTACTTCATTTTCCCTCAGATATTGTTTTTATTTTCCTGCTTGGATAAGTTCCCTTTAAAAATATCTTTACATCTTCGATAAACGGTACGACGTATATATACCTGATACACTACTATATAAAACGTATGATATAGAGTATGCCGTGTCAATAGTGAAGCCGGCGAACATAGTTCGCCCGGTTGCTATTAGTTCAGTGATTCTTAAAAATCCACTGTCAAGTGCCGTCCGTGACGCTTACTTTGCTGCTGACCATTTCTCTACGTCATGCTGTTCTACATCCTGAAAAATAATTTCGCTGAGGTTGAAAAGTATTGGGTTTTAGGCAGAATAATTTTACCGGTCCTCTGGCTCTTGCAGCATATAGGCAAGCCGGGGCGCAAACCGGGGACTTCCCAGTCTTCTGGGACGAGTAGATCCGCGCTTAATCGCGCTAAAAACTTCGCGTCAGCCTTGGCGACGCGTAGCCTCTCATCAGCCGAACCGTTTCGCAATCCGTTCCCGTGCTTTGGCCGCTTCGGTCTCACGGTCTTTGGGCTCAGCTTCGGTAACAAGCGTGCCCAGCAAACGATGAGCAGCAGTGGCTACCTCGTCAACACCACGATTGAACGCCGGTTCATTAGTCTGGGAAGGATGATGGTATCCCGATAGCTTGCGCACAAATTGCAAGGCCGCGTCGCGAATCTCTTCGTCGGTAGCTGGCGGATCAAAATTGAATAGTGGCTTAATATTTCGGCACATACGTCATTCTCCTCGTATGTAGTATACGAGGTAGCGGCCTAGAATGCAGTGGTAAATCAAAAAGCGCGTCTTTTTTGGGCAATTTTCGACCGCACACCAACATACAACTATCTAGAGCTTTGAAACACGAAAACACCTTTCCACAGAGGTGAATCCATCGTTTCAGGCCATTGTTGGCAATAATTTTCCTTTTGGTGACCTAATGATGACACGGGCCGAAACCTTCTGGTGAGCTGGAACATATATATTGAGCAGCGATAAAAGTTCTTGACGACTTGTAGCGAACAGCAGAGAGGCTTAGTTGAGGGACTATACAGCCGACTCGTACAAACCTTGGGTGAGATAGCAGCTCAAGTACAACAACAAGAACAGCAAGCTGCAGAAGGTGCGGGTATTGCTATTCATACCGCTGGCATGATTGGCGACGCGACGACTTAGCGGTCTTCTATCCTGCAATACAATCGTTCAATTGAAAGTACATCTATGCCTCCCCGAAATCTTCTCAGATAAGTACTGGACAAACGACATAGGTAGTCTTAGACTGCCCTACCGCAAGCCAACCGTGCCAGCAATACGCACGAACCTTCGAGACAGAAACGACTGGAAATCTCCGGCCATTCGTGCCAAGATCAAGGATAACTTTAATCGTTTGCGAGCCGGCGAAGTCGTAGCCAAGCCCGTCGGTGAAGGAGAGCCGCTCCCTACGCTTTTCCCTGAAGATGCCCTGCTATTGAAGGTAGTGCGCGAATGGCGCACATTAAGCGTTAAAAGACCTGATTGGCGCAAGAGGTCTCTTCCTCTCGATCCCTTTATATTCGGTGAACAGGCCGCAAAAATGACTACCGAGCCTCTATACCAAGGCAGAGTAGTGCGCACGGAAGCGGTGGATGGCAGGCTCGTCGGCTTTGAAGCAGGGTTAGATGAGCCTGGCGACCAGTATGTAAGTGTATTTAAGGACGTAAGCTATGAAATCCCTTCTACAAGTGGTAGCCAACTTGTCGGGCGGCATAGTGGCGAGATAGACACTTTCGAAGGGAACAGCCACTTGCTAGTACCGGAAGCTGTCGGCAAGACGACTGAGTTTTTGACCGACCAGCAACAAACCCTGTCAAGGATTGCTGCGGCAGAAGTACTGTACTTGGCTGGAGAGTTTGAGGAAGTTTATTGGCAACGAACTGGCGGTAGCTAAGTGTGCCGATCTACCTGACTGAACCGCATGCTTCCTGGCAGAAAGGCAATAACGAGAATTACAACAAGCAGGCCAGGAAGTACGTGCCCTAAAGGTGCAGAAGATATATCTCAATATATTCGGCTGAATGGCAAAAATTCATGCAAGCCAGTGCATCTTTGACAAGGAGTTGGTCAAATCCTGGACACTACTGTCACGGTCCCCTTACAATAGATACTCAATGTGCCAAAGACACTTAAATTTTCCTCGCCCTCGTGTTAAGCCTTGCCTCCTTTGGGTTGCCGCTCTACACTAGAAGCATGAGCGGTATGCAAAGATGAATGGAGCGCAAAGGACATTCATGCGTTGTCTTGTTGGACTGTGTATTGTTGTTCTTGCTATCTTTTTGAATCGAGGCCTACTTCTCCACGCCTCATCCGCTATCTACAACCCTCTGGGCGTAATTGGTCAATACACAGCTGGAGGAGGGCCAGATTACACAAACACCAACCCAAATGGGGTAGCGACCAGTCCAAATGCTACAGGTTTCTATGGGTTAGGGGCCTCCGTGGCCGATCCCACTCACAACCGGTTGTTTGTGGCAAATCCAGGCAATAATCGTGTGCTCGTATTTCCGCTAACCTCCAGTGGTGACGCAGCATCACGTTCAGCGACACTCGTTATTGGGCAAGCGGATTTGACTTCTGGTAACGCGCCGAGTCCGCCCTCTGCCGCTTCCCTGCATTCCCCTTTAGGGTTGGCATATGACGCCGTCCGTAACCGGTTGTTTGTGGCAGATACCTCTAACCATCGGGTGCTCGTATATGACCTGACCGCTGGTATTACGGATGGGATGAGTGCCAGCAATGTGTTGGGTCAGTCCGATTTCGTATCCGATCTTCCTTCTACGTATGGTGCCCCTACTGCGAGTAACTTGTTTAACCCATCAGCCCTTGGCTACGATCCTACAGGACAACGGCTATTTGTAGCCGACGAGTTTAATAACCGTGTTCTCGTTTATAACTTATCAGGTGGTATTACGGATGGGATGAGTGCCAGCAATGTGTTGGGTGAGCCTGACTTCACCACTATAAGCGGGGGAAGCAGCAATATGGATACACTCTTCCAGCCTCTACCGGGCCTCGCATACGATACAGTGCACAACCGATTGTTTGTCACTACGAATAGCTATCGGGTGTTAATATTTGACTTATCAGGAGGAATCACTAATGGGATGAGTGCGACTAACCGCCTTGGTGGCGCTTTGTTCGGCGGAACCATAAATCAAAGCAACTTACATAACCCGGGTGGTGTAGCGTACGATTCGGGAAATAATCGCTTATTTGTAGTTGATAATTATGCCAACCGGGTCATAGTATATGACCTGACCGCTGGTATTACGGATGGGATGAGTGCCACGCACGTTTTAGGGCAAGCCGCCTTCTCAGACCATGACACTCATCTGAACCAGAACGGCTTCTATACACCGCTCTACATCTCTTATGATAATACTAGTCAACGCCTATGGGTATCAGACAACAATAATGCCCGGCTCATGGAGTTTAACCTCAGCAGTGGTCTGAGTGACAACATGAATGCCGCTGACGAATTGGGACAAACAACGCCCGGGGGCATTGCTACATACACCAGTAATAATGCCCAAAATAATCAGCCTCTTGCAAGTAGCTTAAACGCCCCGGGGGACGTTCTCATCGATCCAACCACTCATAGAATGTTTGCACTTGATACTTCTAACGCCCGCATTTTAGTATATAACTTAGATTCACAAAATCAGCGGCTCAGTAATAATGCAAACTTTGTATTAGGTCAGGCAGACTTAACAAGTGGAGCCGGGCTGATACAGACAAACAATTCGCTTGGTAATACTCAAACTGCAGTAACGCCAAGTAACATTACGTATGGTGCCGGCATGGCGTACGATTCGGTACACCAACGGTTGTTCGTAGCTGAAACATCCCCAGTACAACGGGTTATGGTATTCGACCTATCGAGTGGGATTGCAAATGGCATGAACGCAATCAATGTACTTGGCCGACCAGATCTTTCCGATAACTCTTTTATTAGTTCAAGCGGCCCCGCAACGTCTAACACTATCGCAAATCCGGCCGGCATGGCGTATGATTCGGTACACCAACGGTTGTTCGTGTGCGACTCGGGCGACAATCGAGTTATGGTTTACGATTTGTCTGGCGGAATCACGGACAATATGGCCACGTCAGTCGTACTCGGTCAGCCAGACCTTACTTCCAATAATAGCAACGCTGGCAGCACAGGTCTTAGCTCTCCCCAAGGTGTATATTACAACCCTGGAGATCAGAGCTTAGCTGTAGCCGACACCGGAAACAACAGAGTACTGTTTTACGACACATCGGGCGGAATAACCAACGGCATGACAGCCTCGACCGTACTCGGTCAGCCAGATTTTAACGACACAGCCTCGGCAACCAGCAATGTAGGCCTTAGCGGTCCGACCGCGCTAACTTTTGATCCTGACCGTAACTTCTTCTTGGTCTCCGACTCTAATAATAACCGCGTAGTTGGGTACGATACGACAAGTGAGCTGGCCACCGGACAAGTTGCCGCACTTGTTATTGGCCAACCTGATATGACGACGAGCGACCCTAATGGCGGCCAAGCTGGTTTGAACTTTCCGCTTGGCGTCTACTACGACTCGACGACCGCCCAGTTGTACGTGGCCGACTCAAACAATAACCGACTCATGGCGTACGGCACGGTTCCGCCTACTCCGCCCTCTTCCGGTTCCGGATCGGGGTCTTCCACCTCCTCAGGTAACTCTTCTTCTGGTAGTAGGCCAACAATTCCTGCCATACCGGGAGGAGCCTCAAGTGTCGACGATAACCAAGCCGGAACTGAACCGGCCGGCGTATTTACGACCGTGCCACCGCCAACCGATCTTTCACAAAAAAGTAATTTTGAGAGCGAAGGATATACAACTGATATCGTACCCGGCCAACAATTTTTATTCACGCCGAGTGATACCTCCCAGGCATACACACTAATCGTAGGCCCCATCTCTCCCACAAGCCTGCAAATGAATGTCACCCCTCACCCCCAAGAGATAACACTCCTTCCGAACCAAGCAAGGAGCGTTGACGTGGACGGAAATGGTAATCCCGACATCACCCTAACCGCAACACAGCTAAGCCAGGGGCATGCCCGACTTCTATTTGCAGTCTACCGCTCACCTTTATTGGCTGCCGGTTCCTCTCACGCGGCCCGTAAGCCATTGAATAACATCCAGCGGCTCTTGGTTGATTTTCCTTACTTACTGCTTGCTATTTTGCTTATTATAATCGTAGTCTTGCTAAAAACTACGATACGCGAGCTACTTGCAACGAAAAGGCTACGAAACTTTTATCAACTACAGGTAGGTATTGCAAAGCAGAAGGAAACATTCATACAGCTTGCCGCCCATTACTTGCGCACGCCACTCACCCTCATTGTCGCCAGCAAGAGCCTACTGGCATCAGCTGCTGCCTCTAATACGGAAATGGATACTGCCATCAAAAATCTTGGTACGGACATAGAGGCGCTACTTTCTGAAGCTACATCCGGTGATTCCTCCATCGTATTACACCCCATTCTTATCCGATCCACTTTCAAGCGGCCAGTCTTCTATATACCGGTCAGTCTTCTGGGTGCTGCCATACTTATTTTCTATTGGCTGATGCACGTTGCAGCCGTGGGAGCTACTATTGCAAATGCCAACTTCTTTATTCAGATTGCCTTGCTAGTGCTCCTTGGCGTAAGCCTCTATGCGCTCCTTCGAAGCTCTTGGCTTTACTCCCAGGAGCAAGAAGAGCTACGCAATGCTTTACGAAACCAGGCTCAACTTGACGACGAGCGAAATGCCTTTATCGAAGATGCGGCAGCTAGCCTATTATCGGATGTAGGGGCGCTTACCGTCTCTCTCGGAGAGCTACCCCAGACAAAGGTGGTTGCCCCATTTCGGGAAGGTATAGAACGGTTGAAAAAGCTTCTCAACCGCTTACTATTGGTTAAAGATTTGCGGCTTGTCGCCGCTCCTTCTGAACTTCAGCAGCTTTCTCTGGATTCGGTGTGGCGGCAGCTCGAACCACTCATCGAGCAAGCCGCTACGCGCAACATTGCGGTGCACCTCCCGGAAAACGGCATAGTTTGGGTACGCAATACTCCTATGGTCGCCATCGTAATGCAAACCCTTCTTGACAACGCAATTAGTTATAGCCAAAACGACAGTCCTATCGAGATTATAACGTCACGAGGGCCACATGGTTCATTTAGGATAAGTGTCAACGACCACGGTAAGGGCATCCTCGAACAAGACGCAGCCCAGTTATTTCAACCCTTCACGAAAACGGAGGGGGCGCTGGCGTTTAACCACGAAGGGGTAGGATTAAGCCTTTATCTCGACCAACTCATAATGGCCTACCTTGGCGGCACCATTAGTTTACATTCAACCCCAAACCAAGGCACTGGCATAGTTATTGACTTACCACAGAAGTAAACGTAGAAGTCACTAGATATATTTTAACTATAGCCGAAGTTTGGAGTCGCGAACAATCGAGCTCAGTAAACCACCATCGGACTAAAGTCCGAGGCTTTTCTGCTGGGACATGCTTGGCTTATCATTCTGGTTTTTGATGTATTCAATGATTACATTCTCGGTCACATGGCCAACACTTTCAGCGAAGTAGCCCACCGCCCAGAAGATGATACTGGAGGCGATATCGAGAATGTGACCCATGGTAATATTTTTGGCCCTTCTTCATGTGGACAGCATGCCAGACTGCCTCCGCAGGTACAAGGTCTTGTACCTGCTCCGGGGAGCCTTACTGCCACGGGCTAAAAGCCCGTGGTTAGCGGCACGGGCATCGGACTCTACTTACAGAGGCAAAACAAAAGAGCCTAAGAAAATAAATTCTCGGACTCTTCTACATGCATTAGTTTAGGGTCAAGCACGGTTGGTACTGCATTTTCGCGCCTTATTACTTTATCGAAACGTTCACTGTGCCGAGCAGTATGCCCGTAGTATTGTCGCCGTTAACGTAAATCTTTAGCTTATAGGTGCCGGCCGTAAGTGAGGAAGTTCCCAAGTTAAATATATACTGTTGACTGGTTGGGTCGTAACGAAACGTATTGCCGGAATCGGCGGCTGCGGTCGATACAGCCTCTGCGACTGTACCATCTATATTATTATCAATTTTACTTACATATAACTTAGCTTGCAGGTTGGTAGTGCCGGCGCTCGCACCGGTCAACTGGAATTTTACCGGTACTGTACGACCGAGCTTGAAGATCGAGCTGCCGTCAGAATTGATCGGCTGCAGGAAACCAGACCAGGTAATGGCTGACGGTTTGACCATAAACGACTGCTGCACTTGCGGAGCCGCATTGTAGTTGCTGTTGCCGGTTTGGTTGGCGTCCAACACACACGTGCCGGTGTTTTGGAAGCTTACGACCCCGCCATTTATTGAACAGACAGTTGACGCGGCTGAGTCCACAGTTATTGATGCCGGCAAGCCGGAAGTCGCCGATGCCGATGGCGTGTAGCTAGATCCATTCACGGCTGCGCTCGAAGGCGCACTGGAAGTAAATGAAACCGCCTGGTCTGCCGGATGGACCGTGAATGACTGTTGCGTCTGTAGTGCGGCGTTGAAATTAGCGTTGCCAGTTTGGTTGGCATCAAGTACACACGTGCCGGTGTTTTGGAACGTTACCTGCCCGCTGCTAAAAGAGCAGACGTTCGAGGCGACTGAATCAATTGTAATAGCCGGCGTTAATCCCGAAGTAGCTGTAGCTGTCGGGGCATAAGCAGTGCCGCCAACCGTTGCGTTTGACGGCGCCGTCGAAGTAAACGCTACCGTTTGGTTTGCAGCACTAACCGTAAAACTACCAGGGAGGGTCGTATAATTGATAGCGTAATGGACAGGATCTGAAACAGTTAGTCCCGAACATGACGCAGTGTCAATCGTGTGCGCCCCAACGCTGAGCAAACTGTTGATAGGCGTGCCACTATCAACCGAGGCACAATGCACGATACCTGAGATCGTCACGCCGGAAGGCAGCGAATATCCCCACGAATACAGCGCGAATGTGTCCCCATAGTTCTGGGCCCCTGCAACCCTCGCGTTTATTTCAGCCGGTGGAATCGGGATAATATTATTTGCAAACTGGGTAACATTCGTTGAAGCCCCGGTATCTATTCCGGAACCCGAGAACCCATCCAGCGTATTGTGATCAGTAGTTAAGCCGTCTACATTGTTTGCAACAATACCATTGACACTTCCCGTTTGATTGACCGCGACCGCGCCATTCAAATGCAGCCCGTCTATCGTTATATCGTTGCCATTTACCGTGATGACATTACCGCCTGGCTGAGTTCCATTGATTGTTGGTGCATTCGGACCGGCTCCACTAGGGTTCGTGCCGCCATCACCAGTTAATCTCACCCGACGGTTAAGCGTCAAGTTCTCATTATATTGTCCGGGATTTACCAAAATCGTTGGTGCAGGGTTAGGGCTTAACGTAATACCGCCGGTAAAATCGATCGCCTGTTGTATATCTGCGTTATTGCTCAGAACGTTCGTGGCCGTCACAGAGCTGGACACCCTCGAAGGGTCAATCAGTGAACCTCCCGAGGTTACTTTCCCATTTAAGTTCAGCGTTTGACACGTCAAATTTAAATGGCCTTGCGCTGACATAATTACGTTGTAGCTAATATTGCAGGCCGGTGCTGCAATTGTCAGATTGAAATGCGGCGTTCCGAAACTACTCATTGACATGTCTATCGGATCAGTAACAGTAATACTGCCTTGAGATTGGAGGACTATGGATGTGAAGACGAGATTATCGGCAATGGCTTGCGCATTCAAGTAGGTGCCATCGACGCTTTGGGCTCCATTCCCAATAGCGATATCAGTAGCGGCATATACCGGCGATGCCACAAGCAACGTAAATAATGATGCGACAAATACCCCAGTGCCGGCAATCCGAATACCGATTTTTGAATTTCTAATAGCGCTTCGCAACATTGTATTCCCCGATATTCTCTCAACTAATTTTAGAATCTAAACTATCAAATTAGTTATATCATTGTATTTATAAATATGTCAAACGCAGTATATTACCAGCTACTAGCTCGCACGATACTGGCGAACTAAGATATTGCAATTAAGTTAAGGTGTACCGAGCATGAGCCAGAAAATAAATAAGACGCCTAAATTAAGTGTCCTGTTATCAAGTATGGTGATCCCAAGGGGATTCGAACCCCTGTTGCTGGGATGAAAACCCAGTGTCCTAACCATTAGACGATGGGACCAGTGTGCAGGAAGATTGATTTTGCGCAAGCACATAAATCATTTTCCGAGCAGCTAGGCCGCACATGTGAAGCATATGAGACCATGAGCGAAAGGTACAAATCCACGCCGGCAAACGTATCTGCTCTGGCAGGATGTCGGAAAGCATAGCATCATGCACGTTCGGCATGCTTCTTATTGCATCACATTTCAACCGCCTTATCATACCATAACAGAGGAAAAAAGAAAATCCCCGGACCAAAAGTCAAGGGATTTTCGAAGTTGTCTAGAGCGGTCAGTCATTGCTCGTTACGTGGTACTGTAGCACGTTTGGGAGCCGATGGCTACCGATTATCCACAGCTTTCTACAAGCTGGCACGGCCGAGGCGGCGCTTTTGGAAGAGGAAGTGAGCTGCCGCACCAAGGACTGAGGTACCCGCGAACAAACCGATTACGTTACCTGCACCAGTGTTCACCAAGGTGGCAGGAGGGGTCGTGGGTGGCGTCGGGGTCGGAGGCGCACACTCAGGACTGCCAGGGGCCGGGGTGCCACCGGGAGTACAAGGAGTCGGGCTACACTGGGGGCTACCAGGAGCCGGCGTACCGCCAGGAGTACACGGTTGCGGAGGTGGTGTCGGACTGACGTGCGCCACACAGTTACCAGTGCCAACAACCGTTTGGTTGCCAGTCGGCGTGGTGAAGTGCAAAGTTGGGATCACGGTGTACGTACCAGTTTTGCCGTATGTGTGAGGTGTGGTCACAATCAAGGCATTGCTGCCGGTCCCAGGCTTCACACCCATTTGATTGGTACCGTCGCCGAAGTCGAAGTCAGCGCTCGTAAAGGTGGCGCCGTTGCCATCAGCGGCCTTCAAAGTAAACTCAAACGACAGCTTGTTTTTCTGGTCAGGCAGCACGGCTTGCAAGTAGATGCACGAGAGGATAGGAGGCTGAATGGTGATTCTCCTCACACAGTTGCCGCCAGGCGTAGTCGCCACGACCGTACCGCCAGGAAGGGTGAAGTACGCGGTGACTTTGGCCGTCCATGTGCCAGGCTTGGTATAGGTGTGCGAGATTAAGTCGCCGGTGCCAAGAGAGCTCACCGGCGCGCTGCCGTCGCCGAAGTCGTAGACAACTTTGTCAAAGACCGCGCCGTTGCCAAAGATGACGTGTGACGTAAAGTTGTACGTGTTCAGCTTGTCGGTAACCGGCGTCGCGTTCAACATGTCGCAAGTGTAGTTCGGAATAATCGGCGTTGCAATGACTGCGTTGTCGCAAGAAATCAGAATAGCGTATTGGAACACACCGTTCTTCATAACAACCATGGCAGCCAGCTGCGGGTTCTGGAAGGAAACTTGCGGCGGACGCTCCCAGAATGTCGTACCGTTACAGTTATGGGGAGTGCTCGCGGCACCGCCAATATCCTGGCGGCCGCCAGTTATGGCACCCGTAGCAACGAGTTGGCCGCCCAAGTATACGTCCCCAGTATTGGTAACGTAGCCGTTGGCACCGCCGGTCATGGCGTGGATATCAGTCGAGGTAATGCCAACACAGTTGTAAATATTTTGGATACTCGCGGCCGAGTTATGGCCGTCACCGTTATTGTACTTGTTGATAAGGTCGCTTGCCGACGGCGAGCCGCACCACGCGACAGCGTTGGCGTTACAGTCGGGCGTTGACACAGGAGCAGCTGAAGCGTTTGATTTCAATGCCATACCAGCGCCGGCAGCTCCAACGACGGCGAGGGCAAACACGCTGGCAACAATCACCTGTTTAGTGGTGACGCGGCGCAAACGTGCGAGCGTTTTCGTAAATATGTTCATCTGAAACACCTCCCTTGATGTTTGCATCTATATTACAATATCAAACCGCTTTTGTCAATAAGTTTCTAGTGTTACATTTGCAACAACTTACCCCTGTTGAGGGGCTGTGCGTATGGCAATATGTATTATTTTCGAGGTAAGTCAGCGCCCAAAACGGTCGGATCCGATGGTAACAGCGCGCTTTTGGCGAAATTGAAGCCAAACGTGCTCCCTTTGTGCTGTTGGCTTTTAAAAATGGTAGCGCCGCCCTGCGCGATAATAACCTTTTTGGCCATAAACAAGCCGAGGCCCGTGCCGTCCGGGCGGGCGCGTTTGGCATTTTCAGCTCGATAGAACTTACTGAACAAGTGATGCTGCTCGTACTTCGGCACGCCAATGCCATCGTCTTGCACCGTAAATTCGATGGTCTGCGGCTTTTCAACCAAGCGAACTGTAATGTGGCCGCCGCTCGGCGTGTAATAAATGGCGTTGTCGATGAAATTCATAATAACCTGGCGGATTTTGGTCTCGTCCAGCATAAGCGTCGGGAAGTGCTCCGGCTTATCGAAAACCAGCTCCAGGTTACGGCCTTTGGCAGTGTCTTGGAGCTGATCAACCTCGTCCTTGACCACTTTCGCCAGGTTGCTCGCAATTGGCTCGATTACAAACTTCCCCGTCTTGAGGCGCGATACGTTCAACAAATCCGAGATGAGGTACACCATACGCTGTGCGCTGATAAACGACTGGCCGAGCAGCTTGCGCTGCATGCCATTGATCTTGCCGGCGTCACCGTCGAGCACCATGCTGACGTAGCCCTTCACACTGGTCAGCGGTGTGCGCAATTGGTGGCTGGCCATGCTAATGAAGTCGTCTTTGGTCTCGTCCAGCAACTTGAGCTTTTCGTTCGTGCGCCGGAGTTTGCGCGTCGCTGCTTCAATGCGATGCTCCAAAGTTACGTTGAAGTTTTCGATCTCCTCAAAATGCAAGGCGTTTTGGATAGCGATAAACAGCTCCTTGGCGACGATGCCAATAATTTTAACATCCTGCCCATTATAGGGGTTACCACTGCGCTTTGGACCAAATACTAAGTAGCCCAGGCCTTCTTGATGGATATTGCTTTCCGGTGTTAGGCGCGCCAGCACTGCGATATCATTTTTGGCAAGAAGCTGGCGCAACCTTTCTTGGTCCTTTTCGAGATTATCGGTAACTACGATAGGAGCGTCCAGTTGAGGCGTTAAGTGTCGCACATAGGCAACGTCGCGAGGAGAAAAGGTCCGTGGCATCGTGCCGATGATACGCTGGTCGCGGAACTGCGTTTCTTTAATTCCGAATAGACAATACTCCGCCTTTAGGGTCTCGCCAATGACTCGAGCCGCATCTTCTAGCAAGCTGTCGAGTCGAATATTCTCCACGAGTACTTTGTTCAGCTGATCGATAAACGCCTGGGCATTATAGGCATCCTGATAAAATAACTTGTTTGTGACTCGGTCAAAAAAGCGCTTGGTTGGCGCGAAAGTAACGGCCATTATCACAGCCAGAGCTGCCGATACTGCGCGCTCTTTTAAAGAAGCGACTTCACCGCTCAGCAATTTGGTTACTATTATAAAGACGACTCCCCCATACACGCTAACGAGCACGACAATAGAGAGACTGTACCCTACAGCACGAGCCGCCACCCAACGTAGATCGAATAGCTTGTGTCGAACGATTCCGTATGCCGTAGCTACGATGTACACCGTTGAGGTGGAAGGGCCTATCCATATTAAACGATAATTGCCTAGTGCGGGCAAAATCAAGTTAAAAAACAACCCCAATAAACAAGAGGTAAGATAGCCGAAGAAAAATACCGTTGCTTGTGAGCGGTAGATGCCGTGTTCGGTTTTGCGTTTTCGATAAATCGGCAAGAGCGTTGCCGTAAACGCTAGTCCTAAATAAATTGAATAAAGTGTATAGGGCAACCCCTTAAGAACGACCTCCTTGCCCCAACTGTGGTAAATCAGACCCACGAATAGGAAGCCGTGGAAGAAAAGCAGCGGGACGGCAAGGCCTGTAAAACCTAGCACCGTCAGGTAAGCCTTTCTCTTTTGAATGGCGCCGCCGGATGGGAAAACGTCCGCGAATAATACCGATGAAATTACAATAAGTAGTGGAGCAAGGTAGTAGACCTTCGCCCAGCTAAGCGCTAGATTCGAGGAATTCGTAGAGAGAAATGCGTCGATACCGAGCACCCACAGCGCGACAGCAATGGCAAAAACAGCGAAAATAAGATTGAGGGTCTTGCGCACATTTCGACTCAATACAATGAGCGCAACGCTAATATTAAGGATCCCGACAAATAAGAGTAGATCTGTCTTAAACATGCTTACACTTATTGTATACCACTCTATGCGGGTTCACTCATAATGACGCCTCCGACACTCGGAGCGGCGCGTCTCGTGCGGATTCCACGCATCCAAGCAGGCCAAGATATTGACGCAGCTTCAGCGATAGGCTGAAGGCCCCCGAGGCGAGCGGCTGCCTCAGACCTGTAGAGCGTAGCCATAGTGTATGAACCGAGCGGCGTCAGCGAAAACTTAGTCAACGAAAGGTTCACTCCGCCATCCCGCATGACTTCGGCAAAGCGCTTCACGGTGCGCATACAGATGTATGGCCAGCTCACTACTCCCCGCGTAAAGTAAGGATTTGGTCGGTCGGCGCGCATCTGGCCAACCACCACCATACCGTCAGCTTCAACGAGACCGAGACATGCTTCAATGAACTTTTCAGGATTATAAAGCATGTAGTCTTCGCCATACCGCCCCACGAGTGCCTCAGTGCGCATATGTGTGCTTGAGTATTCAGCGATGCCCACAGCGTCGAGAGCTGTTGCTTTACGGCCCGTCGCTTCTAGGCGCGCAGTAAGCTCGGCCATAGCCGCAGGGCTAAATACATCCATAGCTTCGAGGCTGATTTTGCTGGTAAAGCCTATCTGTTCAGCAAGTTCAAAGGCCATTGTAGCAGACCTTTCACTACTCTCAAGAAGGATGAGTTCGACCCTTGCCGGGCCTACCCCCGAATGCATAATCGCTTGCATAGTCGCCAAGGCAGTGCCGCCTGCCACACTTACCACCGTTATGTTTTTTGTTGGCTCCTGTTGGGCAGTCCGAGAAAGAAAGGTACTCATGCTTTCGACCATGAGAGCGGTCCGATTACGGATTTCCCAGCCATCGGTGCATGCAGTCATCCACTCTTGCGCATACTCCGTCACGTCGTGCAATTGTCCGTGATTGTCCTCAACTTTCGAGGTATTAAACGGATTGGCAAGCGGTGCAAGGGCAATTGCCGTTGGAACGGTCGATCGCCAAGCGCGCAAGGCATCATCTCCCAGGAAGTCGGGGTCGTTGAAATAGCGGGCACGTGACACTGGATCACCGCTGGCAATCGACTCTTCTGAATCCAGTCGGCGTTCGGTTTGAGCATAGGGCACACCATGCTCATGGTGGCGCCAAACGCTGAAGCGAGCACGTGAAAAATCGTTCATTACCTGTTCTTGACTTTGAAGCGCCCGGACACGACCCGGCCTGGTTGCCTCTAAATACTCAATATTCGGATCATAAATATCCGTGCGCACAATTTGAATAGGAGATAGGTCGGGGGACAAATCCAATTCTCGGGGGGCTATCGGAATTTCGGCCACAACTGTGCCAACCTCAAAGTTTTGAGGCCTTGGCGCTAGTTCAGTAAGTATTGCCTCGGCAGACATCTATATTTCCACCTTATAAAATTAAAATACGACTGTGTCAAGTGAACGAAGGTAAAAAAATAAGCAGCAAGCGATTCCTCGCTTATTGCTCACTTTCGGCTTCTAACCTGCTGATCCCACCTCATGAGACCTATTTTCCATTATACAGATTTCTTCCTAGAAGTCAACTAGCTACCCCTGTTATGTGTAGGCCAGAAGCTAGGATGGCCGTGCTGGCTGAATGTGAGAGGCGGACGCAGGAGTCGGCGATTGCACTAGTTCGTCAGCAACGATACGGCCCGCTTCCATTACCACATGGCGGTCGAAGCTGTCCTTGGGTGGTTCGTCATGGCTTATCATAAGCGCCGTGACCGATTCTTTGCGGACAATACCAGACATCCAATCAAATGTTTTGGCGCGCATTCTTGGATCAAGCTGGCCAGTGGGCTCATCCAGTAAAATAAGCTCGGGCTTTGTGACAAACAATGCCCCGAGCGCCACGCGTTGCTGCTGTCCGCCCGACAGCGTAGATACCGGGATATTCTGAAGATCTTCCCCTTCTATCTCAAGTAACGGAAGGATGCAGCTCGTACGGCGCACCGTCACCTCATTGGCTTGTCCAATGATTTGGGCGTGATCGACCAGATTTTCAAGGATTGTCCAGTTAGTAGCCACACCGACGCTTTGAAAGCTCATGCCGATATGCTCCGCCACGTGACGGTTACGCTGTCCAGCACTCAATTGAGCCATATCCTTGCCCACCACCCGTACGATGCCGCTGGCCGGCAGGTGAGTGCCGACTAAAGTGCGAAGCAGCGTACTCTTGCCCGAGGCGGTCTTGCCCGATACCCATACTATTTGGCCCGAAGGCACCTTCAAAGAGACCTGGTCAAGTGCATGCACCTGCTCGCCTCTACCCCGGAATACGACTGAGACATCTTGAATATCAACGATCGGATCGATGCTAGGTTGGTAGCTTGCCGTTTCCTTCAGTGTGCGGGCGAGGTGCAAGTTCATTTTGCAAACTCCTTTGGGTTCATACTTTTGCGAAGGCCGATCAAGCGGCTCATCGTACCGAGGGCGGCGCCAAGCGTGCCGACGGCAGCTCCCACCATAGCATCCTTGAAGCCGGTGCCGGCGTCAAAGCCGACGACAGCCGCGTTAGCAACAGGCGTCAACACCGTGCCCAACACCAATCCCAAGCCCGTTGCCGCCACGCCATCTTTGGCAGCGTGCAGCATTTCTGTAGCGCGTAGGTGGTTTGCCGACATGCCAGCAGCTAAACGCTGTGACCACTGCTGGCGATTGCGCAACAAGCGCCCGCCCGCGGCACCACCGATAGCGACGACATCTGTCAATAACGACAAAACATCAAATAAGTTCGTGAGCGGCTTGGCGTTCGCGTCCCAGAAAGTTTCGCTATTTACTTCGTATTGCTCTTTGGTGATAACAGTAGCCGGTGCATTGATACCTTGTTCGGCAGTCTGGAGCACCTGCTGCGCTGTTGCCGTATCGGTATCGACGATAAGCGCATGGTCGCCAGCTTCTGGATCCTGCTTAGCGCAGGCTTTGAGTTCTTCGTTCGTCATGCCCACAGCGATACGGTCGATCGCGGAGGCGTTGAACAGCTCACCAACCACTTTGGCACGGATGCCATTGACAGTCACATTAGAATCGACAGGCATATGCGCGCTACTATCAAGCAGCACAGGCATGTCATTACATCCCTTTGACGGATCCCAAAGACTCAGTGGGGAGCCGGGTCGGGCGAGCACCCCTGCAACCAACGTGTCGGTCGCTTGTGTACCATATTCGATAGTGCCGAGGTTAAGGTCGAGTGGCACTATGCTAATATGATGGCGGGCCGCTTCACGTTCAATGGCGGTCGCCAGCTTGGCGCTTACATTGCTTTCCACCATTGGCATCGCTCCACCATCTTGCACGATCATAGTATCACCGGGTGTCAAGTCGTTAAACGCATTGATCGCCCGGTCTGGTCCGGCCGAAATCTCATCGCCAACATTGGCCATGAAGGTGGCAGCGCCGACGGCAATGCCAGCTATAATCGGCACGCTTCCTGCAAATGTACGGCGGAGTGCGCGGCGGCCGAACGAAGGATCGCTGCTGTGGCCGTCGTTGGTGAGTTCTTTGGAAGAGCCGCGTTCGATTGAACGCAGCTGGGGCGAGTGCGTGGCGAATATCTTCACGCCGCCAATTGTGCCAAGCGCCAAAACCAACCCTGCTTCACCAGCGACTTCCAGTACGTTGTCAACGTTATTCAACGCCTCCTGCAAAGGTGGACTGAAAGGCATTTCGTGACCAATTCGCACGTCAGAATTATGGGCGCTTACAATACCAAAAGCGGCAGCGCCGACGGCAGCCACAAAGCCAAGCCCAATGGCTGTATTCATTACTACTTCGCGGCGTTCAGCAGATAAAATCCTCTGCTCTGTTTGCTGCGTTGCCAAAAAGTCTGGCAACTCAACGTTTTGAGGTATAAGTGGGTTTTGGGACATACGTGTTATCTTCCTTAGCATTCGTTGTGGCCGAAAACAAAACGCCACCGCTCAAAACAACTTGCTTGAAACGATGACGTTTGACTTCTAACCTGCGATCTCTCCATTGCTTATCTACAGCTTGAGACTACATACATAATAATACGGAACATCTAAAAAGTCAATACTACACAATATACATATACCGTATGTCAAATTATAGCTACAACCTGAACCTCGAAACTCCCTAGCAAAGCAAAACACGCCTTTGTTACTCTTTTAGTGCTGAAACAAAAAGGAGAAAACAAAATGCGTGTTCTACATTCACATCATATCTTGCCACTGTTTGTTTGGTCAGCCGACGCCAAGGCGTCGGCTGACCAAACAAGAAAGACAGGTCGTCCAGCAACGGACGTTGCGTCAAGTGTACGACTGGGTGCTGCAGTACCACAACTCGGATTTTCCAGTCTTGCCCAACTACCAGAACTTTGTGCGTCATTGCCACCGCGTTCTGCCGCTCCTCAACAGGTTGCTCAGCAACCTGTTAGCAAGCGAAACAGCGCTTCGCTTCATGGACGCCACCATGCTCCCGGTCTGCAAAATGGTATGAAGGCGCTGGCACAGAGTTGCTCGTGGTGTAGCGCACACTGGTCACAATTGGCAGAGTGAACACTACGGCTTCAAGCTGCATGCCAGCATCGACAATGAGGGTAGAATCTGCGCTTTGTATTCACCAGTACCAATGTCCATGACAGTAGGCAATACCAGTGCTCGTTGACGAGTACACCAGAATCGCCGTTGGCGACTCTGGATACCGAAGCCAGCCACTACACCGCAAAGTACGGAGAGCCTTCGGGACATTCATCTTGACGCCACCGCATTACCAACAGAAAAAACAAGTCATGACTGAAAGCCAGAAAAAACTGCTGCGACGCAGACCAAAGACTGAGACGGTATTTGACTACCTGAAAGAGCATCTCCACTTACAGACCTCGTTTCCTCGGTCTGTGCAGGGCTACGCCCTGCACTACACGAGAGTACTGCTTGGCTACCAGCTGCTGCAGCTGGGGTGGTAGGTTTCGAGATTCAGGTATAGCTACGAATAGCAACTCAGTAGTTTGTTACTCTTTGAGTGTCTAAACAAAAGGAGGAACAAAATGCCTGTGAGTAGAATGGGCATTCATATTTCTCCTGTTTTTGTTGTGATTAACAAGAGAATTCTAGCGCGTTTTACTTTGAGGGGGAATCTCGGTATTCAGGTTCGCAAGTATTTATTGAGCCCTCTCGGTTGGCTGGCATACTTGGATCGAAATAAAAAAGATATTAACCAAGTCATCACGCCACCCATCGGGTGCCTCACCCTCTGCTTGGCCGCGAGCAAAAACAGTTGATGAGACGCTGCGCCGGGCAAGCAAGACGCATGCTTTTTAATAGAGAATGGATACGGCTTCGGCGACTGACTATCGGATGCGCGGCATTTTCGACATTGCTTCGATGTCGCCTTTTATAAACGCGCCATACACAACGAGCGTCGGGTGCCCTCCGTAATTAAAAACATCGTACAACAGCCGGGTTCTCGTACTGATATCCCCTTTTGCAACTCCAGGAAAGTGCTGCGGGCTAAAGCGGCGGGGCGCCCGCTCAAGGCCGGTGTCATCGCGAACATATGTGACGCCTTTGAGTTGAACTGTATGGGCAGGATCTTTAGGCGTGACGGTAAGGTGTGCCATGACCGCCTCAAGCACGGGCCGTACTGTGGTATCGTTGCGATAGGATTCGATATAGTCTTCCAGATTGCTGAAATGGAAAAGCTCCCCGATATCCGCGACAGACTCTATAGTAAAGCGCATGCCTGCTTTGTCGCCTTTTGCGACTAGCACTGCGAAGTGGCTGATAGGCTGTCGTTCAGTATTGCCAATAAGGTCCTCGTGATTTTGGTTTGCTCGTGCAAGTGTCACCTTTTTGATAGGCGCCGTAGTAGATCGCTTACTTTGCGGAACGCCTTCGGGCAGCTGGGGTTTACGTTTGGCGGGTCCAGTGAGTTGCACTTGGCTAGCCTCTGCCGGTAAGCGTCCGGCACGCACGAAGGGTGACAAGGCCGACTTGAGTTTCACCCATTGCGCCGAAGTCCGGCCAGCCGCATAAGCCGCCAGCCGGGTCTGCAATTCCTGCGGCCACGTCGCAACCCGATCAGCGAAGAGACCTATAAATTGCTGGCGAGATAGCGAAAACTCGCTGTCGACAATCCGCGCCGCAATCTCCATGACGCCGACGGCCGCACTTAGTTCTTTGGGTAGCGTCGCAGCACCTTCACCCATATCCTCGATAAACTGATGAGCGTAAGTGTCCGGCTCCGGTGCTGTTCGCTGCAGGGCCATTTGCAGCATGTTCGCCTGTTGTTCTTGTTGGATGTGGGTAGCTAACAGTTCGAGCAAGCCAGGGTATTCACGGAACTGTTCGTTATCCTCCTCGCACAAAGATTGCAAGCGTCGCACAAAAGCAGGTACTACGGCGTCGTTTTCCAGGAAGGCCTTAGTTTTTTGGAGGGCAATGTCCTGGCGGTACTGGGCATATAAATTGGCGATAACTAATACTGTCTGCGTGTCAGTAATAGTCGGTACAAAAGACTTGATGAACTCCGGAGCATCCTCCATCTTGCCCACTTCTTCACGCACCTCTTCGCTTGCTTTCGTAAAGATTTTATCAAGCTCGGTGACAAACTCTGGATTGTACTCTTCTAGTGGCTGGTCTCCTGCCTTTCTGCGCAAACGGGGATATTCCTCCTGCGCGTTGTACTTTGCAGTACCGAAAACCACGGCGGCATTGCCGAACTTTCTTGCAAACTGATCGTTAGCCCGCCGATCGAATCGTGAGCGATAGCCCCCCGCTATTCTCCGCCTTAAATGTTTCAACCATGCCTTTAAAGTGCTGCTGGCAAATCTTCACATTGCGCCACGCATCTTCAGCCGCTCCGAATACCACCCCGGTTGCCTCTAAGAATGCCTCAACTTGAGCTTCAGGACTGTCGGGCTGCCGCTCACCGCTAGCCTCCACCTCCACGACACCTTCAAGTGGAATCGTTAAAATCGGACTGTCTGGCGGAATAGCCAAAACTTCCGCCGATGCGTCATGCAACTCTCCTGTCATAGGTAAATAATTCTAACACGCTTCCTCGTTTTAGCAAATAAGCTGTACTGGTCCAACACATCGAGGACACTTCTACAGATTAAGTTTGGCCCGGTATTCATCCGGCGTCAAGTACCCAAGTGCCTGGTGTGGCCGGTAACTGTGGTATTTCTGGAGCCAGGCGTTCACCAGTGCCTGCTGG
>WNGL01001045.1_pt1 | contig 73531 bp, 57 predicted proteins | sample 5400591 | NCBI WGS metagenome assembly WNGL01 (sample SAMN13153377, study PRJNA577476) | soil metagenome | isolation source: 80 cm soil or saprolite under Garry oak tree replicate 1 | place: USA:California | collected 2016-06-15 | reverse complement strand
AACTGCTGTCGAACGGCAGCTACCACGTGATGATCACCAACGCCGGCGGTGGTTACAGCCGCTGGAAGGACATCGCTGTCACACGCTGGCGTGAAGACGGTACCCGAGACAACTGGGGTACGTTCTGCTACATCCGCGACGTGAAGAGTGGCCAGGTCTGGTCCGTCGCTCATCAACCGACGCTCAAGCCATCGGAAAACTACGAAGCCATTTTGTCGGAATCGCGAGTGGAGTTCCGGCGGCGCGATAACGGCATCGCGACGCACACAGAAATTGCCGTTTCGCCGGAAGATGACATCGAATTACGCCGTATCCGCATCACCAACTCGTCGCGGACACAGAGGGTGATTGACGTCACCAGCTACGCCGAAGTGGTTCTTGCATCGCCTGCCGCCGACGCATTGCATCCGGCCTTCGGCAATCTGTTTGTGCAGACAGAGATCCTCCGGGAGCGGCAGACGATTCTATGCACTCGGCGGCCTCGATCTGCGGGAGAGGCCACGCCATGGATGTTTCACCTCATGGTCGCCCATGGCGCGATGGCCGGAGAAGTTTCCTATGAAACGGATCGCGCTCGGTTCATCGGCCGTGGAAAGACGGCCGCCGATCCACAGGCCCATTTGGCCGCCCTCTCCGGCAGCGAGGGTTCCGTTCTCGATCCGATTGTCGCGATCCGGTGTCGTGTCACTCTTGATCCCGAGGAGACCGTCAGCATAAACGTCGTCTCCGGCGTGGGCGAGACGAGGAATTTATGCATGGAGTTGGTCGATAAATACCAGGATCCACGTTTTGCGGACCGCACCTTCGGTCTCGCGTGGACTCACAGCCAGGTGCTGTTGCGGCAGATCAACGCCACAGAGAGCGACGCGCAACTCTATGGGCGACTTGCCAGCTCTGTGATTTACGCCAATTCGTCGCTGCGCGCAGCTCCGAGCCTTCTGGTGAAAAACCACCGCAATCAATCCGGGCTATGGGGTTATGCGATCTCCGGTGATTTGCCAATCGTATTGCTACGGATCGCAGACCCAACTCACATCGATCTCGTCCGTCAGCTCGTGCAAGCGCACGCGTACTGGCGGCTCAAAGGAGTTGCGGTCGATCTGGTGATTTGGAACGAAGATCAGGCGGGCTATCGACAACCACTCCACGACCAGATCATGAGTTTGATTGCAGCCGGTGTTGAAGCGGACACGACCGATCGGCCAGGCAGCATCCTGGTAAGGCTGGCCGAGCATATATCTCCCGAGGATCGAATTTTGCTCCAAACGGTCGCTCGGGCCATCATCACCGATAGTGATGGCTCACTCGCGGAACAGCTCAGTAAGTTCCCTCTTCCCCCGGTAGAGGGAGGCGCGACGCGCCGGATGAAGGTCTCAAGGCTTGCGCAAATGTTGCGACCTTCACTCGGCGCGCCAGAGGCACGCCACCCTCTCTCAGAGGGAGAGGGAAAGCGTGACTTGATTTTCTTCAACGGCTTCGGTGGATTCACACCGGATGGGCGCGAGTACGTCATCACGGCCACCCGCGATCAAATGACTCCGGCGCCTTGGGTGAATGTAATAGCGAACCGTTCTTTAGGAACCGTCATCTCCGAGAGCGGCGCCGCCAATACGTGGAGCGAAAATGCGCACGAGTTCCGCCTCACTGCATGGTGCAACGATCCAGTGAGCGATCCAAGCGGAGAAGCCTTTTACATTCGCGACGAAGAAAGCGGCTACTTCTGGTCGCCGACGCTGCTGCCTTGCGGCGGCAGGACGCCTTATATCACCCGGCACGGCTTCGGATACAGCGTCTTCGAACACATGGAAGACGGTATTCGATCAGAGCTCTGGATCTATGTCGCTATCGACGCAGCGGTCAAGTTTGCTGTAATCCGGGTGCGAAACGATTCCGCCCGGTCGCGCCGGCTCTCCGTCACGGGCTATGTCGAATGGGTGCTTGGAGACCTGCGTCCCAAGTCGATGACGCATGTGACGACCGAAATTGACGTCAATACGGGTGCACTTTTTGCGCGCAACCCATACAGCACGGAATTCGCGGATCGAGTTGCGTTCTTCGACGCGAATGATGCGTCTCGTACAGTCAGTGGTGACCGGACTGAATTTTTAGGACGTAACGGCACGCTTTCGAGTCCCGCGGCGATGACACGCCCGCGGCTTTCGGGCAGAGTGGGGGCCGGTCTGGATCCCTGTGCAGCGATCCACGTTCCATTCGATCTGGCGGAAGGCCAGGAACGAGAAATCATCTTCACGCTCGGCGCCGGGCGAAGCATCGATGACGCTCACAGCCTGTCCCATCGCTTCCGGGGATCTGCGGCGGCACGTGGCGCGCTCGAAGCGGTTTGGCAGTATTGGAATCAGACCCTCGGCACAGTGTATGTCGAGACACCCGATCCGTCGATCAATGTGCTGACCAACGGCTGGCTGCTGTACCAAACCCTCGCGTGCCGTCTCTGGGCGCGCAGCGGCCACTATCAGCCGGGAGGTGCGTTCGGTTTTCGCGATCAATTGCAGGATGTGATGGCGCTCATATATGCCGAGCCAGGTCTCGTGCGCGAACATTTGCTCCTCTGCGCCGGACGTCAGTTTTGCGAAGGGGACGTCCAGCATTGGTGGCATTCCCCCTCGGGTCGCGGCGTGCGCACACGTTGCTCCGATGATTACCTCTGGCTGCCGTTGGCCGCATGCCGGTACGTCATGGCCACCGGAGACACTGGTGTATTGGACGAACGCATCCATTTTGTCGAAGGCCGCCCGATCAAGACTGACGAGGACTCTTACTACGATTTGCCTAGCCGTTCTGAACAAGCGGCCAGTCTATACGATCACTGTGTGCGCGCCATCCTCTGGGGGCTTCGATTCGGTGAGCACGGCCTTCCACTCATGGGCTCCGGTGACTGGAATGACGGTATGAACCTCGTGGGTCAGCACGGTAAAGGCGAAAGCGTCTGGCTGGGATTCTTCCTTTATGAAGTGCTCATGCGATTCACTGATATCGCGCGCATGCACGGCGACACACCATTCTCCGAACTTTGCCAAAACGAGGCGGCCAAGCTGCGACAGAACGTCGAGCAGAACGGTTGGGACGGTGAGTGGTATCGCCGCGCATATTTCGACGACGGCTCGCCGCTCGGCTCGGCGATCAATACCGAGTGTCAGATTGATTCGATTGCCCAAAGCTGGTCTGTTCTATCCGGGGCCGGCGATGTGGAGCGCTCGCGCGTGGCCATGAACGCTGTGGATGAGCGCCTCGTTCGCCGCAACAAGGGGTTAATCCAACTCCTGGATCCGCCTTTCGACAAGTCCACTCTAAATCCGGGATATATAAAAGGGTACGTCCCGGGGGTGAGAGAGAACGGTGGGCAGTACACTCAAGCTGCAATCTGGTCGGCAATGGCGTTCGCCGCCCGGGGCGACAGTAACCGCGCCTGGGATCTACTGGCCATGCTCAACCCTATCAACCACGGTGGATCTCCGCAGGCGATTACGACGTACAAAGTGGAACCCTATGTCGTCGCGGCCGACGTCTATGCGGTCCCGCCTCACACGGGACGCGGTGGCTGGACGTGGTACACGGGATCGGCGGGCTGGATGTACCGGCTGATCATGGAATCCCTCCTGGGGCTTCGACTCGACGTGGACAAACTGTATTTGGCGCCCCGTCTTCCCTCAACCTGGGATGCATTCAAGGTGCACTACCGCTATCGGGAAACCGTTTACCACGTCATGGTCCTACGGTCGTCCAATGGAAATGCCGCAACCAGCGTGACGCTTGACGGCGTTATGCAAGACGGAACGTACGTCCCTCTTGTTGACGACCACAAGGAACACGCCGTTGAAATAAAATTCTCAGCCGACGAAGAAGGGGGCCGCACAGCGCCGGATGCACTCCTTATTGAGCAAAATCCTGTAGTGGGTTAATTTGGGGTTGGCTAAACTTAATCGGGAAATAACGGGAGGCAAGAGCAGCTATGAGGACAAATGACCGTCTCAGCGATCTACGTATCCTGGTGGTCGATGATGACAGAGACACACGGGAAATGCTGCGCTTCATATTGGAGCAGGACGCTGCGCAAGTCATCGCGGCCAGTTCCGTAGCAGAAGCTCTTGAGAGTTACAAAATCTCACGACCCGACGTGATTGTCGCCGATATTGCAATGCCCGAATACAATGGCTATGCACTGATCGCTCAGATTCGCGCCCACGACAAGGAACTCGGCCGCTCCACTCCCGCTATCGCGCTCACCGCTTACACCAGTCCTGCTGATGAAGCGACTGCCCTGGCAGCCGGCTTTCAAAAATACATGTCCAAGCCGTTCGAACCGGCCAAAATCATCGAAGCGATTCGCAGTACGCTCGCTTGACGGGAATACGCCGGCCGCATTCCGACACAAACCTGGGTCGTATTCCCCTCCTTGCAAAGGAGGGGTGGCCGCGCATCAAAAAGAATGATGCCGAAGGCCACCTAAGTTGGCGCGGACGGGGTGGTCAGTCCTCGAAACGTGTTTCGCAATGACCACCCCGTCTGCGCCTTAGAGGTGGCTTCGCAGCATTTTCTTGATGGCGCAGCCACCCCTCCTCTGCGAGGAGGGGAATACGTTTTCAAATACCGCATTCACTTCTCTCCTAATGTGACTCTCACCTTCATTGCTTCTACGTCCATGGAAGGCCTGTCTGTCTTTCCAGTCAGCTCTCGAGCGAGCTGATCGTGGTCGAGTTCTTTCTCCCATCGCGAGATAACGATGCTCGCGACGCCATTGCCGATGGTGTTCGTCAGCGAGCGCGACTCGGACATGAAGCGGTCGATACCGAGAATCAGCGCCAGGCCGGCCACTGGTATCGACGGGACCACCGCCAGCGTTGCGGCCAAGGTGACGAAGCCGGCGCCCGTCACGCCCGAGGCCCCTTTTGAGGTGAGCATGGCGACTCCAAGCAGCGTCAATTGCTGAATGATCGTGAGATGAATGTTGAGCGCCTGCGCGACAAACAGTGCCGCCATCGTCAGGTAGATGTTGGTGCCATCCAGGTTGAACGAGTAACCGGACGGCACCACAAGGCCAACCACCGATCTCGGGCAGCCAAGCCTTTCCAACTTCTGCATCAACGGGACCAAAGCGGTTTCTGATGATGAAGTTCCGAGCACTAACAGCAATTCGTCGCGTATATAAAGAATGAAGCGAAAGATGTTGAAGCCCGTGAATGCCGCAATCGTTCCCAGAACGACAAAGATGAACAAGAGGCACGTTAGATAGAAACTCGCCATCAGCGTGGCCAGCGGCTTCAGTGCGCCTATACCGTAACGGCCGATCGTGAAGGCCATCGCCCCACCGGCTCCAAGCGGCGCGAGCACCATCAGTGCACTCATCATCGAGAAGAAAATGTGAGAGCATGCTTCGATGAATCGATGGACGACTTCGGCCTTCTTGCCCAGGCGCATCGTTGCGTAACCGAACAGGATGGCAATGAAAAGCACCTGCAGGATATCGCCGGAACCCGTGAATGCATCAACAAAGGTCACCGGGATAAGGTGTAAAAGGAAACTGACGGTGGTCTGCGTCGTCGCCTTGTTCGCGTACTCCGCAACCGCTTTCGCATCCAGAGTCGCCGGATCCACGTTGAAGCCGGCACCGGGCTTTACAACGTTGACGACAAGCAGGCCGATGAGCAGCGCAAAAGTCGAAACAACTTCGAAGTACAGTAGTGCCTTTCCACCAACGCGCCCGACTTTCTTCATATCGCCAGCGCCCGAAATTCCGAGCACAACGGTGCAGAAGATGATCGGATTGATGAGCATCTTGACCAGCGCGATGAACCCATCGCCCAGCGGTTTCAGACTCACGGCAAAGGGCGGATTGACGTAGCCGAGAAGCCCTCCCGAGAAAATTCCGATCAGGACCCAAAAGTAGAGTTGTCGGACAACTCTTTTCATAATTTCTCCTCGCAAAGATGTGTTAGAGATTCCCGTACGTCTACATGTTGCGACAACGTTTCGGCTAAGCATGTAGTCGCGGGCTTTCGCCCGCGTTCGCATCGCCGAGACATGGCCGCCTTCGACTGCCGCTTCACCTAAAAATCGCTTTCGGCAGCATCGCATGAATGCCCTTGGTCTGATCCACTAACTGCGTGACGTGAAGGTCCACAGCGAGCGAACACAGGATATAGGCTTCATCACGTGGGATTCCCTTCTCTGCGACAAGGAAATCGATCATCTCACGCGTGGCGAGCTTTGCAGCCTCATCGAGATCGGGATGAAGACCCATGGCGATGTAGTGGGTCGGGGTCTCGGCGCGCGGCCAATTGAGATGCTTCCCTTTGTGCAAAACAACTTGAACGGTGCCGCGTAGTGACGTCTCCAGCGCGGTCAGCGACACTTCACCGTCCCCTTGCATGCCGTGTCCATCACCAATCGACAGCAGAGCGCCCGGCACATGCACGGGCATGAAGAGGCTCGTGCCCACGACGAGCTCTTTGTTGTCGAGATTGCCTGTGTGCGGGCCCGGAGGTCCACTCGAGATCCGGCCTAAAATTTGCGGCGGCGCAACGCCAATGGATCCGAAGAACGGCGTGAGCTTCAAAGTCACGCCGGGGCGGAACTCCGCCGTTCCCTCCTTGAGGTTGTAGCGGAGCAGCTTGAAGCGCGCGTACGGAAAATCGTCCGGAAGCGTGCCGCTGCCCGGAATGAAACCGGAAACTCCATACGGGTGTAAATACTCGATGCCGAGAATCTTCACTTCCAGCGAGTCGCCCGGTTGCGCGCCTTCCACATATATCGGTCCGGTCATCGGATGCGCTCCCGGACCTCGATCCGTAACGACGCGCTCGACGGCTTTCAACGATTCCGGAATTTGTTCATCCGGCACTCCCGCCAGTTTCAGTCGATCGATGCCGCGCGCAACCATCGTTTCGACGCGCACGGTATCGCCCGGGTTGATCCGCAGGACGGGTTTGACCTTCGCGTCATAGTAGCCCCAATGCACGTTTTCGGGAACGAGCTTCAGCTCGTGTGTTCGGGATTGTTGCGGAAACAGAAAGATGGAGAGAAAACACACCGACACAAAGGACACAAAGACGATTACCTTTTTCATAACAGCCTCCTAAGGTCAGGGGTCCGGTCAGCGAATCCGCCGTCTTCCGGCGGACTCTGGAGTTTTGGACAGTTTTCCGAATTCTTGGTCAATCGCAATTGCATCGATTGCTTCAAGAATCATTCAACTTTTCGCTCTGTCAATCGAAAAAATGTCAGAGGCGCATCGCTGTCCACGGGCTTGCGCCCCTGTCTACAGTCTTGACGCCGCTCCGCGGCTCTGCGGATTCCTTAGTCTTAATTGTGATTACACCCCTGACAAAAGCCGATTAGGAGGATACTCGGATCCTGTGGCAGACTGCCTGAGGCATTTTCTGAGTGAACCTAACCCCAGCGAGGAGAAAAATCATGAAGAAGCCTCGATTCTTCGTGACATCGATCGCTCTTGCAGCGATCGCGACAGCGGCCGTCGCGCAGGTCCGGAATTTTGCGCCCGTGACGCAGGCAATGCTCTTGAACCCGAGTCCGGACGATTGGCTGATGTACAGCCGAACCTATGACGCCCAACGCTACAGTCCGCTGAATCAGATCAACAAGCAAAACGTGGGCCGGATCACACAGGCATGGACTAAACCCTTAGCGGCGGGTTCGATCGAGATCATACCCATCGTGCACGGTGGCGTGATGTACGTCGCCGTTCCGGTGCAGGTTGATGGTATGACACGAACTGCCGTCCAGGCGCTCGATGCCACAAACGGCAACCTCATTTGGGAATACATGAGGCCCACAGGCGGCGCCTCAAGAAGTAAGACGCTCGGTATCTTCGAAGACCTGATCATATTTGCGGCGCCCGACAATTTCATCGTGGCCTTAGATGCCGGCACCGGCAAAATGCGATGGGAAACCATGTCCACTGGAGGACTCACTTCCGGAACTATCGTTTTCGGGGATAAGGTCCTTTCGGGACGCACGTGCAACGGTGCCCGAGCCAATTGCTACATCGCAGCCCACGACGCCCGGACCGGAAAGGAAGTGTGGCGGTTCTACACCGCGGCCGGGTCGGATGATCCCACCGGGGACGCCAGTTGGGGAGGCGCGCCCGAAGCGACGCGTACGGCATCGACCTGGGGATTGGGCGGATCCTTCGATCCAGTGCGCAAAATGATCTACTGGGGAGTCGCCAATCCCACGCCAAACACGCGTGCAGCAAGGCACGGCGGCAACATCGAAGCCATTCCGAAAACTGCTCCGGCCGATCTCTACAGTAATTCAACCCTCGCTCTTAACGTGGACACCGGCAAGCTCAGCTGGTATTACCAGCATTTGCCGGGGGACGACTGGGATCAAGACTATACGAACGAGAGAATTCTTCTACGAACGAAGGTCAGCCCCGACGCCAAATTTCTGAAATGGATCAATCCGGATATTCCTCGGGGCCAGGAAAGAGACGTCGTGGTCAATGTAGGAGAAGGCGGAGGAATATTTGCGCTCGACCGCGCGACGGGCCAGTTTCTGTGGGCCAATCCCTTTCCCTATGACGATCCGAATTTCCTGATCTCCAGCATTGACGGCAGGACTGGAAAGACCACCATCAATTGGGACGTTGTGCTGAAACAGCCCGGTGAACGACACGTGATTTGTGCCTACAACACGAAAAGCTACTGGCCGATGTCTTATCACCCCGGGAAGAACTCACTCTACATTCCGTATGTGGATGACTGCCTCGATATGACTCGTGCTGTGCCGGCGCCCGCCGGAGCCGAGGCCGCTGCCGCAGCCGGTGGAGGTCGAGGAGTCCGCGGCGCGGATGGCAGCCAACCTGAACGCCGGACCGGCGTTCGCCGTCCCGGGTCCGATCCCGAAAAATATGGTGGAATCGCCAAGGTGAATGTGGCCACCGGAGAGATTCAGCGCTTTTATGAAGGCTCCGTCCCCGGTAACGGCGCAACATTGGCAACGGCCGGAGACCTGGTTTTCTGGGGAGACCTCAATCAGAAATTCCGGGCTTTCGATGCGGATAACGGAAAGATCCTCTGGGAAACCACTCTCGGAGGCCCAATTCAAAACAGCACGATTACGTATCGGGTGAATGGAAAACAGTACGTCGCGGTAGTGACAGGTCTGGGCGCCCTTACTGCGAATATTTTCCCTCGGGCCGGAGTCAACGGAATCAATCCACAACGCAACAATGCGATTCACGTGTTTGCGCTACCGAACTAGTGCCGCTTCGCTTGCCAGGTTGGGTCACTGGGATGGCGAGCCGCGAATTACGCCAATGACGCGAATGGCGTATACGAAGATTCTTGGTGCGCCATTCGCGTCATTGGCGTAATTCGCGGCTCGCCTTCCGGTGGCGGCGTGGCTGGCGCCTGGGCCAGCGCGGTGACGGCAGCAAAAAGGAAGCAGAAAGAAAGAATAAGTGTACCCATATTGCGGGGAAAGATATCAGGTTTGGCGTGGAGTCGGATCATTGGGTCAGCCCGTCGGTGGGTCGTTTGACATGGGACTCGTACATGGGACATCCCAACGAGTTTTTACTTGGCTCCTGCCGCAGCCATCAATTTACGAAGCAACGCCGCGGTGTCCTCGTGGACGTCGATGCGTTGTCCGCCACGACTGTTGCCACCGGCTTTACCCAATGCGGATTCCACGGGTGTCATTCCACGGGAGTCCCTGGCGTCCAGCTTGGCGCCATGATCGACGAGGAACTGAACGACGTCGTTCCATCCCCAGAACGCCGCGCCGTGGAGCGGCGTCTGGCCACGCACTCCGTCGGTCGCATTGATTTCTGCGCCGGCGTTCAGAAGGAGATCGAGGGATTCGATCGATCTCTTCTGCACATCCTCTGTCGTGAACCAGCCGCGAGTGTCGGCGTCAACGGAACCCAGTCCCGCTGCAGCCATCACTGGAGTGAAGCCCCTCGAATTCGGAAGATTCGGATTGGCGCCCTTTCTCAATAACAGGCGAATCGCTGGGGCATCCAGGCCCTTGGCTGCGCGCAGGAGCGGCGTGGTGCCGATGGTGAGCATCCCGTCCACGCCGCGGTCTGCGCCGACGTTTCGGTACGGTGGCAGGAGTTTCAATTGCAGGTTGGGAAACGCTCCAGCGTCGAGGAGCATTTCGATCACCTGCAAACTGGTCGTTTCATCCAGCGACGGGCGATCCGGCCTGCCTCCGTGAGGAATCGTGTTCAAGTCCACAGCCGCATACAGCGGGCTCTGGCCCCACCAGTCCCACTTGTTCGGGTTGGCGCCCTTCCCAATCAGGTACGCCGCGACATCGAAGTGACCGTTGAGAATCGCGAGGAGCAAGGGGCTGACGGAGTCCGGATCCGCCATGTTCAAGTCGGCTCCGCCTTCCGCCAGGCTCCTGGTGCAATCCAGGCAGCCTTCCCGCGCCGAATAAAGCAGCGCTGTCAATCCACCCGCCGGCCGGTAAATCGCTCGTGGCTCGGCGGTCACCTGTCTTTGGAAGTTGTTGACGTTCGACCGGGCGTTCACGTTTGCGCCGTGCGCCACCAGCTCTTTCACCATCGCCGGCTGGTTTTCGGCGGCCGCCCACATCAAAGCCGTCTGCTCCCGCCATTTTTCTACTGCGTTCACATTCGCGCCATGTTTCAGTAAGAGTCTGGCTGCTTCGACATTGCTCGTGCGGGCCACGATCATCAGCGCCGTCTGGCCGTCAGCGTTCGGCGACTCGACGTCCGCGCCGGCTACTAACAACCTGTCCATGACTTTCACATTACCGGCAAGAGCGGCTTCTGACATTGGAGTGGCGCCATAGTCGTTCTTCGCCTTCACATTTGCGCCGGCATTGATGAGGCGGTCTACCAGATCGAGATCATCCTGCTGGACAGCCCAGTGGAGCGCCGTCGTGCCATCGGCCTCCGGCGCATTCACATCCACCCGTTGCTCGAGCATTTTGATCAGCGGTGTCTGGTCGGGATACCGCAGATGCTGTCCTCCCTTGAGCCGGTTCCAGCCGCCGACAACCGCTGTCGGCAATGGGTCATGATTATGAGCGTTGCTGTTGCTCATGTTGCTGCCATAGACAATGATCGAGTGATCCAACATCGTGCCGTCGCCGTCGGGCATCTTCTGGAGTTTGGCCAGGAATTTCGCAAACACTTCGGTGTGATACGTCTGGATTTTGACGAGCGTCTCCATCCGCTTGGGATCGTTCTGGTGATGCGAGACCGGATGGAACGCATCGGAAATTCCGATGTGATTGTAGGTCTGGTTGCTGGCCTCGGCGGTCATCATCATTGAGAAGATCCGCGTCAGGTTGGCCTGGTACGCCAGCGCCACCATGTCGAACATCAGATTGAGGCGTTCGTCGAATGGGGGAGTACCTACCGGAACGTTGGGCAAGTCCAGCCTGGACAGGTCCCGTTCTTCCATCTTCTGGACGCGCCGCTCGATTTCGCGAACGGTCTCCAGATAGTCGCCCAGCATCGCACGGTCTTGCGGGTCCAGCTTGCGCTGAAGATCGGAAGCCTCCTCGGCGACCAGGTCGAGGATACTCGCATATTGTTTCGAGAGCGCCTTCCGCTCCTGCGGAGTGTCGCCCTGACCGAAGAGACGCTCGAAAAGTTTGCGCGGGTTGTACTCCATTGGCAGCGGTGTGGAGGGTGTGCGAAACGAGATTGTGCCCGCGTAGCTGCAACCGAAGTTTCGATCACATGCGCCGCCACCACCGCCTTCGGTGGCAACCTCAAGCGAGGGAAGTGGCGTGTCCTGGCCGATGTGCTTCGCCGCAATTTGGTCTGCGGTCACGCCGCCATAAGGATCCTGGCTCTCGCGCGGGTGAACGCAGCTCAGCCACGTCCCGGGTGTGATCGCATGCACGGCTGGGCTGACGGCGGGCTTGTTTGCCAGTCCGCTGACGACGGTCAACTGTTTCTTGAACGGCGACAGCGGCTTGAGAATCGGCGTGAGCTCGAAGTCGCTGCCATCCTTCGCGGGCGTCCACTGAGTCATGATCGCGCCATGGGGGAAATAAATGAATCCCATGTGGGGTGTCGGCCGGGCCGCGGTTTGCGCCAGTGCCGTCCACGCCGGAATCATCGCATCCAGCAAAGGGAGACCGACCGCGACGCCGGCGCCGCGAAGAAACGTGCGGCGTGAAAGGTGCTTTTTAGTGATGAACATGTCCTCGAAATCTCCTTTTACTCTCTCCCGCCGGGCCGTGCCTAATTACTCGATACCTTCTGAGCTCGTTTCATCTCAAATGGTGCACTCTTCACAATACCCAACACAATCGACGAGAAGCGATAATTGTCCCTGGCAGCGTCACGCACGATCTGGCGAACCGTAGGCATATCGTAGTACTCGACGCTTCGGCCCAGCGCGTAGGTCATCATCTTCTCCGTTATCGTTTCAACAAACTGCTCAGGACGCCTCATCAGTGCCTGGCGCAGGTCGTTCGCCCCGGTCACTGGGGTTCCATCGACCAGTTTGCCGGACGCATCGATTGGAGTTCCCGCATCCCGGTCCTTGGTGCGCCACGCGCCGATGGCATCGAAGTTCTCGAGCGCGAAGCCGAGTGGATCCATCACGCCGTGGCATGCGTTGCAAGAAGGATTGGCGCGATGCTGCTCCATGATCTCGCGCACGGATTTGGCCTTCTCCCCCGCCTTGTTTTCCTTGAATCCTTCGACATTCGGCGGTGGCGGCGATGGCGGCGTCCCCGCGATGTTTTCCAGAATCCACGCGCCGCGAAGCACCGGTCCAGTGCGATTGGGATAGGACGTCACCATCAAAACGCTGCCTTTGCCGAGCAGTCCCCAGCGATTGGAGTCTTCGAGCGTCACGCGGCGGAACCGTTCGCCACGCACATCCGGAATCCCATAGTGCAGCGCCAGCCGCTCGTTGACGAACGTATAGTTCGCCGTCACCAGATCCAGCACGCTCCGGTCCTCGCGCAGAATGCTTTCAACGAACATTTCCATCTCACGCTTGAAGGCTTCGCGCAGGCTTTCGTCAAAGTTGGGGAACTGAAACGCATCGGGATCGATGCCATCGATACTGCGCACCTTCAGCCACTGGAAAGCAAAATTGGTGACCAGTGATTTCGATCTTGGGTCGGCCAGCAGCCGCCGCACCTGAGTTTCGAGAACTTTAGGATCAGAGAGCTTTCCTTTTGCGGCAACGTCGAGAAGTTCATCGTCAGGCATTCGGCTCCATAAGAAGAAGGAGAGCCGGGACGCCAGATCGAGATCGCTGATTCGATAGATAGAACCTGGCGCGGCATTTTCCGGAGCGGCTTCCGCACGGTAAAGAAATTTGGGGCTCGACAGAATTGCCGTCAGCGCGCTCCGAATTCCCGCATCGAAATCGCCGGTCTCCCTCGCGGACTTATAGAACGCGAGCGGAGCCACGAGATCTCGATCGGTGACGGGACGGCGAAACGCCCGGCGCGCAAGCATGGAGAGGATTTGAGTGGCGCACGGTAATTCTTCGCTTTCCCTGGTGGGGCTGCACACAAAAATCTTATGGCGGCTGGGTGTCTCCGTAACACCAACTGGATTATACGGACCGAGAACTTCGACGCTTCTCACACTCGGAATGCGGTCCACACCTCCACCCGGGCTATACGAGTACAGGAGATTGTCGGATTCTGCGAAAGTCCTGGCGATAAAAGTGACACCAACGTTGTGCGGTCCTCCTTTTACGTTGACAAGGATGTTCTGGAAACGCGCGTTGATCGCGGCTACCGCCGGGGCTTGCTTCTGGTCAATGGCCTTCATGTCCTCCTCGCCCCCAACATTCTCTTGGAAGACCCTGGCGCCATCGATGGTCACGATGAGCGTATGCGGATACTCGAGGCCGCGCACGTAGCCCCCGCCCGCAAGACCCGCGATATTGAACTTGTATTCGCCGTCGGCTGGAAACAAATGCTCGGCCACGAATCCCCCGCGCGTACCCAGAGGCAAACCCTCGACATGCACACCCTGGTTGTTGCTCCGCGGCGCACCGAGGACCGTGCTGGTGGTCTTCGGTTTGGCGTTGCCAATCGCCTGATTGCTCACCAGCCGCGCGGCCGATATGTATTGGTCGAGAAACGAAGGGGACACTTTCAGAACATTGGCGACGTTGTCGAAGCCATTTGCTTCGTCATCTTTGGGAAGCAGCGCGCTGGCATCCACGCGCAATGCGACAAGATCCTCGATCGCGTTGGCATATTCGACGCGATTAAGCCGATGCAGCGCCACACGTCCCGGATTCGGATCGGCCGCTGCGGCCTGGTCCAGCGAGTTCTCCAGCCATGAAACGAAGGAATCCACGGCAGTCTTGGCCGGCTGGCGCGCGCCCGGTGGAGGCATCATGCCAGCACGGAGCTTGCGTACCGCTTTTTCCCAAATGTCGGCGTTCTGGGACAGATGAGCGACGTCCAGCGCGTCGAACATCACATTCGCGGTTTTCGACCGCTGGTTGTGGCAAGTGACGCAGTACTGATCGAGCAGCGCCCTCTGCGGAGAAGAGGGGGCCGAGGAAGAAACTTGTTGTTGTGGGCTTGTGGCGCCGAGCTTAGGGATACCAGTCGAGAGAACTGCGAGCGCAAACGCAACAGCCACGAACACGTGACGCATCATTACTCTCCTGACTAAACTCTCCTCCTAAGAACTACACAATCCCGCCCAATTCTCGGACGTGCCCCCACATGCCCCGATAGGCATTCGATATGAACAGTTCCGGATTGCCCCACTTCGCGTCGAACTCGTTCGTCGGCGCGGCGGCAATCATATCTTTGGGACCCATTCCCTGCCTCATCAGCTTGACGAGGCGGTCCTTCATCGTGGCCAACATCTCCGATTGGGCTTCCAGGTCGGCGCGGGTCTGTAGCGGCCCGCTTCCGGGAACGATGCGCGTTTCTGCATTCGCCAACTTGAGAAGAGTTTTTGTAGCGTCCACGAGTCCGCCGATCCACCCGCCGGTGGTGTAATCCAGGATCGGGTACTTTCCAACAGAAACCACATCACCCGCCATCAGCACGTTGGACCGAGGAAAGAAGACGTAGATATCACCGTCGGTGTGGGCTTGCGGCATGTGCCCATACTCGATCTGCTCGTTGCCAAAGATCATCTTCCCGGTGGTGTAGAACGTTTCGTTCGGAAGCGCTTCCCGCGGCCGGGCCTTATAAGTCCGGTTCTCCCATTCGACGAAGACCTCCGCACCGAGCCACAGCCGCGTATTCTCGTGCGCGATTATCTTTGCGCCGGCCTTTCCGAGTATCTCGTTTGAGCCCGTGTGTTCCAAATGCCAATCCGTATTGAAAATGGCCTGGACGCGCCGCGCCTTAGACTGATTGGAAACGACCTTCAGCAGATCGGCCGACAGTTCCGGAAGACCGCCATTGACCATCACCAGACCGTCGGGTCCTGCGACGACCATGACGTTCCCTCCGGCCCCGGTGACCTCCACCAGGTTGTCGCTGATCCGGTTGGCTGTGATCGAAGAGGAATGTTGCTGTCCCCGCGCTATTTTAGACAACGATAGACCGGCCGCGCCGCCCACGAACATCTCAAGAAAATCCCGGCGGTTTGACGAGAAAAACATGGCTCTCACTCTACTGCGAGACGGCGCGGCCATCCAAGGAAAACTAGTGGGCGTATGGGCTTGTTTTGAGCGGCATGTCGCAGTCAGGTCAAAGGAAAAGCCCGTTCCGGAGAACAGGGCTCCATCTAGCTTGGAAGCCCTCCTTGAGTCACAATTACGGACATGTCGAAGTGGACGGCGGAACATCTGACTCCATATCTGCTTTCGCTGCCGGAGAGAGTGTTGAGGTCGGCGACGGCGCTTGCCGGTGGGCTTCTCCGTGAGATTGGAGAAGTGACGATCCCGCGGACGATCCGGCGCAGCCAGCTTTATCAAAATCTTGTGGAGGCGACGCTTAGATTTCTGATCGAACAGGTCGGGCAAGTGGGCGGCGTCTATCCCACCGAGGACAAGTTGACCGAAGACTTCCTGCTGCGGCGGACAGCGGGGAATGGCATTGAGCTTATCGGAATTTTGGCTTTTCGAGCCTCTCCGGTCTGGGTGCTGGCCGCACTCGCGGATGCATCCGGCGCCGGGAGATACTTGATCCGCGAAATTGCAGACTGCCTGAAGGAGGAGGGGTTGCTCGACCGTGGGTCCGATTTCAGCAATGTCGATCAGATGCTTGACGGACTAGAACGTTCGGCGGCCCGGTTGGCATCAGCCCTCAACACGCCTCCTCTCGATGTGGCAACGCTGCGACAGGAGTGGGGCCGTGTGCGGCGCGACCTGTCAAAGATTCCGCCAAAAAATCTTCCAACGCTTGAAAGTCTTGGTAGCGTCTGGACGGGTATGAAACAAGAAGCTCGGGAACAGAATCGGACCGTGTTTGAGGTCTCTTCGCTAATGGCAATGTCCGCCATCGCCGATCTGCCTCAAAGAACCCGGTGGCTTTCAGCCTCTATGCGCCTCGCAGTGAATAAGACCGGCTCGGTTATGGCAGAAATCCTTCTCGTTCACTATCGTACGACGTTAAAGCAGATCCATGAGAGTGGCTATTACCGTTACGCTGTCCACCAGTTCCGACCTTATTTGTACGCCGCAGCGTCTCAATTTTCGCCACGGCGACGCTCGCTCACGGAACGGCTCCTTCTGAAGAGAATAGGTTCAAGGTGATTCGGTCAAACCCTGGAACGGACACCTCGTGTAACGCAAGCCGAACGCGGGCTAAAGCCCGCGACGACAAGCTTGTGATAACGTGCAGGCAAGCATGTAGTCGCGGGCTTTAGCCCGCGTTCGGCTCATTCTGTTTTCCGGAGACCTGAACGTAAAGGATGAGGTTGATATCTCAGATTAGCCAATTGATTATGCTTCTCTGGATGGCGGTATTCCTGTTATGGGCAATCACTGCCCTCGCGTCTAAACGTACGATTCACTCGTTGTCCGAAGGCCAGTCCCGGGTCGCAGTGTGGGTCGTGTGGATCGCCTGGTGGCTCCTGTTCAGTCATGGATTCAGACGTCCACCCCTGGCGTCGCGGTTCGTGCCGATGACTCCGGCTACGGCCTATATTGGACTGGCGATCACCGTTGCAGGACTCGCGTTCTCCGTCTGGGCCCGGTTCTCCATTGGCCGGAACTGGAGCCCGCTGATCCACCTGAAGGAAGACCATCAGCTCATTCGTAGCGGCCCGTACGGAATCGTGCGGCACCCGATCTATTCAGGCTTCATGCTCGCTACACTGGGCACCGCCATTGCTTTTGGAGAATGGAGCGGACTCCTCGCGTTCGTTCTGATCGTGACGGCTTGGGGCTACAAAGCCCGTTTGGAAGAAAACGCCATGGCCGAACAGTTCGGAACAGAGTATGAGCGCTACCGGCAAAGCGTAAAAGGTCTCATTCCGTTTATTTGGTAGCCACACTCACAGGGCCCGGCGGAAAACACGCCGGATAAAGTGAGAAAGCTTCCAGACAATGTAGATTGCCGCCATCCCCAGCATCAATACGATCGCGAGCGCGATCAATGGATGCGAGCCTGTTAACCAGACAAGAAGAAATGCGAGGCCGTCCTCGATCAAACTCAAGGCCCAATTGCTGAACGGTTCAGGACTTACATTGACGGCAGCACGCGTGGACGCTTTGGCCGTGTGAGCGGTTAAAGCAATACTGCCGCCAATGAGCGCCGCAACAACCTGCCACTGGGGATCGACATTTCCAACAACGCCGTACGCCAGCAGAGCTCCTGCCGCGGGACGGATCACGGTATGAATGCCATCCCACAACGTATCGATGAATGGTATTTTGTCGGCAACAAATTCAACGATGTAGAGCACCGCCGCTGCAGTAATAACCGGAGTGGTGGCGATCACCTCGAGCCCGTGCGGCAGATGAAACACACCCAAGCGGTGCATCACACCCAACCCAAGCACAGTTGCGTATGCATTCAGACCCGACGCGAATGAAAGCCCCAGGACCGCGCTGAGCAGATCAGCCATTGGTTTCAGAATACGGTGGACAAAATCAAACTGTGAAGTGTTTCGCAGCGGGTGAAGCGAACACCCCTCCTTGGCAAAGCTTGGCAAAGGAGGGGTGGCTGCGCCCTTAAGAAAATGTCGCGAAGCCACCTTACAGGCGCGGACGGGGTGGCTCGTTCAAGAGAAATTGATTTGGAGTTTGAACGAACCACCCCGTCCGCGCCTTTGATTGGAACGGGAATTTTTCTTGATGGCGCGTGCACCCCTCCTTTGCCAAGGAGAGGAATTCGCTTCGAGCCAACTTCGATGGTTTTCTAGTCTCTTGTAATCTTGAAATCACCCTTCACGGCGCCGTGATTCCATGTGCCTGTCAGCGTGCGGTGGTACGAACCGATGTTATCCAGCTTGCCGTCGGCGACGAAGTGAACCGGGTTTCCGGACTGGTCCTTTCCATCCGCCTCGAAGTGGACAGTCCATTTCGTGGAATCGAGTGTAGCCACCTTGATGGGAAGAGAGTCCGGGCCGGGGTTGATCATGCCACTAATATTTTTGCCGTCCCAGGCCATGACGAGGGTTATTTGATTTCGATGGGTTGGCGTTGGTCCCCAATCGCCGTACCACGTACCAACTAAGGGATGACCTTCCTGGGCCAAGCCGGCAACGGTTATGGACAAGCCAACCAAAAGGCAGAACAAACAGGCGGCTTTCAGACGCATCTTACCTCCAGCACGTTACGGAATAATTACGCTGCTCCGATCCACAGATTTTTGGGCGCCAACCATGAGTTCAGGCGCATGGTTGTTGTCCTGGCAGACATATTCAAATAGTTCCTGGCCTGGACTCCAGCGGAGGACAAAACCAGTGCTCCAGGTCGCCGTATATGCGCCGGGATCATCGACCGTGATTTCGTACTTCAGGTTGTTCATATCCATGCGCGTGAATCGTTCCGTGAAGTGAAGTTTCTCGGTGTGCGGTGATCCCTCGCGGTCCATCCAAAACCGTTCGTTGAAACCGATCGTATCGACGACCAGCGTATCGCCTTCCCAACGGCCGATTGAGTCTCCGTAATAGCTCGGTTCCAGATTCTTTGGATGCTGGCGTCCATCCATATAGATGATCCGATACGTATGGGGGCCGCCGATATCCATAATGAAAATGCGTTTGAGTTCCGGTATGTCGTTAAACTCAACGCCATAGGGTGTGAAAAACTCCCGCGCCCCACCCGAAGGCTTGCAACGCGTATGGGGTTCAAACTGGTTTTCCCGGCGATAGTCGAAGAGCGCCCTTGCCCAGGGCTGGAAGGGAACCTCACTCAGCTTCGGTTTTTTAGGGGCTCCCGGCACGGGTGCATTCCCAAAGCCACCGCGGCCGCGGGCGGGGTCGTCAGGATCCGCAAACGCTGCATTGCCTGGCAACCAAACTCCTGCCTCGCCTGGAAGCGGACCCAGGTTCGGCCTGCCATCCGGCCAACGCGGGGCGGGCTGGGCAGCAGGCGCTGCCTGACCTCGGCCTTGAGCCTGTTGGCCTCGACCCTGGCCCCGTGGGCCCTGACCCTGAGAAAACGTGGGGGCTCCTGGTAGGGTTAAAAGCGCCAGCACGAATCCTGCAAGCGTAACAACGATGAGACCCTTTCGCATGTCCTTACCTCCATAACCGAATCTGCACCGGCGCTCAACGGAGGACGCAGAATTCTACGGAGTCTGGGCTTCGCTGGATGCGGCGCCGAGCTTCTGGCCCGTGCTGACCATGGTCACCGTCCTGGCGTTACCGCGATTGCTTCCGTTCTTGGCCAGAGTGCCGTTAACCTGCACTTCGTCGCCAAGCTTCATCGTCGTGCGGGTCCATCCTCGAGACTGGAGGCCATGCGGGGGACCCATTTCGAAACCCCAATTCGTCGTCGAGCCGTCCTCATTCTTGACGTTGATGTAGAACCACACGTGGGGATTCGTCCATTCGACTTTCGTCACAAATCCCTTCATGGTCACAGCCTTGTTTGCATCAAACTCGGCCGCAAAGGAATGGTGCGCCATTACCGGCACTGCTGAAAGAATCACACCCAGAGCGAGGCCCAGGAAGCAAGCTGCGCGCAGTCTCATCGAAAATCCTCCTCCTCAACTGAATAATTGAACTTAGTGTCACGGGCATCCCCGCTGACGTCAACAAAAATAATTCCAGAGTCCTTGTCGCATATTCTACGGTCGGTTGTCCTGGCAATAGTAGATCGGTAGCTCTTCTCCAGGAACCCATTGCAGGTTCCAACCGGTAGACCAGGTTCTTGTGTAGGCGCCCGGATCGTCGATCGTCACTTCGTACTTCAACGTGTTGAAATCGGTCCGCGTGAGGCGCTCCATGAGATGAAGCTGCTCGGTATGCGGAAGGCCGCCGTTGGTAAACCAAAACTTTTCATTGAAACCTTTCGTATCGACGACCAGCGTATCTTTTTCCCATTTAGCAACCGCACGGCCGTAATACAGCGGATTGTCGGCATCACCCCGAAGCTGGCCCTCTTGGGCGCGGCCATCCGTATAGATAATTCGATAGTTGTGATTGCCGCTGCCGACGAAGACAAAGATGCGCTTGCGATCATGGTCCTCAACAAATTGCATCCCATAGGGAAGCTGGAACTGGCGAGGTCCACCGGGAGGCATGCAATATAAGAACATCGGGTCATCTTTCAGATGATTGCGTTGACGCAATTCGTACAGGTCCCGGGCCCAGCGCTGAAACGGAGCGACCTTGTCCACGTCTGCAATGTTTCGCAAAAGACCGTACGGATCCATTGGGATTCTGGCCGCATTCTCGACGAGCCCATTGGCGCTCGGCTTTGCCCAATACCCGGTTTCTCCAATTGGGGGACCGAGTCGCGGCTGGCCATCCGGCCAGCGCGGAGTCGGACGAGCCGCACCGCGCGACGTCGAGGCCTGCGTTCCACTGGGCGCGTCAAGCACCTTCTTGCCGGTACTTGTCATGACAACCGACCGGGCCCACGCCTGCCGGCTTCCATCCTTGGCCGAAATGCCTTGCACCGTAATCGCATCCCCAGGTTTCAATGAATCCCGGTTCCAGCCACCTTTTTGAAGGTCAACAGGACTCTCCAGTTCAATGGCCCAGTTCGAGCTTGTGTTTCCGTTTTGTACGTCAATAAATATGTGAACGTGAGGATTTAACCAATCGACCTTGCTGACAAGCCCCTTCAGCGTCACCGGCTTGTTCTCATCAAACTTCGCAGATATCGCGTGGTGCGCTACAACCGGCGCGGCCGCCAAGAACACACCTAAACCCACGGCCAACCGGCCGAAGAAATGCTTCATCGCTATTCCTCCTGTCGCGACTGTGTATCGGAAGCCTGCTGATATGTCAATGGAAAAGATTTGAAGGAAGAGTCGAAGACCAGGTCATTCGGAACGGAGGGAAAATTCTGAAATCCAAGAATTTTTCCTCCGTCCCGAATGACTCGCGCTGGAGAGGCTAGGGGCGGCCTCCTCGCAGGCCGGGCCCTCCGAGGCCAGGAATTGGAAGTCCTCTTCCGCCGCCCGCTGCGAGAATCGTATCCAATTTCTGTTGCTGATCCCCAGTCAACAATTTCTTGAGCTCGCTGATGAACCAATCGCGTTCTGCCGAAAACTTGCTCTCTGAAGCACGAAGGGCGATCGCCGCGTTTCCGACATCGAGCGGATTGGGCGAAGCAGCGTTCAACAAGGTATCCAAGACCTGGCGCTTCTGTTGGATTTCGGTTCTGATGGCTTTCGCTCGATCCCGCTCCGTCTGTATTAACGCCTGGACCGCCTCCACCTGCGCATCGGTCAGATTGAGCGCAGATTTGAGAGATGCGGCCGGGTCAGGCCGTTGGCCTCCACCAAATGGCGGACCACCCGGACCTCGTTGAGCCAGAAGCACGGCGGCAAGCGTAAACGACATCACAACTGAACTTAGAATCCGTTTCATTAATATCTCCTCCTGAAGAATTCTCTTCTACGAATTTAGACACGGTTGGATGCTGCGCCGGCGTTAAAAGATGTAAAAGAGTGCTGCAAAAGCCGCAACCAGACCGAAGCCGCGAATTACGCGAATTACGCGAATGGGCCGCACGTCATTAATGCCGTTGGTAACGACAGGAATTCTGTGTGGCCCATTCGCGTAATTCGCGCAATTCGCGACTCAGATTTTGGTTGCGGCTATGCCGCGCTGTGATTCAAAAACTGAGATCTGCCGAATTTAGAGCGGAAGGGGTGGCCGGATGATCTCGGGTACAGAGCTTTTCTCCGTCCCGAAAGGGATAAGGTAAGCGCTTAACTAGACGACTGTGCAAACCCCGGCTTCAGGACATTGGCGATCAATGCGACGCGCTGCTCGTAAGGAATAAACGCGCTCTTCATCGCGTTCGTCGTGATTCGTTCGAGGTCTGCGACATTGAGCCCGAACACGTCGGCAGCCGTCCGATATTCGTCTGTAAGTGTGATGTTGCTCATAAGCCGGTTGTCCGTATTCAAAGTCACCCGAAACCGCTGGCGGTAAAGGATACCGAAGGGATGGTCTTGTAGTGTTTTCACCGCTCCGGTATGAATATTGCTCGTGAGGCAGATCTCAAGCGGGATTCGCTTGTCGAGAATGTATCGGGAGAGCGTACCCATGCTGACGACGTTTCCATCTTCGACCTTCATGTCTTCGATAAGCCTTGTTGCGTGACCTATCCGATGAGCTCCGCACCACTGGACGGCCTGCCAGATGGATTCTTTGCCGAAGGCCTCGCCCGCGTGGATGGTGATATTGAAGTTTTCTCGTTGTATGTAATGAAACGCATCCACATGCTTCTTGGGCGGGTATCCACCCTCTTCACCTGCAAGATCGAAGCCGACTACTCCGTGTGGTCGAAAATCGATAGCTAACTCAGCAACCTCTTGCGTTAGCTCCGGGGACATGTTCCTCAAAGCGCAAAGAATCAAACCGCATTCGACGGCGAAGTCTTTCTTGCCTCTCTCCAGCCCACGGATCACCGCGCGCATGACATTCTCCGTATGCAGCCCCTTGCGCGTGTGCAGCAGAGGAGCAAATCGGGTTTCCACGTAAACGACGCCGTCGTTTTTCATGTCTTCGAGCATCTCGTAAGCAACACGCTCCAGTCCCTCCTCCGTTTGCATGACGCCACATGTGTGCTCGAAGGCCTGCAAATAGAGCGGCAAACTCCCGCGCACAGCGCTTTGGTGGAACCACTCCGCCAGTTGGCTCGCATCAGTAGACGGCAGTCGATCGTACGCGCTGGACTTTGCGAGCTCGATGATAGTGCCGGGCCGCAAGCCGCCATCGAGGTGGTCGTGTAGCAGAACCTTTGGAAGACCGCGGATGAATTTGGTGGTGAACCTCATCCCGCCATTTTAGTCGAAAAGGCGGATGCTTGCTCACGGCCAGGGAAGCTCGGGTAGTGGAGTACCGAAGCCCGCCCAAATTCGATTACCACGAGGGCCGTGAAATAGGGCATCATACTTGGGCTTTCGGGCGTTCATTCACAGGAGAAAACGCAATGAAGATTTGTATGGTTGGGCAGGGTGCGTTTGCCAAGAAACATCTGGACGGATTGGCGCGGATCCAAGGTGCAGAAGTCATCACGATTGCCGGCAGGAGTCCCGATACCACGGAAGCGGTGGCAAAAAAGTACGGAATACCGCACTGGACGACGAATCTGGAAGACGCGTTGGCGCGGCCGGGTGTCGAAGCGGCGATTCTGACGTCGCCTACACAGGTCCATGCGAAACAAGCGCTACAGGCCATGCGAGCTGGCAAGCATGTCGAAATCGAAATCCCCATCGCAGACTCGCTGGCCGATGCAGAGCGTATCCTCGCGGTTCAGAAGGAGACGAGGGTCGTCGCCATGGGTGGCCATACCCGGCGGTTCAATCCGAGCCATCAGTGGATTCACAAGAGAATCAAGGCGGGGGAACTCAAGCTGCAGCACATGGTCGTACAGACCTTCTTCTTCCGCCGGACCAACATGAATGCCGAAGGCAAACCCCGAAGTTGGACCGATCATCTGCTGTGGCATCACGCCTGTCACACGGTCGATCTGTTCCAGTACCAGACTGGAGAGGCCGCCTCGGATGTGCACGCGCTCGAGGGGCCGATACATCCTGAACTCGGTATCGCGATGGATATGAGCATCGGTTTAAAAGTGCCGTCCGGAGCGGTTTGCACCTTAGCTTTGTCGTTCAACAATAACGGGCCTTTGGGTACCTGGTTCCGATACATCTGCGACAACGGCACCTATGTCGCACGCTACGATGAACTGGTCGACGGCACTGACAAAGCCGTCGATGTTTCCAAAGTGGATGTGTCGATGGACGGCATCGAATTGCAGGACCGTGAGTTTATCTCGGCAATTCAGCAGGGCCGGGAACCGAATTCCAGCGTGGCGCAGGTCCTGCCGGCGATGCGCACGCTTGATCGGCTGGAGAGGTGCCTTAGCGCCGGAAAGCAAGGCCAATGATTCGGATTGAGAAACCTATATTCCCCTCCTCGACGAGGATCGCAAATGTCAAATGTTGGGATGTCCCATGAACGATGTCATATGTAGCTGTCAAATGACTCAACTACCAAACGACCAGATAGTTCGATTGGGTTATTGCGTCGCTGGGTAATTACGTCGTTTGACAAGTACATATGACATCGTTCATGGGACATCCCAACATTTGACATTGAAGAGCAGAGCAACAATTTAATGCACCACTATCCTCGACCAGGAGGGGTGGCTGCGCCATCAAGAAAATGCTGCGGAGGCTGCGAAACCTTAAAGGCGCAGACGGAGTGGTCATTTGGGATGAGATGTTTCCAAACGATTCCAAACACGTTTCGAGGACTGACCACCCCGTCCGCGCCAACTTTGGTGGCCTTCGGCATTATCTTCTTGATGGCGCGGCCACCCCTCCTTTGCAAGGAGGGGAATACGTCCGTGTTCAACATAGGAGGGAAATCCGCCTAGCTTGTGGTCAGGAGGCACACATGGTCGATACGAAGAGTCTCTACGCTACAGTGTTGGCCGGCGCACTTGCGCTCCTGTTGATGGCAGCGCTAGCGCAGGCGCAACAGCAACAGCAGCAGCAACCCGCGCCGGTCCCGCCGATCCTGCAGAATTACAAGCCGGTGAGCGCTGAACGCCTGAAGAAGCCGGAAGACAGCGACTGGATGATGGTCCGGCGCACGTATGACGGCTGGGGCTACAGCCCGCTGGACCAGGTCACGCCGAACAATGCGCATCGGCTACAGCCGGTGTGGGTTTTCTCAACAGGCCAGACCAGCGGGCACGAAGCGCCGCCGATCGTAAACAACGGCGTCATGTTCGCAGCGACGCCGGGCAACCAGGTGATTGCTCTCAATGCGAAGACCGGCGCCCTTCTCTGGCGCTTCAGGAGACCGCCACCGGAGGGCGCAATTGTGCCGCACCAAACGACGCGTGGCGTTGCACTCTACGGTGATAAGGTCTTTTTCGCCGCTGGCGAGGCGGTGCTCGTTGCTGTCGACGCCAGGACCGGCAAGGAAGTCTGGGCGACAGAGGTGGCGGACAACAAGGCCGGTTACTACATGACGCTGGCACCGCTGGTCGCCGACGGCAAGGTCCTGGTCGGCGCGTCCGGCGGCGAACTTGGAATCCGCGGCTTCGTCGCTGCCTACGACCCGGACACCGGAAAAGAGGTATGGAGGGTCTATACCGTGCCGGCTCCTGGAGAACCCGGCAGCGAAACGTGGCCGAACGGTGACCAGTGGAAGACCGGCGGTGGCTCGGTCTGGGTTACCGGTAATTACGATCCCGAAACCAATCTGGCTTTTTGGGGCACCGGCAACGGTGGCCCGTGGATGGGCGACCAGCGCCCTGGCGATAATCTTTACACGGCGTCGACGATCGCGATCGATGCCGCCACCGGCAAGATCAAGGGGTACCACCAGTACACCCCAAACGAATCCTGGGACTGGGACGAGGTCTCGCCGCCGATCCTGGTCGACTACAAACGCGGCGGCAGGACGATTAAAGGTTTGATCGACGTTGCCCGCGACGGCTACTTGTGGTTTCTTGAGCGCACAAACGGCAAGATCAATTTCGTCGAGGGCAAGCCGTACGTGAAACAGAACGTGTTCAAGAGTCTGGACCCGGAGACCGGACGCCCGGAGATTGATCCGGACCGAAAGCCCGGTACCGGCAAGATGGCAGACTTCTGCCCATCGCTCTGGGGCGGCAAGAATTGGCCGCCAATCGCTTTCAGCCCGAAGACCCGGATGATTTACATCCCGGCCAATGAGAATTTGTGTATGACATCCGTCGGGCGGGAAATCGAATACGTGCCGGGCCGTAGTTTCACAGGCGCGACGACGAACTTTTCGATCGCCCCAGGCGCCGACCATATTGGCGAAGTGCAAGCGTGGAATGTCGACACCGGCAGGCGTGTCTGGACTCATACCTACGCGAACTCCCAGAACTGGGGCCCGACGTTAGCTACGGGCGGCGGACTCGTTTTCAGCGGCGGAACGAATGATCGCATGTTCCACGCCTTTGACGCGTCAAACGGAAAGCTGTTGTGGGAGTTTCCGACCAACTCGGGCATCACCGGCCAGCCATCGTCGTTCATGGTCGATGGCAAGCAGTACATTGCGGTGCAGTCGGGCTGGGGCGTCGACGCAGGAGGAATGCAGGGTCGCCTCAACGCTGAGCGGCCTGGACAATTCCCCGAAGTGCCGCAGGGCGGTGCGATCTGGGTTTTCGCCGTCAAATAAGCCCAAGCTTTCTGAGGTTAAAAACGAAATGGCAGAATGGCACCTCATAGAAACACAACCAGCAGATGAATTCGCGCAGCTCCATTTGTTTTCGATCAAGAAGTCTCAAGGCGATCAGGCCATCGAGTTCCAGATCACCGTGTATGAATATGCAAACCGGAACAAGCTTTCGATGCGCTTTTTTGCTCAGGCCGACAAGCAAGTTAATCAGAAAACCGCGCCCTTTACTCCATTCGGCTGGGGGCCAACACTGCTCGACGCTCTGAGCGAGTGCGTGAAATCGATCAATCGCTTTCCTTACGAAGAGGCCGGAATTAAGGGACAGGGGACAAATTCGGGAGAGCCGAACGCGGGCTAAAGCCCGCGACTACATGCCTGCACGTTATTTCGAGCTTGTAGTCGCGGGCTTTAGCCCGCGTTCGTCAGTAGCCCGCGTCGCAGTCGACCAGATTCAACAGCGGCTCGCCGTGCCGGAAGCGGAGAAGATTGTCGCTGAACAGTTCGATCACGTCATCCCAGTGGTCTGGCCGGACGCCCGAGCAGTGCGGCGTGATTACAACATTAGGAAGACTCCACAAGGGACTGGCTGAATCCAGTGGCTCGCGGTCAAAAACATCGAGTACGGCACCCCCTAGACGCTTTTCCTCTAATGCAGCAATCAGTTCGCGTTCGTCGACAATTCTTCCGCGCGCCACGTTGACGAGGATCGCGCCACGATTGAGAAGAGCCAACTGCCGGGCGCCAATCAGACGATCCGTTTCGGGAATAAAAGGAGCCGCAATCACCAGCACATCGCAGCCGCGCAATGCATCGTGTAATCGATCGGGACCGACCACGCGATCCACGAATGAAGGCTTTGGTTGGCCGGGGCGGCGGCGGATACCCGTTACATGAAGACCGAATGCCTGCGCACAGCGCGCAACTTCCAGTCCGGTTGTGCCCAAGCCAACAATCGTCATCATTCGCCCGTGGAGGCTCCACGGCGACGCGTCAGCGCCGAGTTCGTTCTGAATCCATCGCCGCTCGCGTTGTGCAGAAAGCGTCAAATCGAGGCGTCGCGCGAGCACGAGTAGTCCGCCCATCACGTGCTCCGCCATGGTAATGGCCTGAACGCCACGAGAATTCGTGACAGCGATTCCACGCGCGGCCAGATCTCGGAGTGGAAGGATTCCAACCGCAGCTGCCGTCGAATGCACCCATCGCAATCGCGGCGCGCGCTGCACGGCCAGTGTTGTCAAGCGTGATGCCAGGGCGACGTCCGCATCCTCAATTTCTCTGAGAGCTTCTCCGTCATTGAGCGCATGCGTGAAGGTCACGTCGGGAAATCTCTCGCGCAACCGCAACACCTGCGATTTCGGCACTTCCCAAAACGGAACCGGCCAAACCGTATAAATGAGCACCTTCATTCGTACGCGATAATACCTAATTCTCGTTGTGAAACGCATTGAGCATTCACCACTCGCCAATAGCCAACAAAAATCTGCAATTTCCATCAGCAATCGTTTCGCTCCAATTGGCGATTGGCGAATGCGGATCGGCGATTTTCGGAGACGATCAAGACGCCGCTCCGCGGCTGAAAACTGGTGCACTTTTACCGTGCGTGCACCTTTGTTGGGGATTTATGCGTCCATCCGCGAATTCGCGACTTAGAATGAAAGAATGCCGGGAAGCACAGTACAGACCGAGACCGGTGAGACCACGAAGGAAGACCTCAGTAAGCTCTATCACGTCATCATCCTGAATGATGAGGAGCACACCTTCGAGTACGTTATTGAGATGCTGCAAACGATCTTCGGTTTTTCCCATGCAACGGCGTTAGCGCATACCACGGAGGCGGACACAACGGGCAGCAGCATCGTTTGGACGTGTGGCCTCGAAGAGGCCGAGCAGAAGCGGGATCAGATTCACGCTTATGGCCCTGATTGGCGAATGCCGGACAGCCGCGGCTCTGTCGTCGCGCTTGTCGAACCTGCCGCGCGGCCATCGTAACCAGGGGGTTTACTTCTTCGCTTTTTCGTCCATCCATTCGATTGCGCGCAACTATACGACGGCTTCGACTGGTTGGCACTTTTGAACGGATATCCAGGGACTACTTTCGAACGCGTCCAACAAACCAATGACCTATGTCTTTCCTGCCGCTAGGCAGCTAAGATCGCAGTTGTCAAGTCGAAGTTGCTTTTGGTTCTTTTCGAGTCGCCGGCATTCGGTTTGCTTGTGGGGAGTAAGCTGGGTGCCGGTTCTCTCTTTCCATCCGTTTGCATCCCATCCAATACACTAGATGGATAAGCGGTGCCCAGAAGGTTAAACCTTCAACGCTAATCGATCAATTTTTCACCAACATAGCCAATTCACTTCATTGGACCGACACCTGCAGTGTAAATGCGAAGAACACGTGATGCGAAGGGGCTGCAATGATGGACCAAATGAGGATACATACTGAAATCCTGGAAGCCACTCTGGCGGGCACCAGCGCGCTAGACGAGGGCGAACTCATCCAATTGAAACCTGGGATTGTTACGTACAGATGTAAAGTCTTCAGAGCTCTCCTGGAGATTGCGACTGAAAGCCAGCACAGCGGGCCGCCGTTCGTCGTGCGAACCAGGAAGAAGATGGGTTGAAGAATTGTCCCTCTCAAACGAACGCGGGCTGAAGCCAGCGACTCTGTAGTCCCAGGCTTCAGCCCGTGTTCATTCGAGCCTTCCCTCTTCCAACCTCACATTACTGTTGCCGGAGCGGTTGCATCGGAACAGGAACCTGATAGACTGTCGCACCCCTTCCCACACCACCGAGGCAACCATTTGGTGGCGTGGTGCAGACCCCTCTCGACGCAGGACACTCAGCTGCCCAAAACATGTAGCCGAGCATTCCGTACGTAGCCCCTTGAACTTTTGGCGGCACGGAATACACGTAGTCTCCTGTCGTATCTTCCAGGGACCCCAAGAAACTCACACACTCCGCTAACGGTCTTGAACCCTTGGCGATGTACAGGCTCCCGGTAAACTTTGCAGGAGCCAACGGTGAAATGGGCGGGCTGTACTGAGGCTTGCCGTCGACATGTTCCTGCCAGTTGGACTCTGCCTCGGCAGCGCCAGAGGGTAGCCTGCTGGGTACCATGGCGTTGGCATAATCCAGTACCGGATTCGCAGTGTTGAGCCAGTCTGCCGTGGCTTTGCCGGTCAGAGCAATCAACCACCGATCTCCGGCCGCCAGGTCAATCGTGAGACGTGCAGCCGCATTCACACCGTTCGGGTCGTACAGCGTGTTCGTCCCGTTCGGAGGATAGACGTACGCTCGATAGGCATCGATGAATTCCTGCATGCCCGCGAGGTTGGGAGCCTTGCTATCCTCGTAATCGATTTCGATGCCTACACCCAAACGATGGGCGGTATACGCTGCATTGATCCCCAATTGCTTCGCGTTCGTGGCCAGCGCCGTATTCCAATCATTGACGTAAGTAATTCCACCGATCGACAACATGACTCGAATGTTTTTGGCTTTGAAATAATTCACGATTTCCGCCGTCATCCCGATTGGGATGCCCTGCGATGTCGTGCCGTCATTGGTGAGATTTAACAGCTTAAGGGGATTGACGAAGCTAAGGACCACCACATTGACCGACGGAAGCGCTGATCCATCGCCACGGTCGACGATCCAATGATTCTTACTGTCGAATTCGCTCACACTTCGAACCGTGCCCCAGGAGCAATAGTCATTCCCACAGTGCCAGACTCCGTAGACGGAAACGGGCGTGCCCGCCGCGTTCACCATCATCGGCGCGGCAAGAATGACAATAAGACATGCAATGAAGAGCAGAATAGGTCTCACGAAACCGTCAAAGGACCACATGAAGTTTTACCTTTCTAGAGTTCAGGATTTCACCGGCTTGAACAACACTTCAAGAATCCTAAACAAGATCGGGAATCCTACCAAAGTCCGAAAGTGTCGGCTCAATAGTAGCGATTGCGAGTAAAATTCAGCGCGTTTGGGGGGGCACTTGTGGACAGATTTCGGTGAAGACCAGATCGGAGCCGCTAATTCTGCGAATTACGCAAACGACCGCCTTTTGATAAACTCCATAACATGAAGCGATTCGCTCGCCTCGTGTTCACACTTCTCTTTACTACGGTCCCGTGCATGGCTCAGAACAACGTGGATGGATTCGTCGCGCGAGTTTACAAGGATCAAAGCCAGCAGGCGATGCCTTATCGCGTGTTCATACCAAAGGGCTACGACCAGAGCCAAAAATATCCTCTCGTTCTCTGGCTCCATGGTGCCGGCAGTGTAGGCAGAGATAACTTGAAGCAGATTTCCAGCGCAAGCAGGCCTGGCACACACATCTGGACGACACCGGAAAACCAGGCCAAACATCCGGCATTCGTGGTCGCGCCGCAGTGTCCGCAGAATGCGGGATGCTGGGACGACGGCCGCTCGAATGAACCTGGCCCACACTTGCTTTTGGTGCTGAAGATCTTGGATTCGCTCCGGACGGAGTTCAGCATCGATTCCGAGCGCATTTATGTTGCGGGCCAGTCGATGGGTGGTTACGGAACCTGGGATCTGATCACTAAAAGACCGGATCTATTCGCAGCCGCAGTTCCTCTCTGCGGCGGAGGCAATGCCGCTCTTGCTGCCGCCATTCGAAAAATGCCGATCTGGGCCTTCCATGGCGATGCGGACCCTACGGTTCCCGTCGAGCAGTCACGGACAATGATCGCAGCCATCAAGAAGGCTGGAGGCAATCCACGGTATACCGAATACAAAGGCGTGGGACACAACGTGTGGGAACGCGCGTTCAAAGAACCGGGGCTCGTGGATTGGCTTTTCTCTCAGCGTAAGTAGACGGCGTGTGGTGAAGCTGTAGGTGCGGTCTATGACCGCGCGTTTTTCCCGTAATCAAGGAAATACGCGCGGTCACAGACCGCGCCTACAGCTCCTTCACACGCTCGCTGAGCGCTCAGGCGGTCGCAGGCCGCCCCTACAGAAAATCAGAAATCAGTTACAACCTTTGGCCGCTTCTTCCAGTTGATCGAAAAGACGTTTCGCTCCGTCTCCGGTAAGAGTTTGAATCAGGTGCTCCTGTCCCTTCTCGACGCTGAAGTGAACATGTAGACCTTTGCGACGGAACGATTCGGATTGCTTTCGCATGTCGTCCAACCAGCCGGTGTCGCGTTCGCCGACGTGCATGTAAATACACAGCGGCTTCAGAGAGTTGGTCCTGGCTTCCTCCGGCAAATAGCCCGGGTAACCTGTTAGGGAGCGGAAGTACTGCGGATACATGGCAGCAATATGGAATGCGCTGATACCGCCGTTGGAAGGCCCGGCGATATGGAGCTTTCCAGTCTCGACTTTGTAATCGCGAAGAATCTGATCCAGAAATGCAGGGAAAATGCGGTCCGCCCCTTCAAAGAACAAATCACCGTTGGGAGCCGCCGGACTCACGATGATATATCCGCGTCGTTCGGCTTCCGGGCGCCAATTTCTCTCGAGCATGTTGCTCACGATGTTCATCGACTGCCCGCCTCCCGGGAAAGCCAGTACCATCGGATAAGCACGCGATGGATCGTAATTATTCGGAAGAACGACTTTGTAGTTCACCGTCAAACCGGCAAACCTGGCGCTCTTCTCCACGGTTTCAGCGGTGGCTTGCCGGCTCACGGCAAGCAGCATGAAGAAAATGATAATTGTCGGTCTCATCTCAATTTGCCTCGCACGGCTCGGGATTCCAGGCCGCCTTCAAATATCCCGGCCGCATCTGAGTTGTGCCCTCGCCCGGTTCTCGCATATTCTACGGAGCGGCCGCTATCCAAGCCGCGGAAGTTAACACACGCGGGATTCGATATCAACTGGTTGATTCTGTTCTCACCTGGCCGGAGTTTTGATAGACTGCCGCCAATCTGCCACCCACAACTTCGAACACACGGAGGAATTATGACGAGTCGTCATTTCTGGAGCGTGTTGTGCGTTGTCCTATTGAGCGTTCTACCCACGGTTGCTCAGACACAAGCCGGCATCAGCGGCGTGATTCGCGACCCGAGCGGCGCCGTCATTCCCGGCGTGACCATTACCGTGACCAACCCGGCCACAAACTCCGCGCGCTCCGTGATCAGCAACGAAGCCGGCGTATACAACTTGCCCGGCCTGCAGCCGGGCAAGTACAACATCAAGGTGGAGCTGCCGGGTTTCCGCACGATCACGCAGAATGACGTGGAGCTGCAGGTCCAGCAGTCGGCGCGCCTCGACTTCGTTCTGCAGGTCGGAGAGTTGAACCAGACCGTCGAGGTCTCCGGCACGGCCGCGCTGATCGCGACGGAGAACGCGACGGTGGGGACCGTCATCGAGAATCAGCGTATCGTCGACATGCCGCTGAATGGCCGCAACTTCCTCCAGCTTGTCGCGCTCAGTCCCAACGTGAGCTATGGATTCACGGATTCCACCATCGCCAATCAACGTCAAGGCGGGTCGCGCGCTCAGCAGAATATTTCGGTCGCTGGCCAGCGAAGCGAGTTCAACCACTTCACCTTGGATGGCGTGGAGAATACGGACGTCAACTTCAACACTTATGTTTTCTTGCCATCGATCGACGCGCTGCAGGAGTTCAAGGTCCAGACCGGAATCTTTCCGGCCGAGTTCGGGCGCGCCACCACGCAAATCAATGTTTCGACCAAGCCGGGAACGAACCAATTCCATGGGACGGTGTTCGAGTTCCTCCGCAACGACAAACTCGATGCGAAACAATACGCGTTCGCGGGTGAGCGGCCGAAGGATCCTTTCAAATGGAACCAGTACGGATTCGCACTGGGCGGCCCCGTTTGGCTGCCGAAGATCTACAACGGGAAGGACCGGCTCTTCTTCATGTCGAACTTCGAGGGATTCAAAGAGCGCCGGTTGAGCCGTAAGCTCTTCACGGTACCTTCGGTGAAGATGCGTAACGGAGACTTCTCCGAGGTCTCGACTCCGATCTACGATCCTCTCAACCGCACGCAACAGTTTCCCGGCAATGTGATCCCTCCGAATCGGTTCCATCCCCTGTCGGTGAAGCTGCTGGAATTCTACCCGGCACCGAACCTCAACCCTGGCTTAGTTCCGTTTAACTACGAGGCGACCCTCAACCGTCGTGCCGACAAGGACCAGTTCATCCAGCGCATCGATTTCGTCGAGTCAACGAAGTCCAACTGGTTCGGCCGCTACAGTTGGGGCAGCGAGACCGAGGTCTCGCCTGTCTTCTACGAGAACGCATTCAGAGTCTCGACAACTGTGCACCAGGCGATGTTCTCGAATACCCGCGTTCTCTCGACGGCGATGGTCAATGAATTCCGCGCAGGCTTCAACCAGTTCTATAACGTGAGGGCGGGCGAGTTTGCCTATACGCGCGATGTCATGTCGGAGCTGAAGATTCCCGGAATGTCGGCTATGCCGCCTGTCGGTTGGGGTACACCGGAGATCCAGATCTTGGGCTTCGTTTCACCGGGCACCCAGAGCACGTTCGGCGACATCGATGGTCCGTACACCAACAAGAACCGGGTTTATCAAGCGATCGACAACCTCAGTTGGACGGCGGGGAGTCACGCGCTGCGCTTCGGCGGCGAATTGCGTTGGGACCAGTACAACCAGTTGGGCAATCTGTTCGCGCGCGGTCAATTCCGCTTCGAGCCGAATGTGACGACACGTCTGACCAACGGAACCACGGGGGCCGCGGTAGCCGGCACAGGGGACGCGTTCGCGGAATACCTGCTCGGTTACGGGAAGCGCAATCAGGGCTCGGTAGCACTTGCCGAGGTCAAGTTCCGGGCGATGAGCCAGGCTTACTACATCGACGACACCTGGAAGATCCACCCGAAGGTGTCGATCAATTTCGGTCTGCGGTACGAATACACGCCGCCGTTTCTGGATAAGACCGGGAAGCTGATCAACATGCATGTTCCGTTCGTCGACATGACTCCGAATGTAACGGATATGAGCCGACACCCGACCTTAGTGCGGGAGGGCACAGGCGACTTCTACGACGGTTTGCTGGTCCGGTTCGAGCCTACCGTCAAGGTCGCGCGGGACGGCCGGCTCGGCGAGAGGCTTGTAGCCGACGACAAGAACGACTTTGCGCCGCGCCTCGGGATCGCCTGGAACCCGAGCTCCAAATGGGTTGTCCGCACGGGCGCCGGACTCTTCCACGCGCAGGATACCGGAAACCCACGCTTCGATATGGCACGCAACGCGGCGGGCCGTCGCCGCGACACCGCGACAGCCACTCAATTGGATTTGAACTGGAATAGTCCTTTCCGGGGTCTCGAAAGCGCGACGGCGCTGATTGTCAATCCTTTTGTCCTTGCCAACATCTACAATCGCCGAACGCCCTACTCCATTCAGTACCTACTCAACGTGCAGCGAGAACTCGGCGGCGACACGGCCCTCGAGTTGGGCTATATCGGCTCGGTCAGCCGTAAGCTCGAGTCGCTTCGGTCTTTCAACGACGCAATACCAGGGCCCACGGGGACAGTAGCCTCGCGGTCACCCTATCCGGAGCTCGGCCGGATCCAGGAGGTCGACGGCAGCAGCAAGGCGAATTACAACGCCCTCAGCGTGAAATTGCAGCGCCGGTTCTCGAGGGGTCTAACCTACCTGTTCGGCTATACCTGGTCGCGCTCGATCGACTACGGAAGCGCGATTCGAGTGCATGGCAGCGACCTGTTATTCCCCCAGAACAGCTACGATCTCCGTGCGGAGCGCGGGCTGTCGAGCTTCCACACACCTCACCGGGCTGTAACCTCTGTGCTCTACGAGCTGCCCTTCGGTAAAGGGCGGCGGTTCATAAGCCAGAGTAGAGTGGCCGCCGCGGCGCTGGGAGGATGGGAGGTCGGTTCGATTTTCACACTCCAGAGTGGATTCCCGCAGACCGTCATCGCCGGTCCCGATCAGTCGAACACGGGTATCGGCTATGATCGCGTGAACGCGACGGGACAATACGCCCTTCTGGAACGCGGTCAACGGACTGTCGATCGCTGGTTCAACACCGACGCCTTCGTGCTTCAACCCTTCGGAACTTTCGGCACCGCCGGTCGGAACACGATCATCACGCCCGGCGTCATTCAGTGGGATTTCTCCGCCCACAAGGACTTCCGAGTCGCGGAGAAACACACCCTCCAATTCCGGTTCGAGGCCTTCAACTTCCCGAACCATCCAAACTGGGGTAATCCCGAACCGACCCGGACTTCGCCAAGCTTCGGCCAGATCCGTAGCACGCGCACGAACATGCGCGAACTTCAGCTCGCTCTGAAGTACATGTTCTGAGTCGATGTCCCGACGACGGTGACAAGCCTCAAATAGGGCTACGTCCCCGATTTCCAAGAAAAAGATGGAAGAAGCCGAAGGCTTCAAACGTCTAACACTTGAATTTCAGGAACAGACGCCACCAGGTCGCGCGTGTTAATGACCAGGCACATTATCGACGACCGGACAATCGCAGCATGTCAGCGCGGCGACTCGGAAGCATTCCGTTTAGTGTTTCAGGGGTACAAGGATCGCGTGTATTCCATCGCACTTTGTTTCTTCGATGGGAATGAAGCGACGGCCAAGGACGTCACTCAAGAAGTCTTTCTCAAACTGATGACGACCATTTCACAGTTTCAGAACCGGTCGGAATTTTCCACATGGCTTTATCGCCTGGTGACCAATGCTTGCCTGGATCGAAAACGGGCGCTTCGTCGGTTCCTGTCTTTCGGTACTTGGGATGAATTGGACGTGCCCGATCGGCAAAAGTCCATTGAAGATCGCTACATTCAGCGCGAGCTGGAGATGTCGGTGCGGAAGGTCATTGTTGCTATGAAACCCAAGTTACGCATGGCGGTCTTGCTCAAGTATTTCGACGATCTTTCTTATGACGAAATCGCTGCTGCTTTGGGTTGCAGCAAAGGCACGGTGGCGTCGCGCCTCAATCGGGCGCATCGAATTCTGGCTCGGAAGTTATCGCATCTTCGCGGCGCCTTCGCATCGGGAGAATAGGATGTTTGGAAAACACGTCACCGGGTATCTTTCCGCGTACCACCATCAGGAATTATCCGCCGGCGAGAGGCTGCGTATCGAAACGCACCTGCGAACATGCTCGAAATGCCGTATGGCTCACGAAGAAATTCGGTTTGGAGCACGTCTGGCGTCGCTCCTGCCAGTCTTGGAGGTGCCGCGCTCGACATGGAGTGAGGTTCACGAATCGCGGCATGTCTCCGTTCGGCGACGATGGATTCGGCAAGCCGCTTTGGCAAGTCTGGCCATTCTGACAGCGCTTTTGCTGCTTGTCACTCGGAGCAATGGTCCGGACGGACCCTCGTGGGAAGTTAAAGGAGTACGCGGGACGCTACGCCTCCGGCCGGGGGAAGTGCTTCAGACGGACTCGTCCTCGCAGGCGGAAATAAAAATGGCAAACATTGGCCAGCTGACGATCGATCACAATACGAGGATACGCCTGCTGGTGACGCAGTCCGACCAGCATCGGATCGCGCTCGATCGCGGTAAGCTGGAAGCGATCACCTGGGCGCCACCACGTTTGTTCATCGTGGAAACACCGTCGGCGACCGCCGTCGATCTCGGCTGCAAATACACGCTGAAGGTCGAAGAGGATGGCAGCAGCATGTTGCACGTCACACTGGGCCTGGTCGCGCTCGAACAGGGCCGCCGCGAAACCATCGTTCCTGCCGGGGCATTTTGCCGTACACGTCCCGGTGCCGGTCCGGGCACGCCGTTCTTTGAAGATTCATCCGCGGAGCTTCAGTCCGCACTCGACAAGGTAGATTCTCTGGCAGAAGGACCGGAACGCACGCGGCAGCTTGAAATTGTGCTTCGCGAGTCGCACGTGCGCGATGCTCTATCGCTTTGGCATCTGTTTCCGCGTCTGGATCCGCAATCTCGCGGACTGATGTATGACCGCCTGGCGCAGCTCTTGCCGCCTCCGCCCGAAGTAACTCATGACGGCATTGTCGCCCTCGATCCGAAGATGCTCGATGCCTGGAAGAAAGTTGTGTCTCAACTCTGGCAATAGAGAGGAAAACCATGAACAGAAAAGTCCTTCAATGTATGTTTCCAGTTGTTTTATTCTTTTCGATCGCTACAGTCGCTTTGCCGAAAGCAAACGACCAGGTGAGCACGACGGTGCATGAATGGGGCACCTTCACTTCGATTGCCGGAGAGGACGGCACGGCGATCGCGTGGCGGACTTACGAAGGTCCTACCGATCTGCCGTGTTTTGTGAACAGCTTTGGCGGCTTCAAAGGCGGACTGTTTGGCTCGGTTCGAATGGAAACGCCGGTGCTTTATTTCTATGGCTCGCGCGAGTCGTCGGCGAATGTGAAGATCCTCTTTCCGAAGGGCACGATCACCGAGTGGTATCCCCAAGAGTCGGGCATGCGCTCGAACGGTTCTATCGAGTGGCGAGACATCCGGATTTCACCCGATGCGGCGCCGGATTTTCCGGCTGAACGCGGGACCAGCCACTACTACGCCGCGCGGCAAACGGATGCGGCTCCCTTGCAGGTAGGATCGCAAAAGGAAAAGTTTCTTTTCTATCGCGGCGTCGGGACTTTTCCATTGCCCATATCGGCAAAGGCGACCGGCGACGGCAAAATCCTGGTGAAGAACTTCGGCGCGGATGCACTTGAAGGCCTTATCTTGTTTGAGAATAGCGGAGGAAAACTCCGATACCGGTTTGCAGGCGCCGTTCAGAATGAAATCGCGCTGGACTCGGAATCGCTCCAAAGCAATTGGGCAGGCCTGCTCATGGATCTCGAACGCATTCTTATCGAGCAGGGCCTCTACCAACGGGAGGCCCGGGCCATGATCGAAACGTGGCGTGATTCCTGGTTTGAAGAAGGTACGCGGTTGTTCTACATCGTCCCGAGACGCGCCATCGATGCCATTCTGCCATTGGATATCCAACCCACTCCGTCCCAGATCGCACGCGTTTTCGTCGGCCGTATGGAGGTCATCACGCCTGCCATCCGGGAAGACGTGAAGCAAGCAATTGCGAAGAACGATCGGTCCACTCTCGAAAAGTACGGACGTTTCCTCGAACCTATAGCCAGACGCATTGGAGGAAAAAGCGCATTGCTGGATTCCGTCTCGGCGTATTTGTCGCGCACGTTGAGTTGTAGCCGTTAGCTGAGGGCGAATTACTTCGTGCATTCAGGAAGGAAAAACTTATGCGGTTCTTGCTTGGAACATTGGTCCTGGCGGCTGAGCTATCAGGACAGACGGCGAACGCGCCGTCAGACCCGGTGCGCGCTGTGGTCGGCCGGCTTGAGCTGGACAAATACAAAGCGCACATCAAGGGACTGACGCAGTTCGGGGATCGAATGCAGGGAACGCAACGCAACCGCGATGCAATCGACTGGCTTGAGAAACAACTCAGGAGTTTCGGGTACACCAACGTCGAGCGGCATCGGTTCATGTCGGGCAGCGGGCCGCTTGAAAATATCTATTCCACAAAGGTCGGGACAACCATACCCGGAGAGATGTACATCGTCTCCGCGCACATGGATGGCCGCGGGGGCGGTGAGGCTGCGGACGACGACGGATCCGGCTGTGCAGTCGTGCTGGAATTGGCCCGCGTTCTGGGAATGTCCGACGTTCAGACGAATCGCTCGGTGAGGTTTGTTTTTTGGAATAACGAGGAATTCGGGATGGACGGCAGTGGGAGGTATGCACTGGAACGGGCGCCGCTCCAGGGCACGGCAGCCGAACCGAAATGGCTTGGCGTCATCCAGCACGACATGATGATGTTCGACCACGGCATGCCTCCCGGGCCGAAACAGAGCCCCAACGCGGACATCGACATTGAGTACCAGATAAACTCCAGGATGGCGGCCGACTCCGAGAAACTGGCAGCAGCGCTTCAGGCAGCGAACCGGTTGCACGCCCGGGACTATCCGGCAACGATCGGTGCCAATATGGCCGGCACGGACTCGATACGGTTTCAGGATTTTGTCGCATCCGTCAGCGTGCGCGAAAACGAAAGGGTCATCGAAATTGTCAGGGGTTCAAACCCCAACCATCATCAACCCACAGACAACTACGAGAATTACGGAGAGGAAGACTTTCGTTTCGGTTTCAATTCCGCGCAGACGACGCTTGGCGCTCTTGGGGAACTCGCCGGCATAACTCTTGCGAGGCCTCGGTAGGATCGGTAGCGGTCACGAGGTGTGATTTAATCGGAAGACAACAGAGGTGTGGGACGAATGTTGAACAAGAACGTATTCCCCTCCTGCTTGAACCAACCACCCCGTCTGCGCCCGCTAAGGAGGCTTCGCGGCATTTTCTTAATGGGCGCAGCCACCCCTCCTTGTCCAAGGAGGGGACTTCGGCTTTCCCTTCAGTTGTTTTCAATGCCCCCGTGTCCAGCAAAGATGTGGGACATGGCAAGCCTCTGTGAGGAGGTAAGGAGGGGAATTCGTTTCGCTGCCTTGCAATTCCTTCAAACCTTCTCTACTTCTAGCCCGCGTTTCCTTTTATTGCTGGTTAGCCTCCGGGATCGGGGCCTTTCCGTCCAGCACAAATGTATACAACTTGGGCAGAACTGGTGGCGTCGGAGGCTGCGCCGGCGGTGCGGCAATTCCACCTCCGCCTCGTGGTGGAACAGGGCCGGTTCCTCCCATCAAGGAAATGTATTGCTTGCCATCCAGCATGTAGGTGATTGGCGGCCCCATACCTCCGCGCAAGTTTGTTTGAATTTCAAGAAGCTTCTCGCCCTTGTCGGCGTTGTACGCGATGAAGCGTCCATCTGGAATGACCTGAAACACGAGATTGCCCGCTGTCGTCAGCGTGCCACCGCCAATGCCACCGCCACCTGGCGTACGCCAGCGCTCCTTCTGCGTGACAGGATCCCATGCCACCAGCATTCCGCGCTGTCCTTCCGGAGGAGGCGGTCCGATGGCGGGCGGTGAAGGCCGAGTGTTTGGGGCCGGCGCTGGGGCAGTGGGCTGTGTGTCTGGAGTCGCGCCTGGGGCGCCGGCGTCGGGACCGCCGCCGCCGGCGCCGCGGCCACCGCGAGCGATACCCAAGTTCGTTTGGCCTGGTTTATAAACAAAGTTCGGATCCACTGTGAAGGTGCCCGTGCTGCTCGTCGAAGTCGGAATGTAGACCAAACCCGTACTTGGATTGAAAGACATCGGCGACCAGTTATGCGCCCCGCCAGGTCCCGGGGCCAATGTGACGGTTTCGTCGTTTTGGTCGTAGTGGGCTTCTGGGTTCACGATCGGACGGCCCGTCTCCTGATCGATTCCTTTAGCCCAAGTCACTTGAGCAAAAGGCTGCGCGGATATAAACGCTCCAGTGACCCGGTCGAGTACATAGTAGAAGCCGTTCTTGTTGGCCTGCATGATCACTTTGCGCGTGCGCCCATTAATGATGATGTCGGCCAGCATCAACTGCTGGACGCTGTCAAAGTCCCACGAATCGCCGGGAACATTCTGGTAATACCACTTCAGCTCACCGGTATCCGGCTTGACGGCGAGGATGGAACATACGTAGAGGTTGTCTTTGCCTTTCGATTTGCGAAGCTCCTCGGGCCACGGTCCGCCGTTGCCGGTCCCGATATAGATAAGATCCGCCTCCGGGTCATAGGCCATGCCGTCCCAGACCGTGCCGCCGCCGCCCATCTTCCACCAATCGCCGTCCCATGTTTCGGCCGCCTTCTTCATCGCCGCATTCTCAAACGGTTTCGAAGGATCGCCCGGAACGGTATAGAAGCGCCACGCCATCTGGCCGGAATTCGCGTCGTAGGCCGCAAAGAATCCCCGCACGGGATACTCGGCGCCGCTGACCCCGATGATCACCTTCCCTTTGGCAATTCGCGGCGCCATCGTGATCGTGTAGTTATCTTGCGGAAATGCGACGCGAGCTTCCCATAGGACCTTTCCGCTCTCTGCATCCAGGGCCTCGAGTCTTCCATCGATGACAGGGGCGATGATCTTCCCCTGATAAACAGCGATACCGCGATTGACGATGCCGCAGCAGACCTTGGGCCGCACCGCCGCCTGGTTGACTTCCGGATCCCAGCGCCACCGTTGCTTGCCCGTGCGTGCATCGAGGGCAAAGACAACGCTCCAGTTTGTAATGCCGTAGATTGTGCCATTCCAAAACAGAGGAGTCCCTTCCTGGCTGCCCCCGCCCGGCCCCACGTCATACGACCAGGCCAGCCCCACGCGGCTCACATTCGCCACATCGATTTGCTTGAGGGGGCTGTAACGCGTTTCTCCGGGATTTTGGCCGTATGTCAGCCATTCGTCTCCCGATTTGCTCGCATTTTTCAGAACCGCATCGTCCACACGCCGTGACTGCTGAGCCATCGCGGCCCAAGTCACCACGACCATCCCAATAACCCATAACGACAACCATCTCATCTCACGTGAGCGCATGCGGATCATCCTTTCAATGACGAACTGCGGCTACAAATTTAAAGGAAATGAGCCGCGAATTGCGCAAATGACGCGAACGGGACACCCATCCATTCGCGTGATTCGAGCAATTCGCGGCTCATTTTAAGAGAATCAGTCTATCTCGATCCCTTCTTTGCGGCTTCTTCGGCAGCCTTCTTCTCCTCGACTCGAGCTCCACCGAGGCCACCTGACATTGCGTAATTTCCCTCGTGGCACGCGTACTCAAATATCGGACCCGCGGTCCTATTGAGAGGAATCTCTGCGGTCCACGCCTTGGTAAACGATGTCTCATCATCGACAGTGAACTGATACATGAGCGTATCGGCATCAACGCGCCTGAAGCGCTCCATGAGGCGCATGTTCTCGCTGGCGCCCCGGAACGGGTTTTTGTCAGTGAAATTCGTTGTCTCGACGACTAGCGTATCGCCCTCCCAGTGGCCACGCGAGTCTCCCTTCCATTGACGGACGCTTTGCGGCAGGTGCGGGCGGCCGTCGAGGGGAATGACGCGAGCGTCATGGATCATCTCAATGAGAACCATGACGTAACCCGGAGTCTGCACGATCTGAAGATTATTGTTGTAGGCTGTGGGAAGCGTTGGTGGTCCGGTGGACGCCCAAATGACACAGCGCTCGCCCAAGGGCCGGTTCTCCGGGCCGTCGAATTCATGTCCTTTATTCCGTGCTACACGCTCGGTCTGTCTCTTCTGCCCTTCCGGTGTCAACGGAGGGATCTTTCCGTCCGGCGGATCGACGATCAGGGAGGTTCGCCTCGTCTTTACAACGTTTGTTCCGCGGTCCCACCAAAAGTTATTGTAGGCTCGGCCAACATCGGCTTCGGGAGTTCCGTCGCGGCGATCCGCGTTAGTGCGCGCGATCACCTCCTTTGCATATTCCGCCGCTTCCGCCTCCGTGAAAAACTCCTTCCCTGCAAGTTCAGCCGGCCGTTCCAAGGGCGTAATGGTGGCATTGGTCCAAATCCCCTGCAGGTCCGGTTGACCATCGGGTGTGCGTGGCGGAGACCAGGTTTTCGCCGTGGATGACGGCGCCTGACCAGCGGCGAGTGCCGGCATCACCAACCCGACCGCGGTTGTCACAGCAAGAGCGCCAACCAAGGAACGCAGTGGCAAGAAAAATCGATGGTTCATCGAACCTCCTCGTCTTCGGTACACCGCTTCGCGGGTTTCTTACTTCCGGACGCTTTATTCGTCCCTTCCTTGGCTTGATAGGCGTCGATGATACCATGGTTTTCTTCTTCACACCCAGCCGGACCCCGCTGGATAGTGGTGTATTAAATTGTTGCTCAGCTCTTCAATGTCAAATGTTGGGATGTCCCATGAGCGATGTCATATGCACTTGTCAAACGACCTAATTACTCAAGGACGCAATTACTCAATTGCACTATTTGGTCATTTGGTAGTTGAGTCATTTGACAGCTACATATGACATCGTTCATGGGACATCCCAACATTTGACATTTTTTGCGAGCCAGCAACACGCCTCAGGTCTGAGCGGGTCAGGGGGTACGGACAGCTCCCTCTGAGCCATAGACCCGGTGAACATTGCCTGTGGAGGCATCCCAGCGTATACTGCCGCTCGCGCGACCAAAATGGAATTTTCCAATCAATAATAAATCACAAACGGCTCCATTTTTCGCGCACCGGAAGGAAGGGAGGCAACATGAACTTCGGATCGAGGCGAATGATTCCCGGCGCCATGGGAACAGTGGTCGTGTGCCTGCTGGGCGTTGCGTTGGCAAGCGGACAGGTTGGGCAGGCACCGAGAGCGCAGATGGCGGAAGAAGTCTTCAAGAACGTCCAGATTCTCAAAGGTATTCCGGTGGACGAATTCATGGACACGATGGGTATGTTTTCCGCCGCCCTAAGCCTGAACTGCATTGATTGCCATATCCCAGAAAGCGCCGGCACCTGGGAAAAGTTTGCCGAGGAGACCCCACTGAAACGGACGGCGCGAAGGATGATGCTGATGGTGAACGCCATCAACAAGGACAACTTCAGTGGAGTGCGCTCGGTAAGCTGCTACACCTGTCATCGCGGCGACTTACGCCCCAAGGTCGTGCCGAATCTTGCTGCGCAATACTCTGCGCCTGTCGAAGATCCAAATGAAATTGAAATCCTTCCCGTTTCTGGGGGGCCTTCCGCCGATCAAGTTTTTGACAAGTATATCCAGGCACTCGGCGGGGGGCAGCGGCTGGCCAACCTTACCAGCTATGCCGCCAGGGGGACGTTCATAGGGTTCGAGACGGAACAAACGAAGGTCCCGGTGGAAATCTTTGCCAAAGCTCCGGCTCAGCGCGCCACGATCGTCCATACGCGCATCGGAGACAGCGTCAGGATCTACGACGGCCGCGCGGGTTGGATCGCGGGGCCAGACAAACCTGTGCCCTTGATGCCGCTGACCGGAGGTAATCTGGTAGGCGCCAGAATCGATGCGATTTTGTCTTTTCCGGCACAGATCAAACAGGCGTTTGCCCAATGGCGGGTCGGCGCGACTGCCATCGACGATCGCGAGGTCCGAGTTATCCAGGGAACCAACCCCCGGCAGCCTCCCGTAAACTTCTATTTCGACGAATCTGGTCTGTTGGTGCGGCTGGTCCGCTTTGTCGATACGCCGGTCGGCCGCGTTCCCACTCAGACTGACTACAGTGACTATCGCGAGGTCTCTGGAGTCAAGATAGCCTTTCGCTGGACTACGACCTGGACAGACGGGCAGGCCACTACTGAGCTTAGCGACGTCCAGCCAAACGTCCCGATCGACGCCACGAGACTCACTCGACCAGCCCCAGCGCCGCGGCCCAAAGTCCAGTAGCCCTTTTGCTCGGGCTACGTTTGGCGAGAGGAATGTGTAGTGGGGTCTTGTGAAACGTTCAGGAAGGCTGTGGGAATCCAAGTAAAGGCGCCGCCTTCTGGAGGAGACATTCATGCCTCAGCAACAACACGACATCGAAGTTCAGACCTTCTGATATCGAGGAATTCAGCACGACCCGAACGCGGGCTTTAGCCCGCGTTCGGCTCATTCTGTTTTCTTTGACTAGAGGGAATTCCCTTGGTCCATGACCTATGGACCGCCGCCGATGTCACGAGCTGCTGAAATTTCGGGCGCTCAGAGTAAGGCTACAGTTCCTGTACCTCTATTTCTCTGGATACCCACCTGGGGCGCCGCCGGGAACCGCACCATTTAAACTAAGAAACAGCCTTGTCCCATCCGGTAACACGAAATTTCTGCCGACCGCTTTATTCGTCCCTTCCTTGGCTTGATATGCATCGATGGTCAGCTCCGTTCCAACCTTCACTGTATACTTGGTTACGCCCAGCCGGATCAGTGTGTTCGGGCTGCCGCCTTCGATCATCCACTCGACAACCTTTCCGTCCGGACCTTTCACGTCGATATGGAACCACGAGTGAGGATTGATCATTTCCCATTTCGTGAGTGTTCCCTTCAGCGTGAGCGGCTTGTTTACGTCAAATTCGGCCGAAAATGCGTGATGCGCCCAGACCGGCACGGCGGCGAGAAGTAAAACAACACCGGTAATCACAACGGCTAGCTTAGTTCGCATTGGTTCCTCCTTACTTTTTTCTTAGCGTCGGGCCCACTGGGACCCCGCCTATTTCGATCCCTTCTTCGCAGCTGCTTCGGCGGCTCTCTTATCTTCGGCTCGAGCTCCCGCCAGTGTGTTCGCTACACCATAGTTTCCTTCGTGACAGGCGTGTTCAAATATCGGCCCCACCGTCTTCTTCAGGGGAAGACTTGCGGTCCAGGGTCTCGCCCACGTTTTCTCATCTTCAACTGTGAATTTGTAATCGATCGTGTCGGCGTCGAGGCGCGTGAACCGTTCGGTCACTCTCATGTCCTCACTCGAATTTTGGAAAGGGTTCTTGCCGTTAAAGTTTGCTGTCTCGACAACTAGCGTATCGCCCTCCCAACGGCCACGAGAGCTCCCAATCCACTGGCGGACATTTTGGGGGAGTTGCGGACGACTGTCCAGGGGGATGATGCGAACGTCATGGATCATCTCCGTGAGAATCATCACATACCCCGGAGCCTGAACAATTTGATAATTACTGTTATAAGCTGTCGGCATCATTGGCGGTCCGGAACCCGCCATGATGATGCAGCGCGTGCCGACTGGCATGTTCCGTACGTCGTCGGTAGTTGCGCCCATTCGCCTCCTCTCTGCCGCGCGGTCGGCCTGTCTCTTCTGTCCATCGGCCGTCACGGGAGGAAGTCTTCCATCAGATGGATCGACGATCATCGACGTTCGCAGGCTCGATGCGTGCGTGGACTGGTTCCGGTCCAATCCAAACTGAGTAAAGTCGTAGTGGACGTCCGCTATGGTTCCGGGTTCCGTTTGTTCACTTTCGCGTTCAGCGGCCTGCTTTTCAATTTGCGCGGCTTCCTCTTTTGAATAGAAGTCTTTCGTAATGTTATTGGGCCTTTGCAATGGCGTGTACGTGGCGTTCGTCCAATATCCTTGCAGGTCCGGCTGTCCGTCAGGTGTACGTGCCGGAGTCCACTTCTTCGCAGCTGGCGCCGCCTTTGCAGTGGAAGAAGGCGCCTGACCAGCCACCGGTATCGTCACCAACAACACCACGGCGATCACAACCGCCAGCGTACCTATTGAAGCGAGAAATCGATGGTGCATTCTGAAACCTCCCGTTTCTAGCGTCGGGCCCACCGTCCGGATCCATTTCGGTACACCGCTTCGCGGCCTCCCTACTTCCGGCCGGTCCCCCCACGCCGTTTCTAGCGTCGGGCCCACCGTCCGGATCCATTTCGGTACACCGCTTCGCGGCCTCCCTACTTCCGGCCGGTCCCCCCACGCCGTTCACTTGCTCGGCTGCTTTCGCAGATGTCCATAGATCAATTCTTCTACGAACTCCACGCACTTGAATTCCATGATTTGCGCGTTCTTTTCCTTACGGCGATAAAGGGGCATGCTCATCTTCCAGGGCCGCGTAAACACATTTGGATCCGTGATGGTGACTTCGTAATTGAGAAGGTCCGGTGTCTGGGCGGTAAGACGTTCGACCACGTGTAAGGCGTCGCTATGGAAATTTCCCGCCCTGTCGAACCAGGTCTGGTCGTTGAAACCGGTGGTGTCGATCTCCAGCGTTTCTCCATCCCAGCGCCCGTTCGACCATCCCATCCAACTATCGGCGGGAGCTTCCGTGGGTTTGCCCATGTTGATTGTGCGCACGGCGCCGGCATACTCGAAGACCATCATGAGCGTGTTCGAACTCTGAATAATCTGGAATGGGTACGGCATGTACATGGCACGCGGCGCGCCCGGCAGATAACACTTGATTTCCGGATCCAGTGTCAGGCGCTTCGCAAAGTTATCCTTTTTTTTCGCCAATGCCGCAGGCTGGTATGGAATGGCGCCGCCCTCCACTACACCCAACCCGGGAGGAATCGCGTCCTCTGCGCCGAGCGCAGTCACACGCCCAAATCCCGCCGCATGACCTTCAATATCCCAATTTGCTTCGTTAAGGGCTTGCCAAATACCGTTCAGGTTGGGTTTGCCATCCGCGGTCCGTGGGGCTCGATAGGCCGCCGCTTGCTGACCAGCGAGGGGCGTCACGGCAAACAAAAGGCCCGCGCCCAGAATCGCTGCAATCATCGAGTTTCGAAAACGACTTAGCATTTGATCCATCTCTCCAAAAAGATGTGAAAGACCCTAATTGCGCGCCATTCTATCACTGGATTTAAGGACTTGCAGTCAATTATCGACCGTTATTCCATGGTGTCAAGAAAAGTGTCTTGTGTCCGTCGATAGGATCTTCTGCGCTCCCATGGACCGTATGAGCGACACCGGCGGGCGGTCCGCGCGAGCCCGAGAGGGCGCCGCAGCCATCTCAGAGGACGATGGTCCCGAGGTGTCCAGGTGCTTTCACCTTGATCTTGACAGCAGAGTCGATTCATCTAACCATGTGTCGGAGCCCAATATAAGGAGAACGTCATGATTCAAACCAATCGCTGGGTGTTCGGGACAATCCTCGGAGTCCTAGCGCAGGGAAAGCTGACCCAGATTCGTCCGTTAAGTGAACAGGATTGGTCTTAGCCCGCGTTCTCGGAGTCTGTAATGATTATCTACAACGGCCCCCTCGATGATGCCCGCGAGTTGATCCAGTTCTTTCGACGTGAGCAAGGGAATCTGCGCGCTCTGCGAAGGGTTGTCATCTCGCGCGAGAAGACCGTGGTTTGGGACGTCAATCGTGAGAGCATTGAATTCCCTGGCCTGACGTATGGTTCTGCGGCTGTGGAGGAATTGCTGCGAGAGTTGGGTGTGGTGTTCACACCGGCGACTCTTCACACTCCGAATACCGCCAATGGTGTGAAGGAATTTGACCTTAGCTCCCGTTGGACCTGGGGCCACGACCGTGTGATGTAGGTGGAACGATCGCGATGCAGGATCTGAAATTACGGCTGGATTATGGGACAGATGGCTTGGCCGTGGAATTACCTGGCGATCGAGCAACAGTCATCGAGCCCGCGCACGTGCCACCAGTCCCCGATCCCGCAGCCACGTTGATTCAAGCACTCCGGTCACCGATTGGCAAACCCCCCTTAAGGGAAGTCGTACGATCCGGCCAAACCGTTGGTATTTCCGTTTGCGATATCACACGGGCACAGCCGCGCAAGGTCATGATCGAGGCGCTGTTTTCCGAGATGCCAGGTGTTCGCATGGAGGATGTGACGATCTTTATTGCCACGGGCACCCACCGCCGCAACAGCGATGAAGAAATAGAACGAATGCTGGGACGTGAGATTGCCCGCCGTTGCCGCATCGTTTGCCACAATGCTCGCGACAACGCTTCGCTCACTCAGGTTGGCAACACCAGCACCGGCGTCCGAGTGCTGTTGAACCACGGCTGGGTCAACTCCGATTTCAAAATCACCACGGGTTTCGTTGAGCCTCACTTCTTTGCCGGTTTCAGCGGCGGTCCGAAGATGGTGGCTCCGGGCCTGGCGGGTATCGAGACGGTGATGACTCTCCATGACGTAACGCGCATCGGGCATCCGAACGCCACCTGGGGCGTGACCGAAGGAAATCCAGTGCACGACGACGTTCGAGAGATCGCTCGAATGACGGGTGTCGATTTCGCTCTCGACGTGACACTCAATCGTGACCAGAGAATCACCGCGGCGTTTGCCGGTGACCTTCTCCTGGAACACGCGGCGGCGTGCGCTCTGTCGAAGAAGATTGTCATGCGCCCTGTAAAAGAACCATTCGATGTCGTTGTGACAACGAACTCGGGATACCCGCTGGACCAGAATCTGTATCAGGCGGTGAAAGGAATGTCGGCGGCAGCGAAGGTCGTCAAAGCCGGAGGCACGATCATCTGTGCCTCCGAGTGTAGAGATGGCATCCCGAATCACGGAGCGTATGGTGAGATTCTGGCATCGTGTTCCTCCCCGCGCGAACTGCTGGATATGATCACTGGGCCCGGTTACTCGCGGCCCGATCAATGGCAGGTGCAGATCCAGGCGCAGATTCAACTCAAGGCAAAAGTATTGGTGAAATCGGACTGCCTGTCGGAAACGCAAATCCGCCAGGCGCACTTCGAGCCCGTGAGTGATGTCGCTGCAGCGGCCGTTGAAGCACTGCGGAGCGCTGGACCTGACGCGACGTTGTGTGTGCTACCACAGGGTCCACAGACCATTCCGTATCTGAAAACAGAGGAGAGCGCAGGCTAAATGACCGCCCGTAGCTCGTGGAATCCAGGAACAACGGGCGCTCATAGAAACTGTGAATGAATTGGCGAAAGCAAAACGACCATTTGGTCAGTTCGTCAATGGGTGATTTGGTTGTTGGACAAGTGCATTTGAGATCGTACATGGGACATCCCAACACTTGACATTTTGGGAAGCTCGAGCGTGCAGGGAACAATGTCAAATGTTGGGATGTCCCATGTACGGTGTCCCATGTACTCGCGAGGTGTGGTTTCACGGCGACTTCAGAGGAGGAATTAGCCATGGACTTAGGGCTCCGCGCGAAAGGGGTTGTGATCACTGGAGGCAGTAAGGGTATTGGCCGCGCAACTGCCCTGGCTTTTGCGGGGGAAGGCGCAAACGTTGCCATCTGCGCTCGCGGCGAAGAATCACTTCACAAGACGGCTCTCCAACTGCGGGAGAAAGAAGTGCGCGTCTATGCGGCGAAGTGCGACGTGGGTGAACCGGCAGCACTCGACTCATTTCTTGACGGAGCCCGCAGCGCGCTCGAACGCATCGATATCCTGGTGAACAACGTTTCCGCGTTCGGTGTCACCGACGACGAAGCGGCCTGGCAGACCGGCTTCAATCTGGATGTGATGGCGTCGGTGCGTGCGGTCTGGAAGGTAGCGCCGTGGATGAAGGACGCCGGTGGGGGCTCGATCGTCCACATCTCTTCCGTCGCCGGGCTCGAAGGCGGATGGCCGGCTGCCTATGCGGCCGCCAAGGCTGCCCTTGTCAGCCACTCGAAAGCACTCGCCGTCTCACTTGCGCCAATGAAGATTCGGGTCAACGTCGTCACGCTGGGCTCCATCGAGTTTGCCGGCGGCCGATGGGAGAGGGCCAAACACACGAACCGCGCGAGGTACGATGCCATTCTGAACTCAATCCCCTGGGGCCGGCTGGGCACTGCCGAAGAGGTCGCGAACGCCGTGATCTTCCTCGCATCCGAGCGAGCGAGTTGGGTTACCGGAGCCTGCCTTTCAGTGGATGGCGGCCAGCATCGAGGCAATCTGTAGTCTCAGCGAATTTCGGGCCGGAGGGAGAATTCAACGCGCCATTTCACCGCATTCCTCCTGGTTTTCTCATGGTAGGATTTCGCCCATGGGCATGACCATAGCGGAGAAAATTCTCGCGAAAAAGTCCGGGCAACCTTCGGTCGTACCGGGACAGATCGTCGACGCCTTTCCTGACCTGGTGATGAGCCATACCGCCACGTGGCGATCCGTCAGTGTGATGGAGAAAGTCGGTGCAACCAAACTGTATGATCCCGAGCGGATCGCAATTGTTTTGGATCACATTGCTCCGGCGAAAACCGAGAAGAATGCCGCGGACCACCAGACGAGCCGCGACTTCGCGAAAAGGTATGGCATCCGCAAGTTCTACGACGTCGATGCAGGCATCGCGCATCTGGTTTTGATGGAAGCGGGCCACGTGGCCCCCGGAGACTTGATCGTAGGGACCGATTCGCACTGTACGATCTACGGCAGCCTTGGCGCACTGGGAACCGGTATCGGCTACACCGAAGTGACTTCGGTGTGGATCACGGGGAAGCTCTGGATGAAAGTTCCAGAGACCTACAAGATCCGATTAAGCGGAAAGTTCTCCAAAGGTGTCTACTCCAAGGATCTCATGCTGCATCTCATCGGGAGTCTTGGCGCGGACGGTTGCACGTACAAGTCGGTAGAGTTCTACGGGAGCACGGTCAACGATTTGAGTGTCTCGGAACGGATGACGATGGCTAATCTTGCGATGGAGATGGGCGTCAAGTGTGCGTTCGTACCGCCGGATACCAGAACGCGAGACTATTTGCGCGATCGCATGAAAGAACGCTCGTACCAGGAAATCCATGCGGATCCGGATGCCGCCTACAACAAAGAAATTGAGGTCGATGTTGTGAAGCTTCAACCGATGGTGGCTTGCCCTGACGAAGTGGAAAACACCAAGCCCATCGGCGACGTTGTCGGCACGCACATCGATCAGGTGTTCCTGGGATCCTGTGCGAATGCAAAGTTTGAGGATCTTGCCGTCGCGGCGAGCATATTGAGGGGACGTCGCATTCATCCCAATGTGCGATTCATCATTACGCCGGGTTCCCGGCAGATCATGTTGCAAGCGATGCGGACCGGCGTTCTTGCAACGCTGGTTGAAAGTGGCGGCACGCTGACCAATCCAGGCTGCGGCGCCTGTGCCGGCGATGGCGGCATCTTAGCCGATGGAGAAGTTTGCCTCTCCACGGCGAACCGAAACTTCCTCGGGCGTATGGGGAGCCGCAAATCTTCGATTTATCTATGTAGCCCGGCAACTCTGGCGGCGTCGGCCATCAAGGGAGTGATCTCAGATCCAAGAGAGTTCCAATAGCCGCGAATGACGCCAATGACGCCAAAGTTATTTCGCGTCATTGGCGTCATTGGCGGCTAATCCTAAAGTTATGGAAAAGCAGATCCACGGCAAGATCTACAAGTTCGGAAACAACATCAATTCCGACATCATCATTCCAGGGCGCTACCTTATCTATATAGAACCCGAGAAACTGGCCCAACATGCTTTTGAGGTCCTCGGAGACAGCTTCCCCGAAAAGCTCCACAACTTCGATATTTTGGTTGCCGGCCGCAATTTTGGCTGCGGCAGCGCCCGCGAACAAGCCGTGACCGCAATCATGGGGCTGGGCATCAAAGCTGTCGTTGCCTGTACCTTCGCGCGTACGTTCTACCGCAATGCCATCAACTCCGGCCTGGCTATTGTGGAGTGCCCGGAACTCTACGATGCAGTCCAGGAAGGCGATGAGATCCAGATCGATCTCGCCGCCGGCGAAATCCGGCGTAAAGACACCAAGTGTTTCTTTCCGAAATTCCCGGATTCGATGCGCCAACTTCTCGAAGTCGGCGGACTCGCGGAATATTTGAAGCAATTTCGGGACGGAGGAAAAACTCCATGACGAAGGGCTTAGGAGGGGCCCCACAGGCGAGCGGAAGCGAGATCCGCACCCTGTCGGAGAGAATTGAGCTTTAGCCACACGGCCGGTTCGATGACCCATTCGCGGCCCGTGAACGTTCCAAAGCCACAGTCCGTGCTGGCGATGACGCGCTCGCGATCGCCCACAATGGCCACCGCGTCCTGGAGCCGCCTTGCAACCACTTCCGGGTGCTCGACGATATTCGTGGTGGTATCGATAACTCCAGGCAGAAGCACCATGTGGTCCGGAATTGGATTCCGCCCCAGCGCTTGATATTCATGCTGATGACGCGGATTCGCGAATTCGATACTCAATCCGCCGACGTTCGCCTGATAGAGGACCGGCAGGATACGCTCGAGTGGAACGTCGTAAATGTGCGGCCCATCCCAGTTTCCCCAGCAGCAGTGCAGCCGCACACGGTCGCGCGGAATACCTTCAATTGCCTTATTAAGCGCCGCGACATGCATTTCGGCGGCGGCCACGAACTGCGTGTCGGTCAGGTCGCGGTAGAACATGGATCGATCCATCGCCAGATCCGGTGAATCGATCTGCAAGATCAGGCCGGCTTGATATATCGCAAGGTACTCCTTGCGCATCTCCCGCGCGAGCGCCGCCAGGTACGCTTCCCGCGAATCGTAGTAAGCATTCAGCATCGTCGTCGAAATAATGCCCGGCGACGGCGCGGTCATGAAGCACTCTGTAAATGCGCCCACCGACTTCACGCTACGTTGCAACCGCTCGATTTCATGCACGATCGGCGAAGTGTCGCCATAGTGCAGCTCGCGCTGGGCCTCGGGAGCATTCTGCATCCTGCTGCGCTTCGGAAAACGCCGCGCCAACACTTCGATCAGTTGGGGAAACTCCTCATAATCGCGGCCACGCCGGCGCTTCGACTCACCACCGAAACCGGAAATTCGCTGCGGCACGTAAGTCTGGAAGCCGACCCGCTGTTGCTCCCCATCATTACCAACGTCGATGCCGGCCTCAGCCTGCCTTTCAACAACGTGCTGCACCGCCCGGTCCATTTCGTGCGAGAGTCGTTGTTTGTCGACTTCTTCTCCCTCTTCGCGGCGAACGAGAAGGTCCGACAACATTTCGTTACGCGGCAGACTTCCGACATGCGTCGCGAGGAGCCGATCGCGGCTGATCATCATGCTCATTACCCCCGAGTCCGAAAGCTTCGCACAGACCCGCTGTAGTTGCCAGGAAGGAAGCTACGGATGTAGACTCGCCGTTACCCCACTGTAGGGCCGGTCTATAAAGGTGTGAATGAATGGACCTGCCTGCTGTAGCGGCGGTCTATGACCGCCCGTGTTTTCTTGATTCCAGGAAAATCGGGCGCTCACAGAGCGCCCTTACAGTTTATCGGCCGCTACAGCGGTATTAAAAAGGAGGTCATCGGATGCGGGCAAAGCGTTTATTCGGTTTATTGATCGCGGCGACGGTTCTGGGAACGATTTTCCTCTCGCCACAAATGTCCGCAGCTCAACGTGGCGCCAATGTTCAGAGTCCTCCGCCGGCCGTAACCTCTCCGGCAGGTAGCGGCGGGTTAAGACGCGGCTCTGGACCAACCGGGCCCGTGCCACGGCTTGGCGATGGAAAACCGGATTTGTCCGGAGTCTGGAATGGCGGCGGTCCTGTCCAAGACCTCGCCCAAGGCCTCGCGCCGGGCGAGAAAATCCCGCTACTACCCGAAGCGGAAAAGGTCATGAAGGCAAGACAATCGAAGGACGATCCCGAGGCGAACTGCCTGCCGACGGGTGTGCCGCGTATCGCCCCCTACCCGTGGAGGATCGTGCAAACTCCAACCCACATCTTCTTCCTGTTTGAAGGAAACATCCATAGCTACCGGCAGATCTTCATGGACGGCCGCAAGCATCCCGAGGATGTCGATCCGACCTGGTACGGGGACTCCATCGGACACTGGGAAGGCGACACGTTGGTAATCGATACGATCGGATTCAACGACAAATTTTGGTTCGATTTCCGCGGACACCCGCACTCTGAGAAGCTGCACACCACCGAGCGCTGGACTCGAAAAGACCTCGGTACCCTGGTCAACGAAGTCACCATCGACGATCCGGGCTATTATTCCCGGCCCTTCAAGCTGACTTTTACCGCCCGCCTCATGCCGGGCGAAGAGCTCATGGAGTACATTTGCCAGGAAAATAATCAGGACGTGCACCACATCCAGGGGCCGGCCGGAGTGCGGTAGAAGCCAATTCGAAATTCGCAATCCCATGGTCCGCTCTATCAAACTCGCTGGGTTTGCCATCCTCCTGTTGAAGCCGCTGTCCTCCCCGGCCGAAAACCTGAAACCACCGCCAAGCGCAAGCAGCGAAAGGGGCACAACCACAGCATTCCTGAAGGGTGGTCCGCTTCGCTGGAAGAATGAGTGGACGATGAGCCCGCAAATCTTGCGTGGCCAGCCGGTCGTGAGGTTCACCGAAAAAGGCAGCGGACGCTATAGCCCCTTTGATCGGGAAGTGCGCTGGAATATCGAGACAATCTGGAGCGCAGGCGAATGGTTTCGACCGTTGAGCACCGAACGCACCGTGACGGATATGGCGGGCCGGCCGCTGGTGAAAGAACGCAAGTCTTTTAACTTCGACATCGGCTCTGTTGACATCGAGCGCGAGGACATGGGCAGCGGCTCGAAGACGCGCCGCTCTCTGAAGATTCCTTCCGACACACTGGCGGCAGACGGCATCGCCGGGGCTCTCCGATCATTGCCGTTCGAGCGTTCTCGTCCAGTCGATCTTCATCTTCTCTCGAACGAGCCCAGACTCTACGAGATCAGCTTTGAAGTCCGCGGACGCGAGCGCGTCCGCGTGCCGGCTGGTGAATTCGAATGTTATAAGGTGGAACTGGTTCCCGGCCTCGGTGTTCTGAACCTGTTTCGCTTCGCTATCCCCAAGGCGTATTTCTGGTTTACGGTGGATCCGCCTCATTATTGGGTGCGCTACGAAGGGCTCGAGAATGGGCGTGGAACACCACAAGTTGTCATGGAATTGACGACTTTCGAAAGATCAAACTAGGCGAAGGGCTGCGGGGCTATCGGACGAAAGTTAAAACACAAACGTATTCCCCTCCTTGCAGGAGGGTAATATACGTTTCACAGGGGTTGCAGCTAACCTGCTCAGATATACACGCGTTCCTCGGCGCGCAATGAGCGATAGCGTTCGAAAGCCCGATGCTCGTCTTCAAAACCCAAGAGCGTTTTCAGACTGCACCCTCGAAACGTGTGCCTCAACATACGCCGGCCGTTCCGTAGTATGAATGACGGGTTGTGGAGAAAAGCAACAGGAAAGTGGCGCAGCTTTATCCAGCGCTCCACGTGCCAACGCATGAACTCAATCTGCAGCGGCGCGACATCCCGAGTGCGAACAACAGCCGTGGTTCCGTCGTACTGCTCGAGATTGTCGTTCACGATCAGGCCGAGCGCGCGAAGATCCGAAGTCATCGGCGTGCGCGGATATGGGGTTGGATGCTGGATGTAGGGCCAGTCGACATAGCGGCGTGCGAATTCGAGATTGGCTTCGATGGATTCAGGAGTGTCGCCGGGATTTCCGACAATCAACCCGCCGACCACATACATATGGTTGCGGTGGAGGTAGTCCATCGCCTTCAGCGCAGCATTGCCGACGATATGTCCCTGCTGGCGCTCCTCATTTTTGGATCGAGCGCGGAGGAACGCGAGTCCGTCATCGAGAATGTTTTCGATCCCGAGGAACACATACCGAAAGCCGGCCTGCCTCATCAGCGGTGCGAGCGTTTCGCCGTGGTTGGCGATGCTCGATGTCATCGCCTGGACGATGTAGTCAATGCGGTTGAGCTTTTCTTCGACAATCTTCCGGCACAGCCTCTCGAATCGGTGGATGTTCAAAGTGATGTTGTCATCAACGAGAAAGACTGCCCGAGCCCCGTGGTTGTACGCATCGCGGATATCCGCAATGACCCGGCTGAGATCGTACGTCTCAAAATTACGCCCTCGCATTTCAATGATCGAGCAGAAGCTGCAATCGAACGTGCAGCCTCGCGAAGTTTCCACCACATCCACCTGGCGGCCCAGCATCGTGTAGCCGCCCAGCACACGCGCGTCACGACGGGGCGGCCGTATCTCGTCTCCCGTTAGATGACTGACGGGGCGCTCCCGATTGTGATGAAACCCGTTAGTGTTTCGATAGGACAAACCCGCGATCTCGGCCGAGTCTCCGCCAGTCTCCAACGCCCGGAGCAGCTCGCGAAAAGTGATTTCCCCTTCGCCGCGAACGATGAAATCGACGCCAGAGTCACCCATGTATGCCTCAGGAGCGAGGCTCGGATCGTAACCTCCGACCACCACGCGAACGCCAGGCCGCAGTTCACGGACGAGCTCGATGATGCGCATTGCCGTGCGTCTCTGAAATGTCATGATCGACAGCCCAATAACGTCCGGCTCCAGTTCCCGCACGAGCCGCTCGACGGTCTGGCGTACGCTGCGTTGAACCAGGATCAGATCAGCGACCGCCGTCCTGTGGTGCGTATCGACATTTCCCGCAAGAGAAGTGAGTGCACCATTAGGCATCCGGATGACGATCTCCGGCATGTGCTCAAAAGAATCCGGCATCGAAAGAAGGAGGATCTTCATGTTGAACGGAGGAAATAGGGAGACAGGGTCACTCTATTTCCTCCCGAAATTGTAGCGAAGCAAATCTGGAAATTCACGCGGGAATTGGGGCCTGTCCATCGAAATTGGGATCTAACTGGTTATTTGGTCAGTGCGTCAGTTGGTACTTCGGTTGTTGGACAACTACATTGGACACCGTACATGGGACATCCCAACATTTGACATTTTTCGGCAGCGCACGAGCGGAAAGATTTCCCAAAGAAATGTCAAATATTGGGATGTCCCATGTACGATGTCACATGCACTTGTCCAACAACCCACTGACTCACTGACCGAATGAGCAAACGTGATCCTCAGCAAAAATATTTTCATTTGCCGCAGGAATTGTGTATAGGTTCGTCGGGAGAACTGAATTAGGAGCACACATGAAAAAGAGAGCCAAAACTGGTTCAGCATCAGCCATGTCTCGCAGGCAGTGGCTCTGCACGGCCGCAGGAGCAACCATGATGGTGGCTGCACCGGCTGCAGCACAGCCGGCACCGCCTCAGACGACCAAACTCAAACTGACGCTGGCCTGTTGGGATTACGACCGGACGCGTGCGCTACTGGAAAACCGAGTCGCGCTCGACGGTATCGAGTTGACGTATCTGAATCTGGTCATCGAGGAAACGTTCTTCCGGATGGCGCGCTATCACGAGTTCGACGCTTCGGAGATGTCCCTGTCGTCCTACGTGGTGTCGTTGTTTGCCGATAAGCCCCAATTCATCGCCATTCCGGTCTTTCCGTCACGGTCCTTCCGGCACTCCGGAATCTATATCAACGCCAACAGCGGAATTCGAGAACCCAAGGATCTCGTCGGCAAGCGCGTGGGCTGCGCCGAATATCAACTGACCGCCAACGTGTGGATCCGCGGGATCTTGAACGACGAATACAAGGTTCCGATTTCGAGCGTAACGACTTATACGGGAGGCCTGGAAGAGCCCGGACGTGAGGAGAAACTTTCTCTAACGCTCCCTCCCGAAATCAAAATCCAGCCAATCCCCGCCGGAAAGACGCTTTCACAGATGTTGGAAACCGGCGAAATCGATGCGATGTATACGCCGCGCGCGCCGTCCAGCTTTATCTCCGGGTCGGGGAAAGTCCGCCGTCTGTTTCAGAACTATGCCGCTGTCGAACGCGAGTATTACCAGCGCACGAAGATCTTTCCAATAATGCACGTCATTGCAATTCGACGGGACGTTTACGAGAAAAACCCGTGGGTCGCTCAATCCCTCTTTAAAGGCTTCGTCCAGTCTCAACGTCAGGCTTACGAAGATTTGCACGAAACAGCGGCGCTGAAATATATGCTGCCCTGGCTGGTTGATCACGTTGAAGAGACGGAAAAGGTCATGGGCAAGGACTTTTGGAAGTACGGCTACGAACCCAACGTGCAGAACCTCTCCACGTTTCTCCGCTATTCCTACGAGCAGGGGCTCGCGAAACGCCTGCTCGCGCCGCGTGACCTTTTCGCGCCGGAGTCTCTGGAGTCGTTCAAGATTTGAAAGTTCTATTTTCTCTCGCCCAAATAGAGAATTATCCCAGCAGACATCCGGTAGCCGTTCGATCTGGTTCCCAGAGGATGGGTCCGAAAATACTCCGCCTGGAAACGAAGTGCCGTCACCTTCCCAAGTTTTTCATCCACTCCGCCTCCTGTTGCCGTGGCAAACGAGAGGTTGGAGGCGTGAGGCCCGACCGGTGTCACCTGCACGTTCAAATGGGCGGCGCCCATCAGGACGTGAGTAAAAAAGATGACCGAAGGTTTTCGGTAGGAAAATCGCGGACCGTACAAAAGCGAAAGCATTCGCTCCTGGTTCGCCGTTCCGAGTAGTCGTGGCGTCTTGTAGTGACCGCTGATATCCAGCGTGCCTGCAAACCAGCGGTTCAGGTTCTCTGTAACGGATGCATCCCAGCCGCTGAGACTGGCGTATTTGCCGCGGAACGTGTAGATGATCGGCGACGACTTGAAATACTCCCGCACGTCGGATCTCTGAAACGAATACCCGCCGAAGAACTCCCATTCGGGAATCTCCTGCGCCAGGCAAGGCGTCGCAAAAGAGAAAATGAATAGGGGAAATACCATTGCAAATCGAGTCATTGAATATCAAACCTCTTGCCCGGATTTTTCACCGGCTTGTGACTATCCACAACCAAGTCAGTCTCCCTCTGGGAGAGGGTGCCGCGAAGCGGCGGGTGAGGGTTAACAGAGTGCATTCTTATCGACCCTCACCCGGCCTTCGGCCACCCTCTCCCAGAGGGAGAGGGACGCGCCCTCAGCATAGTTGCCCAAGATTCCGGTGAGAAATGCGGGCTAGCCGACGGTCACCACTTCTTCGAAAAGCTTGGGAGAGACTGGTAAACCCAACACGCGCAGGCGCTCCATAAAGCGCGGCGAGGCGCCAGTGCCCCGAAATCGTCCGAGCACGCGGCCATCGTCTCCGACGCCGGTCTGCTCGAAAATGAAGATGTCCTGCACCTGGATCTGCGAATCGTTCAAGCCCATCACTTCGGCGATGTGTGTTACTTTGCGCGTGCCGTCACTGAGGCGCGACGTCTGCACCAACAGCTGGATGACCGAGGCCATCTGCTGGCGGATGAAGCGGCTGGGCAGGTCGAGCTTGGCCATCATGACCATGGTCTCCAATCGACTGAAGGCATCCGCAGGAGAGTTGGCATGGACGGTCGTCATCGAGCCTTCCGCGCCAGTGGCCATCGCCTGCAACATATCCAGCGCTTCGCCGCCGCGCGCCTCACCGAGCAAAATCCGGTCGGCGCGCATGCGCAATGCCGTCATCAGCAGTTGCCGCTGCGTGATCGCGCCCTTGCTCTCGATATTGGGCGGGCGCGTTTCCATGCGCACAACGTCCTCGAGCTGAATCTGCAACTCGGCAGTGTCTTCGATCGTGACCAAACGCTCGTGTTCGGGTATGAACCGTGAAAGGCAGTTGAGAAAAGTGGTCTTGCCGGAGCCGGTTCCGCCGGAAATTACGATGTTGAGCCGCGACTCCACGCAGGCGGCAAGAAATGTCATCATGGCCTGGGTCAGAGTCTGGTTGCGGAGCAGGTCTTCATTGCTCAGGACCTTGCGTCCGAAGCGGCGGATGGAAAGCGACGGCCCGTCTACGGCCAGCGGCGGGATGATGGCATTCACGCGCGAACCGTCCGGCAGACGCGCATCCACCAGCGGGACGGACTCGTCAATCCGCCTCCCCACGCTGGAGACGATCTTTTCGATGATACGTATCAGATGGCGATCGCTCTGGAAGTGAATGCCTGTCTCGATCAGCTTCCCGTGCCGTTCGATGTAGACATACTTGTGCGTGTTCACCAGAATATCGGAGATGGTGGGATCTTTCAGCAAAGGCTCCAGCGGTCCCAGGCCGAAGACTTCGTCCAGGATTTCTTCCGCCAGGCGGTTGCGCTCCGTCATGCTGATCGGCAGGTGGTCTTCGCGAAGAATCTTTTCCAGCTCCTTCTGCACTTCCCGGCGCAACTCCTGCCGGCTCTCCGCTTTGACAGCATCCATGTTCAGCACACTCAGAAGCTTCTGGTGCACACGTGTCTTGAGGCCGGCGTGCCGCTCTTTACTTTGAATGAGCGAGGTCCGGACGGGGACGCTTCGTCGTCTGGAGAGAGGCCCTCGGCTCATTTCAGGTTCTCCTAATAACGGAATATTCGGTCAGTTGGTAATTGGGTTCTTGGACAAGTGCATTGGACATCGCTCATGGGACATCCCAACATTTGACATTTTCAGAAGCCACAGCGTTACCGGGTCCCAAAAAATATCAAATGTTGGAATGTCCCATGAACGATGTCCAATCCACTTGTCAAACTACCCAATGACCCACTGACCCAATGGCCCAATCCCGCATTGGGTCTATCGAACCGGAATCGTAACACGATTGCTGGCAAACCCTCCGATGGTCAGACTCACCAAAATATTCGTGGCCGGAGAAACCAGCACGGGAACGCGAACAGTGACCTGGTATCTACCAGGGACGCCCGGGGCCAAGCCGCTGTAGATCACCTCGGCTTGATAAATGTCGAAGAAGACCCGCGGATTCCGAACCGTGCGGTTCAGAGGTTCAGTGACCGCGCCCGGCTCGCCGGCTGCAACCGGAGGGTTCACAGCGCCGAGGCCGGCCGCATAGAAAGTAACGCTGGCTCCACGGTCGGCCGGATTCGCTGCCGTTACCACCGAACCGTCCTCTTTGACAAAGATCCCCGGACCCCGGCCCGTTTCACTCAGCGTAAAGATCCCGGGGTCAAAAGCGGCGATCGAAATCTGGACGTCATCACTACGGACTGAGGCCACCTCTACGTGAAGCCTGTATACTCCAGGCAGCACGCCGGTAGGCAGCAGGGCTTTGATCTGCAGTGGAGATACCGAGAACAGCGGGAGCGATACATCGCCCGCTAACGTAGTGAGCATGACCCGCGTGGTCAGTAAAAAAGTCGGCAGCGATGCACTGTTAGCAACCGCATCCGCCTCCGCCAGATTCCGGCCGATAATGGAGAGAATACTTCCCGGCCCGAGGGAGGTGTAACCGTTGAAAGTCACTCCGTCCGCTACGGAATCCGACAGCAGCGTGGGAGCAGCGGCAACGGTGGCGGTAAAAGTGACCGACACCTCCCCGCTGGTGGCGAGCACCTGGACGGTTCCAGGGTTTGCGGGCAAGGTTAAGACCGCGCCGGCTATCCCCGCAACGTTTGTCAGAACGGTGCGGGCACCCAGGGATCCTCCTCCACTGGTGATGACAAAGTTCACGGAGATACCAGGTATCGGAAGCTGATTGCTGTCCGTAATCATCACCTGGAGTGGCGGCAAAACGGCGCCGGCGACGCCTGTCGCGTTGTTCCCGCTGACAATCGTCATTTGAGCCGGCGACGCCGTCACATGCGCATCTACAAGAATGTTCTGGACGAAGGGACCCGAGATCAGTTGCAGGCGTCCCTGGTAATCGCCTGCTTCGAGACCCGCAGCGGATATGCGGACGGCGCCTTCGGTGGAGGCGCGCGGTCTCAAGCTCCCGTTCGGCTCAGGAACACTGATCCACGAGTCGAGCGCATTCAGCCTCCAACCAAACGTCGTTGCCATGGAGAGATTGATCAAGGAAACGCCAGTGGTCAGCGTCGTCCCGCGCATGAGCGTCACGTCCAATGAAAGCGGATTGACGATCACGCCAGGACCTAAACCTGTCGTCGAGGTCCAGTAAATTCCGCGTCCAAACGTGGCTGCCAACAACGTGCCGCCCGGCTGCCGCAGCGATAAGCCGGTAACGGGACTGGGCGGGAGGCTCACATTAAGGCTCCCGCTAATGTCCGTCCACTGCCCGCCCGCATTGAAGCTAACAAACACTCCCGCGTCGGTTCCGACGTATAAGGTCTGGGCCGGCTGGTTGAATAGGCCGGGCTGAAAGGGTTGGCCGGGCACGAGGATAGGTGGGATGAGGCTGGGCAAGGAAGCCGGATCAATGACAATGGCGTTTACCGGCGACTGGGGCAAATTGGCGCGAACCGAGGTCCATGTAGCGCCTCCGTTGGTGGACCGTTGCAAATCGCCTGGAACAAATCCCGCAGACATACTGGGACCAGCGGGGAACGCACCGACTGCCGCGTATACGGTATTACTTAGCCGGGGATCTACTGCAAGCCGGTTTACCCACCCCGACACGGGACTCATCTGGACCCAACTCGCCCCTCCATTCGCGGAACGCCACACCAGGGAAATCGCCGGGCAAGAAACCAACGCCACTTCCGGCAAGCATGCCGTCGCCGCATAAAGCGTCCCCCGCGAAGCCGGCGCCACGGCCAACGCGATGACCACATGAGTGGGATTGGGGTCCACTACCGCCAACGCCGCCCAATCGGCTCCACTGTCGTTGGTGTGGTACAGGCGTCTTCCAGCGACGTAGGCGGACGACGTGAAGACCGGATCGAGCACAACCGGAGGAAACGGCGCTCGCAGTTCTCCGTCAGCCACGACAGTGCTGGAAGAAAAGTGCGAGCCTCCGTCTGTGGAGAAATGGATCTGGGTATTCCCGGCGGAAAAAATATTGAGAGCGCCGCTCGCGGCGCCTGCCACGTTGCCGACCGCCCCGATCCCGGGAACCGCGGTTTGATTGAAATTGGCGAACGGAAGCGGACCGAAGAGTCCCGGGAGGCCGGCGCCCCAGATGCCGTTCACGGAATCTGAACCCACCCCGAGAAACTGGCCCAGAGGCAACGGGGAAATCACACGAGCGGGGGTTCCCTGAACCAAAGCGGCGGACTCGATGCCTTTTTCCCCACCCACCAGCAGCGTCCCGCCAGCGATCGCCGCGGTGTGGAAATCGCCGGTTAGGGTGGGGGTCCGGTACCAACTGGATCCCTGGTTTGCGGAAGTCAGCAAAATGGCCCCCGCCACATAAAGACTACCGCCAATAGGATCCGCGACCAGTTGCACAGGAGGGCGCGCCTGGCCAATCCCGTAGGTCGCCGACCAGGTATTTCCTGCATCAGTGCTTCGATAGAAATCCAACTGCGACACGGACGAGGTGCTTGCTGCGCTAACCGGAGCAGACTGGTAGGAGACGACGACGGATACCGAGCCGGCGCCAGCCACCACGCTGACCCAATCGGTTTGAGTCCCGATCGTGTTGGGATTCGGAGGAAGGATCAAGTTGGTCCAGGTACGGCCGCCGTCGGAGGAACGGGCCATTATGTTTTCACGCGCTCCCCCGGCGTCCGCGCCGAGCATACCAATATAGACGCTGCCCAGGCCGTCAAACGCAACCGATGTGACCGGAAAAGCGAGAACCCTGTCCCAACTCCCTCCCGCGTCCGAAGAAAGAAACAGTCCCTCTGCCGAACCCGCGAAAACTCGCCCGGAGTTCGTGGGATCTACCGCAAGCGTACACACCGGCTGATTCGTAAGGCGCGTCTGGAAGGTCCAGGTTCGTCCGCCATCGGCCGAGCGAGCCACGCGCTGTGCGGGGCGCGGACTTCGGTCGTCTCCCGTTCCGAAATAGAGCACATCCGGAAAACGCGGGTCGAGCGCCAGAGAACAGACTTGCAGAGAAGAAGCCGAATCAATCTGAGGAACCCAGGTCTGGCCTCCGTCCTCGGTTTTCCAAATGCCGCCGCCCGGCGCAGCGAGATACCACACTGAATCGTTGCGCGGATCCACCGCCAGCGCCAGAACCCTGGACGGAGCTCCCAGGGGGCCCGCAAAATTCCAGGAAACCTGCGACTGGGGGAAAGCGGGTTGAGCGAAGCCCACGACAAGCCAGAGGGACAGACAAGCAAGCAGAGTTGGTAATTGGGTCCTTGGACAACTACATTGGACATCGGTCATGGGACATCCCAACATTTGTCATTGGTCGGAAGCTTGAGCGGTTTTGATCGATGCCGCTATGATTCGGCAAAGTTCGCGGTTTTCCGCGATAATCGCGATCGTCATTTCCGGTGAAAGCAAGGAACTTTGTGTGATTATCTGAAGCCAAACCGTGGTTTCATTCAGTTCCTTGAAGACAATTCGGAGCTTGTGAATAAAGTCCGACCGGCTTTCGGCGCCTCGCGCTTCGCCGTAATTCGCGGCTGCAGCGGTTCCTGACCGCAGAATCTGCCCAGAAATATGCCGGCCTTGCTGCGTTCGTGGCAGTTTTGAAGAAAGAGAAACAATCCCAGAGGCAAAAGCAATCAGCCGTTTCTCAAGTTCATCAGCTTTAGAAAGAGGTGTAGTCATGCGGCCACGTTCCGCACGTCCCCTTCCGAAAAATATCAAATGTTGGGATGTCCCATGACCGATATCCAATGTACTTGTCAAATGACCCACCAACCCAATAACCCAATGACCTAATGACCCAATAAACCGAATGACCCTAGTGAATCGCCGCCAGCGGAGCGTTACCACTCGTACTGGACACTCCTCCCGCTGTGACCACGACCGGCAGGTCGTCCCCTTGCACCCGGTCGCCTGGAACGTAAAGGTCGATTTGATAAACGCCGACAACACCAGGCGCCAATTCGGATGAAAGCACAACGTACGGATGACCGCCGATCTCGACGCCGACGGTTTCGGTGGTAGCGGAAACCCGGTCCGCAGAGCCTCCTTCGCCCGCAGGAACCGCGGGACGGACGGGGCCTAGACCCGTGGCGTACAGAAGAAGGTATTCATCGCGTTCTGCAGGATAGTCCGGTGTGACCAGCGTTAAATCAGCGGCATGAAACAGTGCGGCTTGCTGCTGCCCGTTGACATCCATGGAAAATACACCGGGACTTGTCCGATTGACCTGGATTCCGACGCCCGCGCTGACCTGACCGAGGCGGGTGGAGCGCACGGTCAGCGTGACACGTCCAGTTGCCAGATCGGGCGGCAACTGCGCGTCGATTTGTGTTGGAGACGTGTTGAGGAGCGGAATCGCGACTTCGTTGGCCGTCACGCAAACTCCGCCCAGAGTCCGCGGCCAGGGAGTTGTGCCGGCTGTGGCGGAATCCGCCAGATTGGCGCCGAAGATTGTGATGCGGGAACCCGGCGACACCGGTCCACTGGTGCGGCTGGCGCCGTTCACGACTCCGCTCGCCTGGAACGAAGGCGGCCGGCCGGCTGCCGCCGTTAAAGACACGATGCTGAGGCCGGAAAACGTCAAGAGGTAAGCATTGTTGCTGCTGTCCGTCGCCATCCCCCGAGGCAGAAGTTGCGTCTGGTTGTTCACACCCAATTCGAGCGCCGTTGTGCGAGGCGGCCACTGGCGCGTGCTCGTAGCCATTCCAATTTGCGCGGGGCTGATGTCCATCACCTGCTCGGGCAACAAGACCTGAAGGTCCGGCTGCAAGGTGAAGAGGTTATAACGCTGCAGGCTCTGAACAGGCGTTTGAGCGCTGGGTGCCTGGACCCGGACGGCATTGTTACCGGTGGCTATCACGCCGAAGGCAAGTGCCGCCGGCGCCGGCGCACCGGCAAATCCCAGGCCAGAAGGCCCAATCGTACCTTGAGAACCCAGCACGGAATTGAAAACAGAATTGTCCACAACGTAATAGCTGCCGTCGGCCGACGCCGATGCCGTACCGCGCAACCCCGGCACGGCGGCAGTACGTATTACCGGAAACGTGTCCGCAATCGGGTCATACAGCCGCAAGTTCCCGTTCCCTTCGACAACCAGGATCCCGCTGCCGTCCGCCGGCGCGAGCAGCAGATTACGGCCTTGAATCACGTTGAACGTGCCGGTCCCGAGGTCCAGGCGTGGAAAGGCGCTGTGGGTCAGCAAACTCAACTGCCACACCGAGCCATTCCCCGGAGCCAGGCCGGCGGCGGCCAGCGGGACAGCCGAAAACAAGACGGCATTCGATGAAGCGGCAATGGACCGGGGGAACAGCGGCGCCATATTAAGCGGCACCGGCGCCATCGGGATCTGGTCGATCTCTTGCATCGCGTCCAGGTCCACTACCGAGAGGTTCTCCGCTCCGGAGTTCGCGACCACCAGCGTGAAGGGATCTACCATAGCCATGGACAAGGGACGGTTCCCAACGCGAATCGGCGGCAAGAATGTCTGGCTGTCCAGAGAGAAGACTTCGATTTGATCCTGAGTGTAGTTGGCGATGTACAACCGCTGGCGCCTGGAGTCCATCTGCATGTCGACACCTACGCCCGCCATGGGAACGATCGCCCCACGATCTCCCACATCGCGAAAGTTCAGGTTCACCAGGATCGCTGGCTCGATATTTACCGCTTCCGGCGAAACAAGCACCACGGCGTACTGCCGTGTGCCACGGATCGTCACGCTGCGCGGATCGAAGCTGATGTTCAGGGTCGATGAAGCCACGCCAGAGCGCTGGTTCAAAATCACTGGAGCGCCCTGATTATTCAAGGTGGCCCCAAACGTCATTCGGCCGCCGCCCACGTTGCGAACCTGGACAGAGGCTGTCGCGATCCCCCGGTTGCACATGTCCACGGACAGGACCACGTTCGTGGCGCTCACATCCAGGACGGGAAGGTTCGTCAGTTGACCAATGGGAATAACCAATAATCCGGACGCAGAATTGGCAAACAGGTTTTGCCCATCCGAAGAGGAAATGATCTTGGAGGTGATCGTTTCCGGAAGGCGCAGGCCAAGCTGCGGAGTGAGGCTCGAGGAGCGCAGGATTTGCAGTACACCTCGAGTCTGCAGCCCCGAAATCTGACCCGGAAAAGCACCTGGAATGACCGCTCCGCCCGGATTTTGAGGATTGTTGGTATTCAGAGGATTGATGGGAAGCTGTGTGGAAAACGTCGCATACACTGCATTTCCATCTACGGAGAACGCGCTGCCGCCAGTGAGTGTGGGCGTCACAGTGCCAGCCCGGCCCAGGATCGTTAGAGTTTGCGTGTCGAACAAAAACGGTCCGGCCATGAATCGGGAACCGTCTGTGGCAGCCGAAAGGATGGCCCGAAGTCCCGTCACCATCCGACTCCGCAAAACCGTTCCGGACGCAACCTCGTACACGAAGAGCCGGGTGTTGGACAGTCCGATAATGAGGTTGCCCGAGGCCGTTACCACCAACCCCGCCAGGAATCCGGCCGGCGTGGGGCTGACAGGAACGACTGGAAGCCCGGCAACGGGCGTCGGTGGCGGCGAGATCGGTACCGGTATGAGCTGACCGCCGACCGGGTCAAGCCGCAAAAGGCCGGCGGTACCCAAAATGACCACCTTGCCGTCGCTTCCGACAGCAATAGAATCCGGACGCGAACCCACGAAATAGTCGGCCACACTTCGGGAATTCAGGTTGACGGCGCTGATCGTTTGGGAGCCGATATTGGCTACATATAACGTGTTGCCGTCAGGGCTGAGCGCCAGGCTCGCAGGCTGGAGCCCGGTGAAAATGCTCCCGACGAGTTGTCCGCGATCTACGGAATAAATCTCCACGTCATTCCGGGAGGAGTTGGCGAGATACACCAGGTTGCGCGCCGCGTCGTAGATCAAATCGGCAACCTGGCCGACGACAGGAACAACGGTTCCGATATTGGCTGCGGAAGCGGCCGGAGGGGATAGCGAAATTAAAATGCCCAGGCCCAGGAGCAGCAGTACCGCTCGGCCGGTCCGTCGGTTGGAGATGAATCCCATCACCATTTGGAAGCCCCCCAAATATCCCAGGCGTGTGCGCAATATACGCCAACAGCGGGCATCGCGTAAAGTTGCGGCTCGCTATTTTTACGTCTTTTTACATTACGGGAACGCCTGTTTCGGTGTAACATGCGCAGCACTTGAAACAGGGTTTGGAGCAATGAAAGCGGCAGGGCCGTTCGTCGTTCACAATCGTACTCGAGGAGCTACCCTTGCGGCCAACGTTCAACTGGCGGACACCTCCCGCTCCCGCCGGGTCGGTTTGCTGCAACACGAATCGTTGGAGCCTGGAGAGGGGCTATGGATATACCCGACTCAGGCGATCCATACGTTCGGGATGCGATTTCCGATTGATGTGGCTTTCCTGGATCGCGGCCTGCGCGTCAAACGGATTTATCATCGGCTCGCGCCGTTCCGCTTGACGTCGCTGGTATGGGGAGCGCGAAGCGTTTTAGAATTAGCTTCCGGATCTCTCGCCAGCACAGGGACGGCGGTCGGTGACGAACTGCAATTCTCGCTTCGCGAAGAGCCACTCGCTTCGAGAGTTCCTCAGTAACCGGACGAAACCGGCCTCCAAATTCGGCGAGCGTTCTTGGTTGAGGTCCGCAATGACTGTGCGATGTAGCGCGCGATGGGCGACCGCCGCGCTGCTAACCATTCTGGCGCTCACGACGAGTTGCGTGCATCGCGCGACCGTCAGCCAGGACTTTGGTCTCTCCGGGACCGCATCCCAGCGGACAACCCCAAAAGCAGGCGCCGGATCACAAAAAATCGGCAGGCCGGCAGACGCGTCTTTGCGCACTATTTTCCAACAGCAAACGCAGGGAGCGTTTAACCCTCTCACCGATGACCGGCGCGTCCAGGCGCTCCAAACCCGTTTGAACCTCAATCCCCAGGATGCCGCCACCCGATTGGAACTGGCCGGAGCTTACGAAAACTACCGCTTGTACGAGGAAGGGTTGGAGCAATACACGGAGACATTGCGGCTGGCCCGTTCCGCGCCAACCGCAACAGGGAGCAATGGCCCGCTGGCCGAACAGGCCGCATTGGGGTTGGGACGTTGCGCTCAGGCATTGCGCCGTCCGGGGCAAGCCATTCCGCTGCTGGAGGCGTTCTTAAAAGAGTGGCCCCGTGCGGACCTGATGCCGAGTTCGTGGAATGAACTCGGCCTTTTGTATGACGAGGTGGGAGATCTTACTGCAGGAGAGAGCGCCCTTCGAGAGGCTGTAGCGCGGGACGCGGGATCCGACCGGCTGCATAACAATCTGGGTTACAACCTGCTGCTCCAAAACAAAACAGAATCTGCGGAAGCCGAATTCCGCAGGGCGCTGGAGTTGAATCCGAAATCCGCCACTGCCCGCAACAACCTGGGCACGGTTCTGGCGCGACGCGGGGACCTGCAAGGCGCGCTGGAACAATTTCAATTGGCCGCCGACCTTGCCACGGCTCATAACAATCTCGCAGTCGTTCTGCTGGAAATAGGCCAGTACGAACAGAGCCGCGAGGAGTTGGTCAAGGCCCTGGCCATTCGGCATTATTTCGCCCCCGCCTTGACAAACTTTAAGCTGGTGCAAGAACGGATTCGCGAGCGTGCGGAACTGCTGAAAGCGGGCCGCCTGTCATCGAGCGCCGTGGGCGTGCCGCCGGCGCCTGTCCCCGGAGCCGCGGCGCCAACGGTTTCCGACAATCGTTCCCCTAATAAGCAAGACGGCCGGCAAGAGGCCGCCGAATCGAAAGACCCTGAGGATAGATGATGAAAACATTCTGGATTCGTTTTTGGAAAGAGACGGACGGTCAGGATTTGGTCGAATACGCCCTGATCGTCGCCGCGATTGCCCTGGCCATGGTCGCCGCCGTCCGGGGAGTCGTTACCGCACTCAACAGCCTCTACGAAAGCATTGCGGCGGGGCTGGCGTTTACCTCCGGTTAGCGTGGCGCTCAGGATTGGAATAATGGATTCCCCTCCTGGGACGGGAGGCGTGGTTGCGCCGTACAAGAAAATGCTGCGAAGCTACCTTTGAAGGGGCAGACGGGGTGGTCATTTCAGATGAAATGTTTCGAAACGCATTCCAAACACTTCTTGATGACGCGTTCACCCCTCCTTTGCAAGGAGGGCTGGAGTTTGGACATTCTTCGAGGTGCGCAAAAAATTCCCCTCCTAGATTAGGAGGGGTGCCGTTCGCGCGTTTTTTAGCGAACGGCGGGGTAGTCGATCCATGATGCGAAACGACCTTATAGATATTCGCGAAGCGTACCGACTGAATAAGGAGCGCTACGCGAGTATCTATAACGTGGCTTCGCGCCATTCCGTACCACCCCGTCTGCGCCAATAAGGAACGGGAGCATTTTCTTGGTGGCGCAGCCACCCCTCCTAACCTAGGAGGGGAATTCGGACACACGTTTCGCTCCCACCACATGCCTGTGGGCGAAGCGTGAAGTTGAAGACATCGATGCCATTGCTATTGATCAAGAGTTCGGAAAAACGTCCAAACTCCACTCCTCCTTTGCATGGAGGGGAATACCTTCTAGAAAGAACTACCCCGTCCCCGCTCGCCGCCCTGCTGTTGCCGGGCCTCGGCGCAGTGGTATTTGCAGTGACACTTCTACAGGTGCTGTTCCTCTCTCAGGGCGCTGAAGGCTTGTTCCGCGATAGCGATACCGGCTGGCATTTACGCAACGGGGCAGCCATTCTGAACACCGCCACTGTAACCCGAGTGGACGGCTTCTCGTATACGCGAAACGGCCGCCAGTGGGTCGCCTGGGAGTGGCTGTCGGACGTCCTGCTCGGCGGCGCTCACCGCATCGCGGGCCTGCCCGGCGTAGCGCTACTGGCTGCCCTCGCCATTGCCCTGACGGCGTGGGGCGCCGCGCGCCTCTCTCTTTCTCTGGGCGGTAATTTGTTCTTCACCGCAGCCGCCATGATTCTGTGGCTCGGCGTCACCAGTATTCATTGGCTGGCACGGCCGCACGTTTTCTCCTGGTTGGTGTCGTTGCCATTTCTCTGGGTCGCGGAGTATGAGCGACGCAGTCCCAGCCGGGCGATATATGGGCTGCCGTTGCTGGCTTGTCTTTGGGCGAATCTGCACGGCAGTTTCTTGCTGGGGCCCGCCATCCTCTTTCTATACGCCATCGGAGAATGGCTGGCCGAAGCAGCGAATTTCGAATTTCGAATCTCGAATTTGCAATCGGCGGCGAATGGTGGTGCGCGTTTTGCCGCAGCCTGCCTGGCGTCTCTCCTGGCTACATTGATCAATCCGTACGGCTGGCGCCTGCACGAGCACGTCATCGCCTATCTGCGAAACGATTATTTGATGGACCACATTTCGGAATTCCGCAGCTTCAGTTTCCACTCGTCCGGCGCATTGTACGTCGAACTGTTTCTATTGGTCGCGATTCTTGGGACCATCGCCATGCTGCGGCAGCGCGCCTTTGGTCCGGCATTGCTGACATTGGGAATGCTCCATCTAGCTTTGTATTCCGCGCGCCACGTGCCGGCGGCGGCCGTGTTGTTGCTGCCGCTCAGCGTTGCGGCGCTGAGCCGCGAAGCTGAAGACTGGCCCAGACTGCGCCCGCTCGTCGACTACTCGAAGCGACTGCGCGCCATTGACCGCAAGATCTGGGGCGTCGTCCCGATCGTGCTCGTGCTGGCGGGAACGCTCGCCGGTTTGGCCACGATGGCACACGCCGGACGCGTTGGCTTCAATTCGGCCAAATTTCCGGTCCGCGCCGCGGATTTCCTGGAACAACACGGTCTGGACGACCGCGTGTTCGCAAAAGATCAGTGGGGAGGGTATCTCATCTACCGTTTTGCGGGCCGCACGAAAGTCTTCATGGACGGGCGGAGTGACTTTTATGGCCAGGATTTGCTCGAGACCTATGCTCAGCTCGTGGAAGTGAAGCCCGGATGGGATGCTGTGTTGAAGCGATACGATGTCCGATTCGTGCTCGTACCGCCAGACCATGCGCTGGCGTCGGTGCTTCAACTGAGCTCGGATTGGAAGCGGGTCTATGCCGACTCGGTCGCTGATGTGTTCGAAAGGGTAGGGTGAATCATGCCCGGGAGCATCGAAATTGCCCTGGTTGCTGTGGTCACGGCCGCAGCCTGGAGTGATTTCCGCACAAGACGGATTCCCAACTGGATCACCGTGCCCGGCGCCGCCCTGGGATTCGCCATGCAAGCTTTTTATGGCGGCCTCCATGGAGCGCTGGCGTCGCTAACAGGAGCCGGACTTGGACTGGGAGTTTTCATTGCATTGTACATTGCAGGGGGCATGGGCGCTGGGGACGTGAAGTTGTTCAGCGCGGTGGGCGCGCTCACAGGACCGCAAGCGTTGATCCTGGTGTTTGTATTCACGGGGCTGCTGGGCGGCATCGCCGCCGCCGCGCTGGCAGCATCCCGCGGACGTCTGCGGGAAACGCTGGAGAAAACCGGAGAACTGCTGTTGGACCTGGGCCGGCTGCGCTGGCAGCAAGTGCGGGGAACGAGAACTATGGGGGCTTCGGATTCGCTGCGGCTGCCCTACGGGGTTGTCATCGCCGGAGGCACCTTGCTCTCTCTTGTGGTCCTTGGTTAGATAGAACGGATGAATCATTGGGGAATTGGGTCAATGGGTTATTGGGTAATTGCGTTGTTTGACAAGTGCATTGGACATCGGACATGGGACATCCCGACATTTGATATTTTTTTCAGAAAGACAATCACGGTCGCAGCGCACTTCCGAAAATGTCAAATGTTGGAATGTCCCATGTCCGATGTCCAATGCACTTGTCAAACAACCCACTGACCCAATTACCCAATTGACCAATGACCCAGTTTGGCCCTGCCGGAGTAGGAGGGGATTGCTATGCAGCGTCATCGCGTACTGGTCGCGTTCGGGATCGCGTGGCTCTCGGCCGTGCTATTGAGTTGGTGGGTGTATAAGGAAAGCACAGCGCCACAGTCGCGGGATTTGGTATACGCCGTCGCGGCGACACAAGATC
>WNGL01001434.1_pt1 | contig 73986 bp, 75 predicted proteins | sample 5400591 | NCBI WGS metagenome assembly WNGL01 (sample SAMN13153377, study PRJNA577476) | soil metagenome | isolation source: 80 cm soil or saprolite under Garry oak tree replicate 1 | place: USA:California | collected 2016-06-15 | reverse complement strand
CATGGTGATCTCCTCCGGTCGCCCCGTCCGGCCGCCACGGTAGTTCCGTGGCGAGGTCACCGGTCGGTGGCGACGGAGACCAAGCTAGAAATCGCTCCTTCCCGCGGCCTTCCGCGAAACTTCCCGCTGCCTGCGCACTGCTTCCCCGCTGCCTGCGCACTGCTTCTCAGCCGTGGACGGCGCTGCTCAGCCTTCGACGGCGGTGACGACCTCGTGGTGGCGCGGGCGGGAGACCGGCTGGACCGTGATCGGGGTGTCCGGGGTCAGCAGGTACCGCTCACCCCGGACGGTGATCTCCAGTGGCTCGCCCTCGTCGACCAGGTAGTGCTCCGCCTCGTGGCCGAGGTGTACCCGGATCTGCCGTTTGCAGAACCGCAGCGAGAACGACAGCGATTTCCACGGGCGGGGCAGGGCGGGCTCGAAGGACAGGTTCCCGTCGAAGTCGCGTACCCCGCCGAAGCCGTAGACCAGCGACGACCACACGCCGGCGGCCGACGCGATGTGCACCCCGTTGGAGGTGTTCCCGGCGATGTCGGCAAGGTCCATGAGCAGCGCGTAGTTGAAGTACTGGAGGGCCTGCCGCTCGTTGCCGATCTCGGCGGCCAGGATGCTCTGCACGCACGCCGACAGCGACGAGTCGCCGGTGGTCAGCGGGTCGTAGTACTCGTAGTTGCGCCGCTTCTGTTCCCGCGAGAACTCGTTGCCGAGCAGGAACATGGCCAGCACGATGTCGGCCTGTTTGATCACCTGGTGCCGGTAGATCACCAGCGGGTGGAAGTGCAGCAGCAGCGGGAACTTCTCCAGCGGCGTGTTCGCCAGGTCCCAGACCTCGCGCTTGAGGAACGTGTCGTCCTGCGGGTGGATGCCCTTGTCCGGGTCCCACGGCACGTGCATGGCGGCCGCCGCCCGTTCCCACAGGTCCGCCTCGTGGGGGCGCAGGCCGACCTCGTGCGCGAGGACGGTGTAGGCGTCCGGCCGCTCCTCGCGCAGCAGCCGGACGGTACTGGCGGCGTAGCTCAGGTTGAGCCGGGCCATGAGGTTGGTGTACGTGTTGTCGTTGACCACCGTCGTGTACTCGTCCGGCCCGGTCACCCCGTGGATGTGGAACTTGCCGTCCGCCCCGTAGAAGCCGAGGTCCTCCCAGAGCCGGGCGGTTTCCACCAGGATCTCCGCGCCCACCTCGCACATCAGGTCCAGGTCGCCCAGCACGTTGGTGTACCGGCGGATCGCGTACGCGATGTCCGCGTTGATGTGGTACTGCGCGGTACCGGCCTGGAAGTTGGCCGACGCCTCCTCACCGCTGAGGGTGCGCCACGGGAACAGGGCACCCCTCTGGCTCATCACCGCGGCCCGTTCCCGGGCCCGGTCCAGCATGCTGTGCCGGTGACGCAGCAGGTTGGCCGCGATCCTGGGCTGGGTGTAGGACAGGAACGGCAGCACGTAGATCTCGGTGTCCCAGAAGTAGTGCCCGTCGTAGGCGTGCCCGGTCAGCCCCTTGGCGGAGATGCCCGCGTTCTCCGCCCGCCAGGACGCCTGGGCCACCTGGAACAGGTTCCACCGGATGCCCTGCTGCCGACGGACCTGGTCGACCCGGCCCTCCACCCGGACGTCGGCCCGGTCCCAGAACTGGCCGAGCTGCTGGCGCTGCTGCTGGAGCAGGGTGTCGAAGCCGGCCCGCAGCGCCCGGTCGAGGGTACGGCGGCTGCGGTCGACCAGCTCCGCCGCCGGGATGCTCCGGGAACCCTGGTAGGTCGCGAACTTGGTGATCCGGATCGGTACCCCCGGCGCGGCGTCCGCGGTGATCAGGATCTCGCCGCCGTCCTGCTCGACGGAGCCCTCGACCTGATAGGGGCAGCCCGTGTCGATCACGTGGTCGACGCCCACCGCGAGGGTCATCCTGCTGTTGGTGGTGCGGTAGCCGAGCAGGATCCGGCTGTCGGCCTGCTCGGTCACCTGGGCGGTGAGCACCCGCTCGGGGAGTACCCGGGCCAGCCGCGGGTCGCTCGGCCGGCGTTCGGGGATCTCGTCCACCGGCCGGGTGTCCTGGCGGTTGACCACCAGCGACGAGATCGCCACCGGTGCCGCGTGGTCGAGCATGGTCACTTCGTACGTCATCGCGAGCAGATGGCGGTGCTCGAACGAGACCAGCCGGCACGACCGGACCCGGACGTGCTTCCCGCTGGCCAGCGCCCAGACGAACTCGCGGATCAGGGTACCGGCCCGCATGTCGAGGACCCGCCGGTACTCGCGCACCCGGGCGGTCGCGAGGAACAGCGGCTCGTCGTCGACGTACAGCTTGAAGATCGTGCTGTCCGGTACGTTGACCAGCGTCTGGCCGACCCGCGCCAGGGCGTGCGCCTCTTCGGCGTGGACGATCGGCCAGGTCTCGTGGAAACCGTTGACGTAGGTGCCCGGCAACACGGCCGGGCGCCCCTCCTCGAAGGTGCCGCGCACCCCGAGGAACCCGTTTCCGAGGGAGAAGACCGTTTCCGCGCGGGCCACGTACTCGTCCGAGTAGCGTGTCTCGACGATCCGCCACTCGTCCGGCGGATAGAGGTGCTCCGGCGGCAGGATGTACCCGCGTTTCAACATGAGCGAACGATAGCGACCCCAGGTTACGGATCCGCAGCAGCCTGCCGGGTGTCCCGCGCCGCCGGCTCGGACGGCTCGGCTCACACGGTGATGACGACCTTACCCCTGGCGTGTCCTTCCTCGAGGTAGCGGATGGCCGCCGGGACGTCGCTGAGCGGGTAGGTCCGGTCGATCACCGGGGTGACCTTTCCAGCCAGGGTGGCGCCGACGAGCAGCCGCCGGATACCGATATGCCGTGCCATGCCGGTCAGCCCCCTAGAATGTCGATCTTCGGCGTGTTCCATCCGGAGACGCTCACGACCGCGGTGGCGCCCTGGAGATCGGCCGACTGCCACGTGACCGTGATGGTCTGCGACTCGCCGGGCCACAGCGTGATGTCGTTTCCGTTCCAGAGGGAGGTCTGCAGCTCGTTGTCACCGGCGAGCTCGGTGCCGCCGGCCGTACCCCGCCGGATGTCGGCGCGCAGGAAGAAGCCGACGGTCGGGGTGGTCGAGTTGTTGGTGACGGTGACGGTGGTGAGTCGGTCGGCGCCGTTGGGCCCGGCCTGGTTCACCGTCGCGGCGGTTGCGCCGATCGTCGCCTGCGGCAGGCTGTGCAGGGTGGTGAGGTTCGCGTACGACGACATCGTCGCCTGCGGGTTGCCCAGCGTCCGCTTCCAGTTGACGACGTCCGGCGTGGTTGGCAGCCAGTAGACGTTGCGGTCCACCAGACCGCCGTTCTGGCGCAGGAGCAGCTCGACGAAGTACACGGTGTTGGGTGTTGTCGGTACGGCCGGCGCCAGCACGTTGTTGAGTACCTGCTGCGAGGTGAGCGTGATGCTGCCGGACGTACGGTCGTCCAGCACGGTGCCGGCGGTGTTGTAGACCTTCGACTCGACGGTGAGTCCGGCCTGGCTTGCCCCGCCGAGGTTGTCCAGCGTCACGGTACCGTTGTCGAGCGCGTAGAGAGCGTGCAGACTCCGGTTGGCTGTCTGCGCGCCGAAGTACGCACCGGCCTGGTCGCCGTCGTTGTTGTACAGCGACCACAGCAGCGTCGGCCAGCCCTTGTTGAGCTGCCAGTAGATGGTCCCGGTCGACGGCGCCGCCGTGTTGGTCGAGTGGTCGACGAACGCCTCGAACTGCGCCCGGGTGTTCTCGTAGTTGGCGACCTGCGCCTCCTGCACGTACTGCGGCAGGCTCGACCAGGCACCATATCGTTTGGTGATGGACGTGTCGAGATTGAACAGCGTACCGAAGGCGTAGCCGGTGTGCTGCGTACCCTCGTAGTTGTTGTGGTACTGGTTGGCCCTCGGGTTCTGCCACAGGGCGGCCTGGTCGGCGGGCGACAGGAACCGGTTGATCGAGTCCAGCGTCGGTACCGTGTTGCCCGCGCTCTGCTCGCTGTCGTAGCCCCACGAGCCGCCCGAGTTGGTCAGGTCGCCTCCCGTGGAGTGGCTGGTGTCGTACCAGTAGACCGGCGGTACCCAGTCGTACGGGCCCTCCTTCTGCCCGGCTGCGCCCAGTTGCGGGCTGCTCTTGTACTCCGCCGACGCGATGAACGGTCCCGGGTAGTCCGCGGCGGCGAAGCCCTGCAGGGCCAGCGTCTCCTGGGTCGACGCCGGTGCGTTGTCGCTCCACTGGAAGCTGAACACCGACGGGTGGTTGCGCAGCGTCTGCCCGACAGTCTGCGCCGACAGCTGGTAGGTGGCCTGGTCGGCGCTGCCGTAGCTGGTTGCCTCCCAGAAGTCGCAGCACTGGTAGCCGGCGTTGACGAGTATCCCGGCCGCGTCCATCTGCTGGTAGAAGTCATCCGGCATGAGGTGTCCCTCGAGCCGGATCGTGTTCACGCCCAAGGCTTTCATCAGCGCGATCTGCTTGGCGGTGTCCGACGGGGAGTAGCGCAGGAACAGATCCGGGTCGAAGCCACCACCGCGGATGACGAGGGGTACGTTGTTGATTCTGAAGGCGCGCACCCCGTTGGGAGCCAGCGACGAGGCACCGGTCAGGTACGAGGTCACGGTGCGGATGCCGAAGGTCCCACTGGTCGAGTTGAGCACGGTACCGTTCTGGGACACCGACGTCGCGAGCGTGTAGAGCGGCTGCCCGCCCAGCCGGTAGGGCCACCAGATCTGCGGGTCCGCGATGGTCAGGCCCCGGGAACGCGGCGGGCATGAACGACACGGTCTGCGTCGCGTTCGCCGGTACCGTCACGTTCTGGCTCACCGTGACCGGCGATCCGGCCGGCGGTGTCACCGTTGCCGATACGAGCCCGGTCTGCGACGTCGCCGAGGTGTTGGTGATGTCGGTCTTCACCGTGAGCGCGGAGCTGCTCAGATCCACGGCGGTGTTCTGGTTGACGTGTGCGTTGCCGGCGACCAGCGGCCCGCCCGACTGGAGCTGTACCGGGAACTGGATGCCGGTGTTGTTGTCCGGCGGGATCTGCGTCCAGTCCACGTTGTCCAGCGTGAGCATAGTGTTCGGGTTGTTCGGGTAGACCTCGATCGCCAGCGAGTTCGTCCCGGTGACGAGGTGGCTGGTGATGTCGAAGGCGTACCGCGGGTAGGCCCCGGCGACCGTGGCGGCGCTGGCGATTTCGGTACCGTTGACCCACACGTCGGCCTTACCGACCACGCCGTTGACGATGAGCTTCGCGTTCTGCCCCGCCGGCGGCGCGGCGAAGTCGGTCCGGTACCACCAGGGCACCGAGAACTGCGCGATCGTGTCGGCGCCGACCTTGGTCATCTGCCCGAAGCAGGTCTTCATGTTGGTGGAGAAGAACACGTTCGGGCACGCGCCGTTCTGCAGCAGCGCGTTGATCTCCGTACCGGGCGCCCCCGCGCCGTCGTTGGTCAGGGAGAGCCAGCCGCTGGTGGAGAAACCGGGGGTGGAGATCTGGGCGCCGCCCTGCGTGGCCGTCGCGCTCGTCAGTACCTTCCAGCCGGCGGCTCCAAGATCGACGACGGCGCTCGACCCCGTCGACGGCGCCGAACCGGAGGCGGGAGCAGCCGCGGTACGAGCCGTTGGTGCGGCCGCTCCGAACGCACTGTCCTGCGCCAGCAGTCCGACCATGCTGAGCGCGACCACCGCGGCGAGCAGCTTCCTTCTTCTCATGGCCGCTACCTCCTGGGACGGAATGGCGCAGCGGGACGAGCGATCGACGCTGAGTGAACAACTCGCCGTCGACAGCTTCTGCTGGTTGTTAGGAAGGTAAATTGACAGTCTGGCCGAGCGCAAGCGCTGCCGTGCAGCGGCGATCAGCAACCTGTCACGCGGCTGCCGTTCGACCCGCGGTGCGCCGGTCGAGCTGAGCATCGGCGGCGTGACGGGCCAGGACATACTTGGCGGTCATGGTGTCCACGAGGGTTCCGGTTCCGCCCGCGTGGCGGTAGGTGGCCATGATGGCGACGTCTGAGGCGCCCTCCACCACGCCGGGTCGCCAGGCTCCCTGCCGGTAGACCCAGACCGGGTCGTTGCGCCGGTAGCTGCTGGCCGGCGCCAGAGCGGCGGGATCGCGCCGGTGCGGGTCGCAGGTCGGCGCACCGGAGGCGCTGTCCTCGTGCTCGATGGGAACGAGGGTGAACTCGACGATCCGCCAACCGGCCGGCGCGCAGCGCCGGTCGCGCTGGTGGCCGGTGCCGGTACCGTTCGCCGCGAGCTCGTCCCAGGTGGCATGGCCGCCGGCTTTGGCCTTCGCGTGGTACATCGCCAGGTCGGCGCGGCGCAGCAGCTCACCGATCACGACATCGTCGTACGCCGGGGCGACGCCGATGGACGCGGTCACGGTGAGGATCTGGCCGGCCACCGGGATCGGTTCGGCTATCGCGGCCGCAAGCGCCGTGACCGCCGGCCGCCACCAGGGTCCGGCAGCCTCGCTGCGGCCGCCGGTGAGCACGCCGGCGAACTCGTCGCCGCCCAGCCTGGCCACCAGGTCGTACCCGGCACACGCGGCCAGCCGCTCGGCGACGACACACAGCACCCGGTCGCCGGCATCGTGACCGAGCGTGTCATTGATCGGCTTGAACCCGTTGAGATCCAGAAGGACCACCACGGCGGGCCGGCCGGTGCGCAACAGGGGCGGCGCGAGGGTGCAGAACCGGCGCCGGTTCGCCAGCCCGGTCAACTCGTCGTGACCGACATCCCACCACAGCGCTGCCCGCTCAGCCTGCAGCCGCGCTACCTGTGCCTGCAGCCTGGCCAACTCCGGCTCGGCAGACACGGTACGCCGGATCGGGAGCACACCAGTCCGGACAGCCGGGCTGAGGAGATCCATGGCCCATCCTCCGTGGCTGCGCTGGACGGTCGTCGTACCGCAAGCATCGCGTGAATCGTAGGGTGATGCAAGATTTCACGGATACTACTTGTCTTAACGCGCGTTAGGCATCAGGATCGGTTTCGACTACCCTCCGTTCTCAAAATTTCGTGCTGAAAGAAAAGGGCGAGGGGCGGGGTGTGATCAGCAAGACGACGTACCCGTAGAGGAGCACCGATGGACAGCGACACCGGCTGGATCATGTCCAGCAGATCGACCGGCAATGGCGGCAGTTGCGTGCAGGCGCGCCGGCACGCCGGTCTGATCGAGGTTCGCAACAGTAAGAGCCCCGACTCCGGAACCGTCCGGTTCACCACGCCGGAGTGGGACTCATTCCTCGACGGTGCCAAGAAAGGCGAGTTCGACGGGCTCCTCGCCGGCTGAGCAGACGCAGCCGGCGAGAGTCACGGAACCAGTCACCGAACGAGGAATGGGCGTCGTGCCTGCATCGGACCGTGGGCATCGGGGGCCGGTGCGGCACGGCCGCCCATGCGCCCGCCCGGGCGTTACTTCTTTCGCCCGATGCCGACCCACGAGCCGTGACCGCCGGCGAGCGCCAGCTCGTCGGCCTGCGCTGACTCGTCCGGGTCGGGCCACCATTCACCCAGCCGGACGACGCCCGGGTCCACCACCTCCAGGCCGGTGAAGAACCGCTCGACCTCGGACCGGGTCCGCGAGGTGCCGGGTGTCGCGGTTCGCTGCCGGTACACGTCCTCCTTGTTGGCCGACTGCGCGAACAGGTGGTCGAAGGCCTCGGAGGCCGCGTGTGACACCACGACGTACCCGCCCGGTGCGAGCGCGTCGACCAACCGCGCGACCGCGTCGTACGCCTCGGTGTCATCCGGCACGAAATGCAGGACGCCGACCAGGAGCAGACCGATCGGCTGGCGGAAGTCCAGCAGCCGCCGCACTTCCGGATGGTCGAGAATGGCCTGCGGACGCCGCAGGTCGGCCCGTACCGCGGTCGCCAGCGGGTTGCCCGCGAGGAGGTCCAGGCTCTCGGCCACCGCCATCGGGTCGAGGTCCACGTAGACCACCCGGGCATCCGGCGCCGCATCCTGGGCAATCTCGTGGACGTTGCCCGCGGTCGGGATGCCCGAGCCGATGTCGAGGAACTGGCGTACCCCGACGTTTACCAGATGACCGACCACACGGCGCAGGAACGCCCGGTTGGCTCGGGCCACCGCGGGGATACAGGGAAACTGCGTGACGAGCGTCCGGGCCGCCGCCTGGTCGGCCGGAAAGTTGTGAATACCGCCGAGGTAGTAGTCGTATATCCGCGCAGCGGTTGCCGGCTTCTGCGTGGTGTCCTGCGCCACGCGGTCCCCGTTCAGCGATACCCCTCTACGGGTACGGCATCCTTGCTGATCAGCTCGAAGATGCGGCGGTACTCGTCGACCTCGCTCGGCTCCTCCAGGTACAGCGCGCCGACGTGGGACTCCAGGTAAACCACGTCGGGGTCCTCGGGGTCGTCGAAGTCCAGGATCCGGAACGCCCCGGCCATCGCCGCGTGGGCACCCGCCGACCAGGGCAACACCTTGATCTGTACGTGGTCGTGGCGGGCCGCCCAGCGCAGGTGTTCGATCTGGGCCGCGAGCACCGCCTCGCAACCCACCGGCCGGGTCAGCGCGCCCTCGCCCAGCACGGTCAGCAACTGCGGAGCCGGCCGCCGGCGGAGCAACATCTCCTGGCGCTGCATCCGCAACTTGACATGGCGGGCGGCGGCCTCCGGGTCGGGCGCCTGCTCGGCGGCGAACACCGCGCGGGCGTACGCGTCGGTCTGCAGCTCTCCCGGCACGATCTCCCCGTCGTAGCTGCAGATCCGGCCGGCGCTCGCCTCCAGCCCCACGTACAGCTTGAACCAGTCGGGGATCACCGGGCTGGCGTCCCACCACTGCTCCTGCGAGGTACCCAACGCGAGCTCGGCCAGCGCATCGGTGATGCTCGCGTCGGCACCGTACAGCCAGCACAGGGCGCGCACGTTCGCCACGGTGACCGGTACCTTGCCGGTCTCGATGCGGTGCAGCGTGGGTTCGGATATCCCCAACCTGGCCTCGGCGACCTCACGCCTGCTCTTACCGGTCGCGGTGCGCAACCGCGTCAGCCGACGACCCAGCGCCCGGCGAACCACCCGCTGCCCGGTGACCGGCATGCCTCCACCCCCTCCCTCCCGCTCCGTCTTTCGTCGAGAAGGCTGATCGAGACACAGTACCGTGCCGGTCACCCGCCGTCGTCGGTCATCCGCATGATTACCGGCTCCACCCGGGCGGCGAACCACTGGCGATTTCGCTACCGGTTGTTCCTGGCCAGGCAGAGCACCAGGCCCTTGCCGCCCGACGTGCCCTGCCAGTACACCTGCCCGGCGTGACACTCCGTTCCATGCCGGTCCAGCCGGCGGCCGGGACTCAGTCGACGGCGAGGATGAGACCCACGAGCTCGTACGATTGGATCTCCGCGCGGATGCGGGTGTCCGGCTCCCGTACCATCCGCAGGCCCGGCAGGGCGAACAGCTTCGTCAGGAAGATCTCGGTCTCCTGGATCGCGATGTGCGCGCCCGGGCAGCGGTGCGGACCGTCGCCGAAGGACAGGCCTGACTCGGCGACGCCTTCCGGCAGCGGCCGGGCCGGGCACACCTCGCCGGCTCGCGGGCCGACCGTGGCCGGGTCGAGGTTGGCCTGCCCGAGCATGACGTCCACCCGTGCGCCGGCCGGAATCCGGACCGTACCCGACGGGTCCGGTACCGTCATCTCCGCGGTCGTCCACCGGGCGAGGCTCGCCACAACCGGTTCCAGCCGCAGGATCTCGCGCAGGATCGCCAGCCGCGTTGCCTCGTCCCCGTCGACGTACCCGGCGCGCAGCTCCTCGTCGGTGAAGAGGTGCCACGCGGCCACCGTGATGAACTCCCGAGTGGTGATCATGCCGGCCGCGGCGAACGTGACGCACTCGCCCAGCACCTCGGCGTTGTTGCAGCCTTCGTCGAGCAGATGGGAGATGAGATCGTCGCGCCGCTCCCGGCGCCGCAGGTTGATCGCCGGACGGACGTCGCGCAGGTAGAACGCCGCGAGCGCGCCGTTCTGGTACAGCAGCCGGTAGATGGCGGCCGGGCTGCGCAGCCCGGGCCGCGCCTTGTGCTCGGTGAAGAACCGCTCCAACCGGCGGGCCATGCCGCGCCGAGCCGGCGTCAGCCCGACCACCTCGCCGGCCACCGCCACGGCCAGCGCGAAGGAGAGGTCGGACAGGTCCGCGCGACCCTTGCGGCGCAGCCGTTCCAGCTGTTCGTCGGCGTACTGGTGCATCAGTTCGCGATAACTCTCGTGTACCTTGCGCGGCGTGAAGTACTTCGCGGTCTGCCGGCGGTGCTCGCGGTGCTCGGCGCCGTCGCGGTAGAGCACCGGCGGGCGCATCTTCTTCAGCACCTGCCTGGCGTTGTCCGCGCCGAACCCGGCCTGGCGGGTATGCGTACTGCGCAGCACGGACCGCGCCGCCGCGAAGCCCTCCACGTGCCAGACCCCGGCGGCGTCGACATGCACCGGACAGCCCGATGATGCCTGGTAGCGAGATACCTTGCGGCTCGATCCGGCGTGCCTCTCTACGTGCATCAGACCGCTCCTGCCCGAGGCGTGAGGGGGGACCCGTCGATGGCCGATCCTACATCGACGCTGGTACCTGCCTCGATACCCTGGGTCGGCTTCGGCACAGTGGATCTTCCAGGTAACGCATCGGGAGCCGGCGACCAAGTACCGGGTGACCGGGGTACGAAGGTCCCCGGTGAGGACGGTGGGCAGGGCAGCACCATCCTGGTCACGCACATGGGCGGCTCGAAACGTGTGCAGGTGCGGTGGGCGCTGGACAGTGTCCGCCCGGGAACGCTGCTGGTCCTCTCCCCGCAGGTGAACGACGCGACCGGTGAGCTGGTCATGACGATCGACCAGTACTACCCGCCGGGACCCCGCTGCGTCGTCCAGGGGACCGCCGGACTGGTACCGGTACCCCGCAAGTCCATCAACTCCTTCGACACCAACCCGCCGGTCGCGACGGAATCACCGGGCCCGTGAGGGGATCGCTGTCCACGATCTCGTGGCGGGATCTGTCGCTATGCTCGGCAGGTGGGCGGTGGGGTGGTGGTCCGGGAGCTCGGGGTCGACGACCTGGCGGCGGCCTGGGACCTGGCCCGGCTCGCCTTCGGATCGTCCCCGGATGCGCCGCCGTCGGCGCTGGTCGCGGTACCGGGCATGACCCGCTACGGGGCGTTCGACGCCGGCGGGCGGCTGGTGGGCCGGGCGATCGATCTGCATCATGAGCAGTGGTGGCTCGGGCGCCGGGTGGTCGCGTCGGGTGTTGCGGGAGTCGCGGTACTGCCGGAGGCACGCGGTCGCGGAGTGGCCCGGTCGTTGCTGGGCGAGGTGCTGCGTGGCGCCCGCGAGCGCGGTGCGGCGATCAGCGCGCTGTTCCCGACGGTGGCGGCACCGTACCGAAGCTGTGGCTGGGAGGTCGGCGGGACCATGCGTACCGTCGACCTGCCCACTTCGGCGTTACCCCGTGAGCGGCCGTCGGCGCGGCTGACCGTCCGACCGGGTGGCCCGGCGGACCTGCCCGCCGTCGTGGACCTGTACCAGCGGATCGCGCGGCATCGGTGCGGCCTGCTCACCCGGCAGGGCGAGTTGTTCGACCAGTTGGCCGCGACGGGTTCCCTTCCGTCCGGTGTGGACGGTCTGACTCTGGTCGAGGACGGCGAGCGGCTGCTCGGCTACGCCGGCTGGCACCGCGGGCTGGGATACGACTCGACCGCGGTGCTGACCGTCCATGACGCCCTCGCCGGCACCGCCGACGCGGCGCGCGAGCTTGCCGGCGTGCTTTCCAGTTGGCGTAGCGTCGCGCCGACGCTGCGGCTGCGGCTGCTGGCCGGGGACGCGGTGACGTGGCAACTGCCGATGGAGAGCGCACGCGAGTACCGGCAGCAGGTCTGGATGCACCGGCCGGTCGACGTGGTGCGCGCGGTCGAGAGCCGCGGCTGGCCGCGGTACCTGCGCGGCAGCGTGGACTTCGCCCTCGGGGACGCGAGCGCGCCCTGGAACGCCGGCGCCTGGCGCCTCGAGGTCGCCGACGGCGCAGCCCAGTTGCGGCGCATCTCGCAGGAGCCGGCGCTGAGCCTGACCGTGCGCGGGTTCGGCCTCCTGTACTGCGGCGCGGCGCAGGCGAGCGCGGTCGCCGAGGCCGGGCTGCTGCGCTGCGCACCCGGGGAGAACCCGGCGGCTCTGGACCTCCTCGGCGCTGGACCGCCGGCACAGTTGCTCGACTACTTCTAGGCCGGGGGCCGGCGTTTCCCAATCGACGTTTCACGATGTACGGTCGGCTCACACTGGACGCGATCGGGTTGCGGGAGGTTCTGTTCCGGAGCATCACCGACATGGCGCCGGGTGCGGCTATCGCCGCGTCGATCCCGCTCGGCGCGGCCTACGCCGGCGGCGCGCGCGGCTGCGCGAACAGGCGGCCGACTACCTGGCCGCCCGCTGACTCACCGGCGGTACACCGAGATGTGGTGCGTGCTGGCCGCGTTGAACGGCCGCCGCTGCCAGTCGGCGTACCGCTCGGCGAGGCGGAGACCGGCCTGTGCCGCCATCCGGTCGATCTGGTCCGGCCAGCAGTACCGCGTGGCAAAGGGTTTGAGGTGCACGCCCTGGCTGTCGAAGGTGATGGTCTGGCGGATGAACCGCTGGGCCGCCCGGTCGTAGCGGTGCAGCCGGATGGTGGCCGAGTCCTCGGTCACCTCGCGTACCTGGACCTGCTCGTCCCGGTCGAAGTCGCGCGGGTCGGGGACGAATGCCTCGATGACGAACGCACCGTCCGGGGCCAGTACCCGCGCGACGTTTCGGAAGCAGTCCGCCTGCCGGTCCGCGTCGACGAGGTTGAACAGCGTGTTGAAGACGAGATACACCAGCCGGAACGGGCCCGGTACCGGCACGTCCGCCATGTTCCCGATGGTCACCGGGAGTTCGGCGCCGCCCGGCTTGGCGCGCATCCGCGCCACCATCTCCGGCGAGGCCTCGACGCCCTCGACGACCAGACCACGTGCGGCCAGCGGCAGCGCGACCCGGCCGGTACCGATCGCGAGCTCCAGAACCGGGCCGCCCTGCGCGAGCCCGGCGAGGAAGTCCACCGCCGGTCCCGGATCCGGGTTCGCGCCGGTGTCGTAGCCGGCGGCCCACAGCCGGCCGAACAGTCCGGGGTCCTCGAATACCGACGTCACCTCTTCTCCCCTCGGTCGGCTCCCGGCCAGGACAACAGATGCCTGCGACGCCGGCAACTGCTTTCCGGGCGACCACGGCTCGCAATTGGACGCAGGTCACAGTCCCAGCCCTGGTGAGGTCGTGACGGCGGGGGTACTGTATCGATTTAGAGGATCTCTGGATCGATACAGAAGGTGCGTTCCGTGAAGGCCACGATGCAGACCATCGCCGATGAGCTGGGGATCTCGCGCAGCACGGTTTCCAACGCGTACAGCCGGCCCGACCAGCTGTCCCCCGAGCTGCGGGACAAGATCCTCGATACCGCCGGCCGGCTCGGTTATGCCGGCCCGAACCCGACCGCGCGGTCGTTGCGGCGGGGCCGGGCCGGCGCGATCGGGGTCCTTTTCACGCGGAACCTGTCGCAGGCGTTCGAGGATCCGTACGCGGTGCAGTTCCTCAGCGGTCTCGCCTCGGCGGCCGAAGCGCGGCGGACCGGACTGCTGCTGGTACCGATGTCGCTGCACGACCCGGAGGCGACGGCGCAGGCGCTGAACGAGGCGGCCGTCGACGGGTTCTGCGTTTACTGCGCCTCCGACTGGCGCGGTTCGCTCGACATCATCCGCCGGCGGGGGCTGCCCGTGGTCACCACGGAGAACCCGGCCGAAGCCGGCCCGGACGCCCTGGTCGTCGCGCTCGACGAACGGGCGGCCACCCGGGCGGTCGGCGACCACGTGGCCGGCTTCGGCCACCGGCGGCTGGCGGTGCTCTCCAACTGGGTGGTACCGGATGGGCCCACCGGACCGGTGTACGTGCCCGATCCCGAATGCCTTCCGTACTACATCAGCCGCGAGCGCATCTGCGGCTTCCGCGACGCCCTGGTAGCCGCCGGAGGTACCTGGTCGGATGTGCTGGTCCTCAACGCGGCGGCGAACACCCGCGCGGCGGGCGCGGCGGCGGCGGCGCATGCGCTGGACCGGGCCGACCCTGCGACGGCGCTGCTGGCCACGACCGACCTGCTCGCGCTCGGGGTGCTCGACGCGCTGGCGCAGCGCGGCCTGCGGCCCGGCCGCGACGTGTCGGTGACCGGCTTCGACGACATCCCGGAGGCCGCCGCGGCCGGGCTGACCACGGTGCGCCAGCCCAGCACCGACAAAGGCCGCATCGCCGGCGAGTTGCTGCTCGATGCGCCCGAAGACCCGGTGCGGCGGCGAGTGGTGCTGCCCACCGAGCTCATCGTCCGGGAATCCACCGGACCCGTCCCGTCATGAGGAGTGAGTGAGATGAACCCGATCGCCGTTGCGCTGGCCGTCCAGGCGACCCAGGACCACGCGCACTCGGCGCTACCCGACGCGCCGACCGTACCCGATCCGCCGCGCCCGCCCGCCACCGTCGCGCCGCCGGCGTTGGCCGTGCGCCGCGCGACGGCCAGGGGCCTGCGCTGGGCTGCCAACCAGATCGAACCCCGCACCGCGTGAGCGAAAGGCCCCAGCCGGGTCGCCACCCGGCTGGGGCGGCGCTGCCGTTTCCTCGCCCAGCGCAACCTCGTCTGACAGGGTGTCGACTATGAAGCTCCTCCTGCCGGACAGCATCGACCTCGAGTTGGACCTGCCCGAAGGTGTCCAGAGCGTCGGTGTCCAGAGCGTCGGGTACCACATCGACCGGCCGATCCCCGCGGAGCACACGGACGCGGAGGTCCTGGTCGTCTGGGGCAACCCGCCGGATGAGTTGCGCGACGCCGCGGCGCGGCTGGCCGACCTGAAGTGGGTGCAGACGCTGGCCGCCGGCCCCGATGCGGTGCTCGCCGCGGGCTTCCCCCCGCGGGTACTCGTCACCGACGGGCGGGGCCTGCACGACCTGACGGTCACCGAGCACGCGCTGGCGCTGGTACTCGCGGCGGCGCGGCGGCTGAACCTCCTGATACGGGCGCAGGTCGGCCACCGTTGGGCCGGCGAGCTGGGCGGCATCCAGCCGGTTGCGCCGGTGAACACGTTCCGCACGCTACGCGGCGCCCGCGTCGCCGTCTGGGGCTTCGGCGGGATAGCCGCGAGACTGTCGCCGCACCTCGCGGCACTGGGAGCGAACGTCACCGGGGTGGCGCGCAGCGCCGGCGAACGCCACGGCTTTCCGGTCGTCGCCACGAGTGGCCTACCGGACCTGCTCGCGCGGACCGACCTGCTCATCATGATCCTGCCGGCGACGCCGGAGACCGAGCACGCCCTGAACGCCACGCTGCTCGCCGTGCTTCCCGTGCATGCCTGGCTGGTGAACGTCGGGCGCGGCTCGACCGTCGACGAGGCCCCACTGCTGGACGCGATCCGATCGCGACGCCTGGGCGGCGCGGCGCTCGATGTCTTCGAGACCGAGCCGCTGCCTCCCGACTCCGGGCTGTGGGACGAGCCGAACGTCATCGTCAGCCCGCACGCCGCCGGCGGCCGCCCGATCGGCGCCGCCGAGCTGGTCGCCGAGAACCTGGCCGCGCTCCTCGCGGGTACCCCGCTGCGCAACGTCGTCGCCCGCTGATACAGCCGCGCTACTGGCGAGGTCGCCGGGACGCTGATAGACAGGCGCGATGAAGGTCTGGCCCGGCTCGCCGTACCCGCTGGGAGCCACGTATGACGGTGGCGGAACCAACTTCGCCCTCTTCTCGGAGGTCGCGGAGCGGGTCGAGCTGTGCCTGTTCGACGACGCCGACCGGGAGACCCGCATCGACCTGCCCGAACGCGAGGCGCTCGTCTGGCACGGGTACCTGCCCCGGGTGGTGCCCGGTCAGCGGTACGGCTACCGGGTGCACGGGCCGTACGACCCGCCGGCCGGGCTGCGGTGCAATCCGCACAAGCTGCTGCTGGACCCCTACGCGAAGGCGATCGACGGGCGGATCGACTGGAACGAGGCGTTGTTCGCCTACCACTTCGGCGATCCCAACTCGGTCAACAATGCCGATTCGGCGCCGTACGCGATGAAGTCGGTCGTCATCAACCCGTTCTTCGACTGGGCCAACGACGCGCCACTGCGGATCCCGTACCACCGGACGGTCATCTACGAGGCACACGTGAAGGGCATGACCGTGCGGCACCCGGGAATCCCGGCGGACGTGCGTGGCAGCTACTCCGGGCTGGCGCACCCCGCGATGATCGAACACTTCCGTGCCCTGGGGGTGACCGCGGTCGAGTTGATGCCGGTCCACCAGTTCGTGCACGATGCCGGGCTGACCGAGCGGGGACTGTCCAACTACTGGGGATACAACACCATCGGGTTCTTCGCGCCGCACAACGAGTACGCCTCGTTCGGCAGCCGCGGCGGCCAGGTGCAGGAGTTCAAGGCGATGGTCAAGGCGCTGCACCGCGAGGGGATCGAGGTGATCCTCGACGTCGTCTACAACCACACCGCCGAGGGCAACCACCTGGGCCCGACGCTGTCGTTCCGCGGGATCGACAACCGCGCCTACTACCGCCTGGTCGAGGGCGACTGGCAGTACTACTACGACACCACCGGTACCGGCAACAGCTTCAACGTCCGGCACCACGAGTCGCTGCGCCTGATCATGGACTCGCTGCGGTACTGGGTCACCGACATGCACGTCGACGGGTTCCGCTTCGACCTGGCCGCGGCACTGGCTCGCGAGTTCCACGAGGTGAACCGGTTGGCGGCCTTCTTCGACCTGGTCAACCAGGATCCGGTGGTCAGCCAGGTCAAGCTGATCGCCGAGCCGTGGGACGTCGGCGAGGGCGGCTACCAGGTCGGCGGGTTCCCTCCACTGTGGACGGAGTGGAACGGCAAGTACCGCGACACGGTTCGTGACTTCTGGCGCGGGGAGCCGGCCAGTGTCGGGGAGTTCGCGTCCCGCTTCACCGGATCCTCGGACCTCTACGAGATCGACGGCCGCCGGCCGATCGCGTCGATCAACTTCGTGACCGCGCACGACGGGTTCACGCTCGACGACCTGGTTTCCTACAACGACAAGCACAACGAGGCCAACGGCGAAGGCAACCGGGACGGGGAGAGCCACAACCGGTCCTGGAACCACGGCGTCGAGGGCCCGACGGACGACTTGAAGGTCATCCGCCTGCGGGAGCGCCAGAAACGCAACTTCCTGGCCACCCTGCTGCTCTCCCAGGGGGTACCGATGATTTCCCATGGCGACGAGTTGGGCCGCACCCAGCGGGGCAACAACAACGTCTACTGCCAGGACAACGAACTGAGCTGGGTGGACTGGAGCGAGGCCCGCAACCACGACGTGCTGACCCGGTTCACCGCTGCGCTCGCGCGGCTGCGGGCGGCGCACCCGGTGTTCCGGCGGCGCCGTTTCTTCACCGGCCGGCCGGTTCCCGGCTCAACCGTCGAGGACATCGCCTGGCTTCGTACCGACGGCCAGCCGATGACCGAACACGACTGGGCGGCAGGTCCCGGGAAGACCATCACCGTGTTCCTCAACGGCCTGGGCATCCTGGAGAGCGATCCGCTGGGCGAGCAGATCGTCGACGACTCCTTCCTGCTGCTGTTCAACGCCACCCACCAGGCCGTCGTCTTCACCATCCCCGGGGAGGCGTACGGGCGGATCTGGGAGATCGTGGTCGACACCGCCGACCCGCTCCTGGCGACCGCGGCCCGCCGAAGCCGTGGCGCCACGCCGGGTGGCCGGATCCGGGTGAGCGCCAACGCCCTGCTCGTCCTGCGCTGCCGCCACGGATGGTCGCCACCGCCGGTATGAGTAATCGCTGTGCACCGGAGCTTCCGCGGCCGGCCAACCCGCCGCCACATCGGGTGGCGAGAGAGTGGGAGACCATGCGGGGTCTGCGGGAGGAGCCGGATGCGCCAGTCACGAAAGTTACGGCGGTATGCCGGGGCGGGCGGTGCGCTGGCTGTTGTGCTGCTCGCCGGTGCGGTACCCGCCGGTGCGCATGGCAGCGGCGAGCGGGATCGCGTGCAGCACGTGCTGCTGCTGTCGGTGGACGGGCGTTCTCGATCGACGACGACGGCATGCTGCTGTGGCTGACTGACCGTTCCCCCGCCGCAACTGAAATTCGGCGCTCGGTTCCTGGCCGGCTTCTCCGGTACCGGCAACGACATCACCGGTGCGCCCAAGCCGTACACCGCCGCCGGGTTGGCCAAGGTGTACGCCGGCACGGCCGCCGCCGATACGTGCCGATCCTGGTCACCGCGCCCGGTACCGGCCACGGTCGGCAGATCGACCGGCCCGTCGAGACCATGCAGATCGCGCCGACCATCCTGGCCCTGCTCGGCCTGGATCCGCAGGACCTCTCCGCGGTACGCACCGAACACACCCAGGTACTACCCGGCCTGGGTTGACCTGGTCAGCACCCGCTGCCGCGCCACAAGCTGGTACACCCGTTGGTGCGACAACCCCAGCAGTACGCCCAGGTCCCGCTGCGACAGCCCACTGGGCAGCAGCAACACATGGTCGGTGAACCGCCTGGTCTTCTCCTCATAGCGCCGCACGGCTGCCCGTGCTGACTGTACGTGCCTGACCAACCGATCCAGCTCACTGTTGTCGGTGCGGAACCGGTATGCCGGCCGCTCACCAGCCAGCAGTACCCGAACCCGCCCGTCGAGCGCCTGCAAGCTGCGCGCGTTGACCACGCCGTGCATCGGTACTTCCGCCTGCCAACCGTCCGCCCTGCGGCTCACGGCAATCACGGCCGCTGCTTCCACAGCGAAGCTCCCTCACACCTTGGCACGCTTCACGAAGACTGCTATTTGCGCCGCCCCGACGCCGTGCTCGAAGTGTCGGTGCCCGCACTCGCGAGAGGCTGTACAGTCTGTCCAGCGTTGTTGGCTACGCTGCGTGAGGCTTTTCAGGGAACCTTGGCGACACGGGAGCCGTGCCATGACCGAAGATCAGGATGGGGTGCGCCGCCAAGAGATAGCCAGTCGCGTTATCTACTGGATGAATCGTCGGGGCTTTACGCGGAAGCTATTTGCTGACCGCCTCGGCAAGTCGGTGAGCTGGGTTGACAAGATCAAGAGCGGTGACCGACAACTCGATCGCCTATCGGTGCTGGAGCACATCGCCGACGTACTCGACATAGAACTGCGGGTCCTACTCGACGCCGAACAGGCCGTGCAGACCGAACAGTGCGCGGACGAGGTGGAAATCACCGCCCTGCAAGAGGCACTGCAGCGCTACGAGGGCATTTGCGGTACAGCGCAACTCGATGAGGACCCGAACCTCGATGACCTGCGTCGTACGTTGCATTATTGCTGGACAGCATTTCAAGCGTCGAGCTATCAAGCGGTAACGCGGTTGCTGCCCGACTTCCTGGTTGCGCTGCAACAAGCCTATCGGGGCGCTACGGAGCCATCGGCACGAGAACGAGCGGCAGACTACTTGACGCAGGCATACTGGTTGGCTGCCGAGATCGCTTTCAAGCTCGGCAGGATTGATCTCGGCTGGCTGGCCGCCGATCGGGGCATTGCGGTAGCTGAATGGACGGGCGACCCGGCGCTGATCGGGGCTACCGCTCGCCGCTTGGTGCACGCCCTCATGGCGGCCTCTGACCGGGACAGCGGTCGGCGGAGCGTCGCGCTGGTCACGGCTATCGCCGCACGTCTTGCGAATGCCGCCCGGTTGCTCGGTGGGGACCGCAACGAGCACTATTCAGCCTTCGGGCCCACGAACGTCATGGTGCACCGCGTGTCTGCCTTGGCCGATATGCGGGAAGGTGGCCGCGTGGTCGAGGAAGCCCGCTCGATCAGCAGCGCCCAGCTTGCGACTCTGCCTCGGGAACGGCGGGCCAACCATCTGCTCGACGTGGCTCGCGGCTTCCATCAATGGGGAAAGCATGACGAGGCGGTGCGGCTCGTCCTGGACGCGGACAACCTGGCGCGCGAAGAAGTCCGCTGCCGGCCGATCACCCACCAACTCGTATTTGACCTCGCACGTACGTACCCGCGTGGCACCCGACCGACCGCGCCGCTTGCGCGTATCGCCCGCGAGATCGGCATCCAGATATGAACGCTCCCCAGCGTGTGCTGTACATCGCCACCTGCGCAACCCCGGCCGCAGCCCGCATCGGCGTACTCGTTGACCTGGCGCAGCGAGCCGGCTGGATAACCTGTCTGTTCGTCACGCCGAACGCACTCAACTTCGTGGACGTGCCAGCTCTGGAAAAGCAGACCGGCTACCCCGTGCGCTGCTATTATCGGCGCCCCGAGGAGTCGAGCCCATTCCCGAAAGCCGACGCGATGATCCTTGCCGGTGCCAGCTTCAACACCCTCAACAAGTGGGCACAGGGCATCACCGACACTTTGGTACTGAGTACCGCAGCGGAGGCAGTCGGCCTGGGCATCCCGGTTGTGCTGCTGCCCTTCTTCAACAACGCCCTGGCCAAACATCCAGCCTGGCATCACAGCGTCGAGACGTTGCGCGAGATCGGCGTGACCGTGCTGGTGGCACCCGAGGTCTACGAGCCGCACCCGGCCGGTGCTGCCGACGAAGTGCTGCTGTCGTACCCCTGGCATCTGGCGCTGGCGGCACTGGACGAATGAAGGTGGTCGGGTTTCTTGGCAACCCGGGCAGCCTTCGCCGCTTCGGGATGTCGACCGAGACGTTCTTGAGGTGTTCTCCCTTGGCTCCGCGTACCTCGATGACGTCGTGACTGTCCGCCTCCCCATACGGTCGCCATCATGACACAGCGGCTATCGGCAGGATTGTGTACAGATCAGCACTTGCCCGATATCGACGTGTGGTTTAGGCAGGACGGTAGACACTATGCTCCGCGTAACGTTCCAGACCGACCGATCACGTGGAGTCGAAGGGTTGCGTAGATGACCGGCAGCTCGGCCAACCCCGGCCAGGAGCCTGTGTCCCAGCTCGATACCAACATCCCGCACAGTGCCCGGATCTGGAACTACTGGCTGGGCGGCAAGGACAACTTCGCCGCCGACCGCCAGGTCGGTGACCAGGTCCTGGCGGTCTTCCCCAACATCGTCGAGGTCGCCCGGGCGCAACGGGGGTTCCTGATCCGGGCCGTCGAGTACCTGGCCGGCGAGGTGGGGATCCGCCAGTTCCTCGACCTCGGTACCGGCCTGCCCACGGCGGACAACACCCACGACGTCGCCCAGCGGGTCGCCCCCTCGGCCCGCATCGTCTACGTCGACAACGACCCGCTGGTGCTGGTACACGCCCGCGCCCTGCTCGTCAGCAGCGCCGAGGGCGCCACCGACTACATCGACGCCGACGTGCGCGAGCCCGACAAGATCCTGCGGGAGGCGAGGGGGACGCTCGACTTCTCCCAGCCGGTCGCGGTGATGATGCTGGGCATCCTGGGCCAGATCCGGGACTACGAGGAGGCGCGGTCGATCGTGAAGCGGCTGCTGGACGCCCTGCCTTCCGGCAGCTACCTGGCGGTCAGCGACGGCACCAACACCAGCGAGGAGATCGCCGAGGGCGCGCGCGTCTCGGGCGAGGGCGGCCACCCGTACACCCTCCGCACGCCGGAGGAGATCGCCCGCTTCTTCGACGGGCTGGACCTGGTGGACCCCGGCGTGGTCGCCACCACACGCTGGCGGCCCGCGCCCAGCCCGGCCTGCCTCCCCGCCGAACTGGACGGGTACTGCGGCGTCGCCCGCAAGCCGTAGGGCGCTCCGTCGGCTTCGCGACACTCGGATCATGGCGCCGGGTGCGGGCCGTACCCTGTCGTCCGCCCCGTCGAGCCGAGGAGCTGGAACGCCATGACCATGCCGGAGTCGCAGCAGGTGCAGCCGTTGCCGGACAGTGCCCGCGCCCGGTTGGGCGGGGCCCGGCAGCAGGGCCGCTCGTTCTTCACCTCGGACCTGTCGGTCAACGAGTTCGTGCTCACCACGCAGGCCGGGTTCGAGCCGCTGGGCATGGTGATGGGTACCTGCATCTACCACGTGGGTATCCAGACCTCGCGGTGGAGCGTGAGCCAGGAACTGCAGGCGCTCAGCCAGGCCATGTACCACTGCCGGGAACTGGCGATGGCCCGGATGGAGGCCGAGGCGGACGCGCTGGGTGCCGACGGCGTGATCGGGGTACGCATCCGGCCGCTGAACTACCTCTTCGCCTCCGACGTCCTGGAGTTCGTCGCCGTCGGTACCGCGGTCAAGGCCACCAACGGCCAGCCCCTGCGTACCGCAGCCGGCCGGCCGTTCACCTCGCACCTGTCCGGTCAGGACTTCTGGACGCTGTGGCAGCACGGTTTCGTGCCCCGCGCGCTGGTCCTGGGTACGTGCGTCTACCACATCGCGCACATGAGCTTCCGGCAGATGCTGTCCAACCTGGGGCAGAACGTCGAGCTGACCAACTTCACCCAGGCCGCGTACGACGCGCGGGAGATCGCCATGGCGCGGATGCAGTACGAGGGCCAGCAGGTCGGGGCGGACGGCGTGGTCGGGGTGACCGTGGACGAGTCCGCGTGGGCGTGGGGCGAGCACGCCATCGAGTTCTACGCGATGGGTACCGCCGTGTCCCGACTACGCCCGGATGCCGAGCCGGTCAGCCCGACCCTGACGATGCCCCTGTCCGGATGAATCCGCGATCGTCGGAGACGCTGAGCCCCCGGTTGTGGCTGCTGTCCCGGGCGGCGCCGCCGTAATCATCTTTCGGCGGCTTCGGTCACCCGTTCCAGGGCGTCGCGGGTCATCAGGAACCAGTGCCGGTTCACGCACCTGACCCGCACGATGTCGACCGGTCCGTCGGTGCTCGCCGCCGTTCCGGTGTCGATCACCTCCGCGGTCGCGTCGCACTCCGGGCAGCCAATGATCTGCATACCGGGTAGGAGGACCGGGCCGGGCCGGCAGATGCGGAATGTCCGCCACCCGATCCGGACAGCGGCCGGTCAGCTCCAGATGGTCACGTAGACCGGCGGCCGGAACCGGGACGGCGGCACCCCGCTGCCGGGCGCGCACATCAGCTGCAGGGCGACCGGCGTGGTCAGGAAGTTCCGCAGGCAGCGGGCGGCCTCCGGGCGCCGGTCGAAGGCGAGGGTGGTGACGTACCAGCAGGCATTGACCGGGGTACGGTCGGTGTCGATGACGCACAGCTCGCCGCGGCGCAGCTGGCGGACGACCAGGCTCGCCACCGCGGGCGCCACACCGGCGCCGTCGATCGTTGCGGCCCACGCCGCGGTCTGGTTGGGGAAGACCCGGATCTGTGCTTCCGGTACCCGGAACGCCCGTAGCAGGCGGCTGGTCTCGCTGTCCGGGTCGGTTCCGGACGGATCCACCAGCCACGGCCAGCGACCCGGGCCGCCGCGCGCCTTGAACCGCGGCGACGCCACCATGACGATCCGGTACCGCAGCACGGGCTCGCTCACCAGGCCGTCGCCGGGATCGCCGCCCAGATCGGGCCCGAGTGCCGCGTCGGCCAACCGGTTGGGGAGCAGGACGCGCATCTCCGCCGTCGTCGCCACTCCCGACGTCGTCTCGAACGCCCCTGCCCAGCGCTGGCTGAACGCGTCGACCAGCGGGGCGGCGATGAACTCCGAGATCATGCTGGTGACCAGCAGGCGTACCTGCGCCGGCGCGCCCTTGGCGGCGCGGACCGCGGCTTCGGCCTCAGCGCCCAGCGCTACGATCTGCGAGGCGATGCCGAACAGGCGGTGACCGCCCTCGGTCAGCGCCATCCCGTTGCCGTTGCGTACCACCAGCTGGTCGCCCATGTGCCGGCGCAGTGCGGCGAGCGCCTGGGAGACGGCGGGCTCGCTGACGCCGAGGATGTCCGCCGCGGCGCGGACCGACCCGAGCCTCGCGACCAGCACGAAGGCCCCGAGCTGGGTGAGGGTCACACCTGAACCATGCAGCGCCGCGGGCCGGATGCCAAGGGGCATTCCTAAGCGTTCGGTTATTGATGCGTCGCCGGCCGGCCGCCCGGCGATCAGGATCACCGGTAGATCCGGTTCACGACGGTGGCGGCGGTGGAGGAGTGATGCAGGTTCCGGCGCATTTCGAGTACGAACGGGCAACCAGCGTCGATCACGCGATCGTGCTGCTGTCCCGGTGGGGGAGCGAGGCCAGGGTGGTCGCCGGCGGGCACAGCCTCATCCCGATGATGAAACTGCGGCTGGCCAGACCGGAGGCGTTGATCGACATCAATGATCTGGCCGAGCTGTCGTACGTCCGGCTCGCCGCCGGCGAGCTGCAGATCGGCGCGATGACCCGCCATGCCGAGCTGCTCGCCTCGCCGGTCGTCGGCGAGCACTATCCGATCTTCCAGGACGCCGAGCGGGTGATCGCCGACCCGATCGTGCGCAACCGGGGTACCGTCGGCGGATCGCTGTGCCAGGCCGACCCGTCGGAGGACCTGTCCGCAGCGTTCTCGGCGGTCGACGCGACGGCGGTGATCCAGGGCCCGGATGGGAGCCGCACCGTGCCGGTACGCGAGTTCCACGTCGGGCCGTACGAGACCGTGGTCGGCCCGGCGGAGCTGCTCACCGAGATCCGGGTACCGGTACGGCCCGGTGGCGGCTCCGCCTACGAGAAGGTCGAGCGCCGGGTCGGCGACTGGGCGGTGGCGGCGGCCGGCGCCGCGCTCTGGCTGGACGGCGACACGGTCGCCGATGTGGGGATCGGGCTGACCGCGGTTGGCGCGGAGCACTTCCACGCTCCGGAAGCAGAGGCGGCGCTGCGCGGTAAGGCCGCCACCGAGGAGAACTTCGCCGAGGCGGGCCGGCTCGCCGCGGCGCACTGCCGGCCGCACGCCGACCAGCGCGGACCGGTCGACTACAAGCGGCACCTCGCCGGTGAGCTCACCATCCGGGCACTGCGCCGGGCGGCCGCACGGGCGCGGGGTCAGGGGGCGTGAGATGCAGGTGACCGTGACGGTCAACGGCGTCGAGTACACCGGCGACGTGGATACCCGCCTGCTGCTGGTGCATTTCCTGCGCGACCAGCTCGGGCTGACCGGTACCCACTGGGGTTGCGACACATCCAACTGCGGCGTGTGCACAGTGTGGCTGGACGGTACGCCCGTCAAGTCGTGCACCGTCCTGGCGGTGATGGCGCACGGGCACGAGGTCCGCACCGTGGAGGGACTCGAACGCGACGGCGTGCTCGACCCGGTGCAGCAGGGCTTCGTGCAGTGCCACGGACTGCAGTGCGGGTTCTGCACGCCGGGCATGATGCTGACCGCCCGCTGGCTGCTCGACCACAACCCCGACCCGTCGGCGGCCGAGATCCGGGCGGCGATCTCCGGGCAGTCCTGCCGATGCACCGGCTACGAGAACATCGTCCGGGCGATCCGCTGGGCGGCGGAGCACCCGGCCGCCGAATCCACGCCCGCCGAGGAGGTGGCCGCGCCATGACCGAGCGGAGCGAGGTCGTCAGTCAACACAGCCCGCCTATGGGGTTTGGCCGGATGCACCGTAAGGAGGACGCCCGGTTCATCCGCGGGCACGGTACCTACGTCGACGACGTCAAGCTGCCGGGGATGCTGCACGGAGCGGTGCTGCGCAGCCCGTTCGCGCACGCCCGCATCGTGTCCGTGGACACCCGCGCGGCCGAGGCGCACCCGAAGGTCAAGGCGGTCCTCACCGGACAGACGCTGGCCGGCCTCAACCTCGCCTGGATGCCCACGCTGTCGTACGACACGCAGGCGGTGCTCGCCACCGACAAGGTGCGGTTCCAGGGCCAGGAGGTGGCGTTCGTGGTCGCCGAGGACCGGTACGCCGCCAGGGACGCGCTGGAGCTGATCGACGTCGAGTACGAGCCGCTGCCCGCCGTCGTCGACGCGCGGCGGGCGACGGAGCCGGACGCGCCGGTGATCCGCGACGACAAGGAGGGCACGACCGACAACCACATCTTCGACTGGTCCGCCGGCGACAAGGCTCGCACCGACGCCGTGTTCGCCGATGCCGAGGTCGTCGTCGAGCAGGACGTGCTGTACCCGCGGGTACACCCGGCACCGCTGGAGACCTGCGGGGCGGTCGCCGACTTCGACAAGGTGACCGGCAAGCTCACCATCTGGTGCAACACCCAGGCGCCGCACGCGCACCGGACGGTGTACGCGCTCGTGGCCGGGCTGCCAGAGCACAAGATCCGGGTCATCTCGCCGGACGTCGGCGGCGGCTTCGGCAACAAGGTACCCATCTATCCCGGGTACGTGTGCGCGATCGTCGGTTCGATCGTCACCGGCAAGCCGGTCAAGTGGCTGGAGGACCGCTCGGAGAACCTGATGAGTACCGGCTTCGCCCGGGACTACCACATGCACGGCGAGGTGGCCGCGACCCGCGACGGCCGGATCCGCGCGGTACGGGTGAAGGTGATCGCCGACCACGGCGCCTTCAACGGCACCGCGCAGCCGACCAAGTACCCGGCCGGGTTCTTCCACGTGTTCAGCGGCTCCTACGACCTGGAAGCCGCGCACTGCGAGGTCACCGGGGTGTACACCAACAAGGCGCCCGGCGGCGTCGCGTACGCCTGCTCGTTCCGGGTCACCGAGGCCGCCTACCTCATCGAGCGGCTGGTCGACGTGCTCGCGTACGAGCTGAAGCTGGACCCGGCCGAGCTGCGGATGCGCAACCTGCTGCGGCCCGAGCAGTTCCCGTACCCGAGCCCGACCGGCTGGGAGTACGACTCCGGCGACTACCCCCGGGCGCTGCGGCTGGCCCTGGACATGGCCGGCTACGAGAAGCTGCGGGAGGAACAGGCGGCGCAGCGCGAGCGCTGGGCGGCCGGCGAGCGCAGCGGCACGCTCATGGGCATCGGCCTGAGCTTCTTCACGGAGGCGGTGGGCGCCGGGCCGCGCAAGCACATGGACATCCTCGGGCTGGGCATGGCCGACGGTGCGGAATTGCGGGTACATCCGACCGGCAAGGCGGTGCTGCGGATCTCGGTGCAGAGCCAGGGACAGGGACACGAGACGACGTACGCGCAGATCGTCGCCGAGGAGTTGGGCATCTCGCCGGACGACATCGAGGTCGTGCACGGCGACACCGACCAGACGCCGTTCGGTCTGGGTACCTACGGCTCGCGCTCGACGCCGGTGTCCGGCGCGGCGACCGCAGTCGTCGCCCGCAAGGTCCGGGAGCGGGCGCGTCTGGTGGCCGGCGCCATGCTGGAGGTCTCCCCGGACGATCTGCAGTGGGAGAAGGGTCGCTGGTTCGTGCGGGGCGACCCGGGCTCGGGCCGGACGATCCAGGAGATCGCGCTCGCCGCGCACGGTAACCTCGAACTGCCCGAGGGCGTGGAGGGGCACCTGGACGCGACCACGGTCTACAACCCGCCGAACCTGACCTTCCCGTTCGGCGCCTACGTGTGCGTAGCCGACGTCGACCTGGGTACCGGGCAGGTGAAGGTACGCCGGTTCGTCGCGGTCGACGACTGCGGGGTACGGATCAATCCGATGATCGTCGAGGGGCAGGTGCACGGCGGTCTCGCCGACGGGATCGGCATGGCGCTGATGCAGGTGATCGCGTTCGACGAGGACGGCAACTGCCTGGGCGGCTCGTTCATGGACTACCTGCTGCCCACGTCCGTGGAGTGCCCTTCCTGGGAACTGGGGGAGACGGTCACGCCGTCGCCGCACCATCCCATCGGGGCGAAGGGCGTCGGCGAGTCCGCCACGGTCGGTTCCCCGGCCGCGGTGGTCAACGCGGTGCTCGACGCGCTCAAGCCGTTCGGTGTCCGGCACGCGGACATGCCGCTGACGCCGGCAGCCGTGTGGCGCGCGGCGCAGGGCCGGCCGCTGCGTACCGACCTGGCCATCACATGACGAGGCTAGCTGGCGCTCGCTCTGCTCGCGCGGGTCATGCGCCTTGTCGGCCGCCCTGTAGCCGACCGTCCGACTCAGTCGCTGCGCTCCTTCGCTCCCGGTCGGCTGCGGGCGGCGGCTCATGACGAGCCGGCTCGACCTGTTGCGCCGGGCGGCTGACCTGCGCTCGGCGCGCACGGCGTTCGTGCTCGCCACGGTGGTCCGCGCGCAGCGCCCGACCAGCGCCAAGGCGGGCGACAGCGCATTGATGCTGCCCGATGGAACGCTGGACGGTTTCGTCGGCGGCACGTGTGCCGAGACGACGGTCCGTCTCCAGGGGCTGCGGCTGCTGGAGACCGGCCAGTCCACCCTGCTGCGGATCACTCCCGAGCCGGAACCGGCGGCCGACGTCGCGGGGGAGGGGCTGGTGGTCACGGCGAACCCGTGCCTGTCCGGCGGTACCTTGGAGATCTTCCTGGAAGCGGTGATCCCGCCGCCGCTGGTGCACGTCTTCGGGGACGCACCCGTCGCCCGGGCGCTGGTGAGCCTGGGCGCGCCGCTGGGGTACCAGATCGATGGCACCACCGATCCGGAGACGCCGATCGCGCCGGACGCGGTCGCCGTGGTGGTCGCCTCGCACGGTCGCGACGAGGAGCGGGTACTGCACGCCGCCCTGCGGTCCCCGGCGCCCTACGTCGGGCTGGTCGCCAGCCGGCGCCGGGGCAGCGCCGTGCTCGACGATCTCCACCTGACAGCGGCCGACCGGTCCCGGGTACGCACGCCGGCCGGGTTGGACATCGGTGCGCGTACCCCACCGGAGATCGCCCTGTCCATCCTCGCCGAGATCGTCGCGCAACGTCCCCGTACCCCCGCCCGGGCTGGCGTCGCGCCCACCGCGCAGCCGCCGACGGCGACGGCCACCGACCCGGTCTGCGGCATGGCGGTGGCAGTCACCGCGGACGCGATCCGGTTGGAGCACGGCGGGCAGACCTGGTATTTCTGCGGTTCCGGCTGCCGGGACGCGTTCGCTGACGCCCCAGCGCGGTATGTCTGACCGGTGGCGGGCGGACCTGGCCGCCTGGGCGATCCCCGAGGGGAGGGGTCGCTAGGGTGCAGTGTCGATATGTCCGGAAGTTCGTCGCATCTCCGTGGGGAAAATTCCCCAGTAAGATCCATCCCTTGCACAGCACCAAATCTAGACTGTCCACATAGGACCGGGGGCCGGCACCCTCCCACCGACGCCGGCCAGCGTCCACCCCCAGCGGCGACGCCGGGGGAGCTACCTCGCAGGCGGACCCAAGATCCGATCGACGGTCCAGTCCTCGCTGCGGCGACCGTGGGGTGAGTGCCATGTCTGAGTACCACGGCAGCGATACTTGCCGTTGCCGGTGCTGCGCCAACACCGCGCGAAGCTATCCCATGTGACCGGGACGCCACACCATGCGCAGACGCCGGAAAGGTTGTCGCTACTCATCGCGTCCATCCCCGTTCCCGTTCCGGTTCGCGTACTTCCCAAGCTGCACAAGGGCTCTGCCGACCGTGTAGGCGACCCGCGGCGGTACGATGCTTGCGCGGCAACGGATCTCGACCATGATTTTTTCCGGGGTGGCGTCTTCGGCATACAGGCCAACGGTTACCGGGTCGATGATGATCGGCGTCGAGCGGTGTTCGGTATCAGAGCACTGCGACGGGTCGCACCACGACTCGTGAGCCATCAGATCGACCTACGCTGATTGATTCGGCTGGTCCGGTTCTGCGCTGCGCGAGTCATCAATGGTCTAGCGGACGTACCCGCTGGGTGCGCCTGCCATCGCACCGCAGCCCGCGCTACGGCCGGATATGGCCGGCAAACGGTGCACACCATTGGTTCACCGTGGACGGGGCACCAGCGGGCCACCTGACCGCGCACCGCCCAGCCGACCGCGGCGCCAATGAGCAATGCGACCACAACGGCGACGATAACCACGGCGTACCTCCCAGGGTCTGGATGGGACGCGGGCGGCTAGGTCGTGTCGGCTGCCAACCGCCCGTGTCCCGAGGGTGTCAATCTGTGGACCGAGCCGCAACATTTCATTTTGTAGCATGGCGGGCAGGAGCGCTTCGGCCGCAGTATTGGCCTCGATAGGAACGCTTCTAGGTGAAACACTGGGAGGGTGGTTATGCCGATCTCGGGTTCCACGGTCGTCCGGCGCCAACTCGGCCGCCGGCTGCGACGGCTGCGCGATGCTGCCGGCAAGACTGAGCGCGACGTAGAGGAGGCCGGCCTAGCCTCCCGGGTCAAGTTGTGGAGGATCGAAGCCGGCAAGACGGCGGTAAAGATCGCTGATGTTCGTACGTTGTGCTGGCTCTACGGTGCCGATCAGGCCACTACTGACGCACTCGCCGCTCTGGCCGTAGGGACGAGCGCGCAAGGCTGGTGGGAGGACTACGGCGTACCGGGCTGGTTCTCGCTGTACGTTGCGCTAGAAGCGGCGGCATCCGAGATCAGTATCTATGACCCTGAATTGGTTCACGGGCTATTGCAAACTCCGAACTACCTTCGCGCGCTATTCATAGACAGTGGCGTCGAGATCGATGAGGAGGCAATCCAGCGACAAATCAAGGTTAGACAGGAACGGCAGCAAACCATTACCATCCGCACGCCGCCGGTTCAAGTGGTCGCTGTTCTCGGCGCCGGAGTCCTGGCCCGCCGAGTGGGTGGCGACACGGTAATGGCAGAACAGATCGCCCGACTTAGGGAACTCAATCAGTTGGGCCACGTCGATATCCGAATCATGCCGTGGGAGGTTGGCGGACATGCCGCCCAGCATATCGGCGCGTTCACGCTCCTCGACTTTGCCGACCCGAACGACCCTCCCGTCGTCTACCTCGAATCCCATACCGGCGCTCGGTACCTAGAAAAGGAAGATGAGTTAGCCGAGTACCGGAAGGTCTACGAACTGATCTTCAAGAAAACCGTCCCCATCGAGGAGTACTCCCATGATCACACCATGGAAAAAGTCAAGCAAGTCCGGAACAAACGGCGGTCAGTGCGTTGAGGTCCGGCGTCACGAGGAAACAATTCAGGTACGCGACTCGAAAGACCCGCACGGGGCGATCCTTCGTTTCACCCGTCACGAGTGGGAGGCATTCATTGGTGGGGCGAAGGATGGCGAATTCGACTAGTCGCAGCAAAAGAGAGCCCGCCCAGCGGCTCGTGGAACTGGACGGGCTCTCGGCTCTTTACCGCACAATCGGCGGCTGCGCGAAGTCGCGAATCTCGCCGTGGTGGTGTGCCACCACGTGCTGTACAACGTGCCTGACCTGGCCGAGTTTGCGACCGCGTTGACCGCGCACGCCCGCCGCCGGGTCGTGGTGGAGCTGACGCCCCGACACCCGATGACGGCGCTCAACCCGCTGTGGCAACGCTTCCACGGCCTGGACCGCCCGCAGCGGCCGACCGTTGACGACGCGGTCGACGCGCTGCGTGCCCTCGGGCTCGAGCCGCACACCGAACGCTGGTCCCGCCCGGTCCAGCCGGAGTTCGCCAGCTATGCGGAGATGGTCGAGACGACCGCTCGACGGCTGTGCCTGCCGCCGGACCGGCACGCCGAGGTCGACCGGGCCCTGCGTGACCTGGGCGTCGACCCGGATGCCGGGCTGTACCTCGGCTCGTCCACGCGCGAGCTGGCGACCATCTGGTGGTCGGGGTTGCATGAGTGAGTACTCGCTCATTACTCTGGCGGCATGGTTACCTCCAGCCGCCGGCGCCGGGTACCGGCGATGGCGCGCGAGGAGCGCCGGGCGGCCCTGATCGCGGCGACCGTACCGTTGCTGCGCGAGCACGGGACGGCCGTCAGCACCCGCCAGATCGCCGACGCGGCAGGCGTGGCCGAGGGCACCATCTTCGGCGTCTTCCCCGACAAGGCCTCGCTGTTGCGCGCGGCCGTGATCAGCGCGTTCGACCCGGAGCCGCTGGTCGCGGCGCTGACCGGCGTCGCCGGTCATGGCGACCTGCGGGCGCGCCTGCGGGAGGTGGTCAAGCTGCTCCGGTGGCGCCTGGCCGCCAATGAGCCGCTGATCGCCGCGACCCGGAGCGTGGCCTGCGAACCGGACCAGAGCCGGGAGTTCCTGGAGCGGATGAAACACGCGCGGCGGCGCATGCTCGAGGGGATCGCCGCCGTGATCGAGCCGGATCGGGCGCTGCTGCGCCGCGACCCGCGCAGCGCCGCCCTGCTGCTGCTCATGCTGGTCATGGCTTCGGTGCACAGCGGTTTCTCCGGCGACCGCAACGCCCTGAGCGACCTGGACAGCGACGAGATCGTGTCACTGCTCCTCGACGGCCTGCTGGTGCCCGACGCCATGTCAACGGGAGAACCCGGCTGATGCTGATTCGACTGCTGCGCACCCACCTGCGGCCGTACCGGCGGGCCATCGCGCTCGTCGTGCTGTTCCAGTTCGTGCAGACGCTGGCCACGCTCTACCTGCCCACGCTCAACGCCGACATCATCGACAACGGGGTGGTGAAGGGCGACACCGGATACATCATGCGCACCGGCGGCTTCATGCTCGCCATCACGCTCGTGCAGATCGCCTGCTCGATCGTTGCCGTGTACTTCGGCGCGCGTACCGCGATGGCGGTCGGGCGCGACGTGCGATCCGCGATCTTCCACCGGGTACAGGACTTCTCCGCGCAGGAGGTGGGTCGCTTCGGGGCGCCGTCCCTCATCACCCGCACCACCAACGACGTGCAGCAGGTGCAGATGCTGGTACTGCTGACCTTCACGCTCATGGTGTCCGCGCCGATCATGTGCATCGGCGGCATCGTGCTGGCGCTGCGCCAGGACGTACCGCTGTCCGCCCTGCTGCTGGTCATCGTGCCGGTGCTGATCGGCGTGGTCAGCGTGATCGTGGTACGGATGCGGCCGCTCTTCCGGACCATGCAGGTCCGCATCGACGGGATCAACCGGGTGCTGCGCGAGCAGATCACCGGCATCCGGGTGATCCGGGCCTTCGTCCGCGACGAGCACGAGCGGCGGCGCTTCGCCGTGGCCAACACCGAGCTGATGGACGTGTCGCTGCGCGCCGGCCGGCTGATGGCGTTGATGTTCCCGACCGTCATGCTGGTGATCAACTTGTCCAGCGTGGCGGTGCTGTGGTTCGGCGGGCACCGGATCGCCAGCGGCGGCATGCAGGTCGGCGCGCTCACCGCGTTCCTGAGCTACCTGCTGCAGATCCTCATGGCCGTGATGATGGCGACGTTCATGTTCGTGATGATCCCGCGCGCCGAGGTGTGCGCCGAGCGCATCGAGGAGGTACTCGACAGCGAGCCGACCGTGCGGGTACCGGTGGCTCCGGTCATCCCGCTGCACCGGCGCGGCGAGCTGGAGCTGCGCGGGGTGGACTTCCGGTACCCCGGAGCCGAGGCGCCGGTGCTGCGCGGGGTGGACCTCATCGCCCGGCCGGGCCGGACGACCGCGGTCATCGGAAGCACCGGCAGCGGGAAGACCACGCTGCTCAACCTGGTACCGCGGCTGTTCGACGAGACGGGCGGCGCGGTACTCGTGGACGGGGTCGACGTCCGCGACCTCGACCCGGCAACGCTTTCGGCGAGCGTCGGCCTGGTACCGCAGAAGCCGTACCTGTTCTCCGGTACCGTCGCGTCGAACCTACGGTACGGGCGGCCCGACGCGACCGACGAGGAACTGTGGCGGGCGCTCGCGGTGGCGCAGGCGCGCGACTTCGTGGCGGCGATGCCGGGCGGGCTGGCCGCGCCGATCGCGCAGGGCGGCACGAACGTGTCCGGCGGGCAGCGCCAGCGCCTGGCGATCGCGCGGGTACTGGTCCGGCGGCCGGAGATCTACCTGTTCGACGACTCGTTCTCCGCGCTGGACTACGCCACCGATGCGGCGCTGCGGGCGGCCCTGGCCGAGGAGATCGCCGACGCGACCATCGTCATCGTCGCCCAGCGGGTCAACACCATCCGCGACGCGGACCGCATCGTCGTGCTCGACGAGGGCCGGGTCGTCGGCACCGGTACCCACACCGAGTTGATGGCCACCAACCCGACCTACCGGGAGATCGTGCTCTCGCAGCTCACCGAACAGGAGGCGGCCGCATGAGCGTCACCACCGCGCCACGGCGGCCGCAGCCGCCGGCGTTCGGGCCGGGCCGGATGATGGCCGCCGGTATGCCGGCCGAGAAAGCCATGGACTTCAAGGGTTCCAGCCGCCGGCTGCTCGGGCTGCTGCGCCCGGACCGAGCGCTGCTGGCCGCGGTCCTGGCCTTGGGTACCGCGAGCGTGGCGCTGTCGGTGACCGGCCCGAGGGTCCTGGGGCACGCCACCGACCTCATCTTCGCCGGCGTCGTCGGGGGCCGGCTGCCGGCCGGCACGACCAAGGAACAGGCGGTCGCGGCGTTGCGCGCGCGCGGCCAGGGCCGGCTCGCCGACATGCTGTCCGCGATGCACGTTGTACCGGGCCAGGGGATCGACTTCACCCAACTGGGCCACGTGCTGATGTGGGTACTGGTCATCTACGCACTGGCTGCCGTCCTCGGCGTCGCGCAGTTCCGGCTCACCACGGTCCTCGTGCAGCGGGCGGTGTTCCGGCTGCGCGAACAGGTGGAGGGAAAGCTGTCCCGGCTGCCGCTGCGCTACTTCGACGGGCAGCCGCGCGGCGAGGTGCTCAGCCGGGCCACCAACGACACCGACAACATCGCCCAGACGCTCCAGCAGACATTGAGCCAGCTCGTCACGTCGCTGCTGACGATCCTCGGGGTACTGGCGATGATGTTCTGGATCTCGCCGCTGCTCGCGGTCATCGCGCTGGTGACGGTACCGCTGTCGGTGTTCGTCACGGCGGCCATCGGGAAGCGGTCCCAGCCGCAGTTCGTCAAGCAGTGGGCCACCACCGGGCGGCTCAACGGCCACATCGAGGAGATGTACACCGGTCACACCCTCGTCAAGGTGTTCGGGCGGCAACGGGAAGCGGCGCAGACCTTCACCGAGCACAACGACGCGCTGTTCGCCTCCAGCTTCCGGGCGCAGTTCATCTCCGGGATCATCCAGCCGGCGATGATGTTCATCGGCAACCTCAACTACGTCCTCGTCGCCGTGGTGGGCGGGTTGCGGGTGGCGTCCGGCGCGCTGTCGCTCGGCGACGTGCAGGCGTTCATCCAGTACTCCCGCCAGTTCAGCCAGCCGCTGACCCAGGTGGCCAGCATGGCCAACCTGTTGCAGTCGGGCGTGGCCTCGGCCGAGCGGGTCTTCCAGTTGCTCGACGCGCAGGAGCAGGCACCGGATCCGGACCCGCCCGCGCGGCCGGAGCGGGTACGGGGGCGGGTCGCGTTCGAGGACGTGTCGTTCCGGTACGCGCCGGACCGGCCGCTCATCGAGCACCTGTCGCTCGCCGCTGAACCCGGCCAGACCGTGGCGATCGTCGGACCGACCGGTGCCGGCAAGACAACACTGGTCAATCTGCTGATGCGCTTCTACGACGTGACCGGCGGCCGGATCACCCTCGACGGCGTGGACATCGCGGCGATGTCCCGCGAGGAACTGCGCGCGAACATCGGCATGGTGCTCCAGGACACCTGGCTGTTCGGCGGCACGATCGCGGAGAACATCGCCTACGGCGCGGACGCGCCGACCCGCGCCCAGATCGAGGCCGCGGCCGAGGCGGCGCACGCGGACCGGTTCATCCGGTGCCTACCCGACGGGTACGACTCGGTGATCGACGAGGAGGGGTCCGGCGTCAGCGCGGGGGAGAAGCAGCTCATCACGATCGCGCGGGCCTTCCTGGCACACCCGGCGATCCTGGTCCTGGACGAGGCGACCAGCTCCGTGGACACCCGTACCGAGCTGCTGATCCAGCGCGCGATGCACTCGCTGCGTACCGGCCGCACCAGCTTCGTCATCGCGCACCGGCTCTCCACCATCCGCGACGCCGACCTGATCCTGGTCGTGGCGTCCGGAAACATCGTGGAGCACGGTACGCACGACTCGCTACTCGCGGCCGGCGGCGCCTATGCCCGGCTGTACTCCGCCCAGTTCGCGCAAGCGGTCGCCGAGGTCGACTGAGTTCCCGGACGCTGGTCACGCCCCGGGCGTGAGCCGGTCGGCGAGGTCGACCATGGCCTCGATGAGGGCGGCGCCGTCGAGCAGCGCAGCGTCGTTGTGGTCGGCGCCGTCCACGGCGACCAGCCGGGTCGGCCCGCCGGCCCGGGCCGCCACCGCCCGGCTCTGCTGTGGCGGTACCACGCGGTCGCCGGTGCCGTAGACGACGACCGCCGGCACGGTGATCCGGCCGATCAGGTCGGCGACCGGATAGCGGTCCCGGAGCAGGGGGCGCACCGGCAGGATCGGGTAGTGGTAGCGGCCGACGGCGGCGAGTTCGGTGAAGGGTGACCGCAGCACCAGGCCACCGGGCGGGTACCGGGTCGCCAGCTCCGTGACGACGGCCGCGCCGAGGCTCTCGCCGAAATAGATCATGCGAGCCGGCGCGATTCCGACGGTACCGGCGAGGTAGTCCCGGGCGGCGTCCACGTCCCGCGCGAGCCCGCCCTGACTGGGACCGCCCGGGTTCGCGCCGTACCCCCGGTAGTCCATCAGCAGCACGGTGAACCCGGCGCCGGCGAGCGCGCGGGCCAGCGGTACCCGGTACCGCCGGTTACCGGCGTTGCCGGGCGCGACGAGCACGGCGATGTCCCGCGCGGGCCCGGCCGGCGGCACCAACCAGGCGCCCAACCGCAGCCCGTCCGACGTGTCGAGGACGACGTCGCGGGCACCGGCCAGCACGGTCGCGGCGGCCGGTACCGGCGAGCGGTCCGGAAAGTAGATCAACCGCCGCTGTACCAGCCACAGCGATCCGCTCACCAGCGCCGGTACCAGTACCGAAGCCAGCACCCAGCCCATCCACCGCACCCCCGTACTCTGCCATGCTGACGGCGGCGCCCGACGACGCCATGACATCGCTGGCCGAGACACTGGCCGCTATCGAGCGCCCGCTGCCCGGCGTCAACGCCAGCCAGAGCGCGGCCGTTCCCAGCCGTCCAACGTAGGCGCTGCACACAGCAACGCGAGCTACCCTCGACGCGGGTATGGGCCATGGGGGACCGGATGAGTGAAGAGGCACAACCGCGCCGTAGATCGCGCTGGCGGCGGACCCTGCTGGTCGTCAGCCTGGTCGTGGTACTGGCCGGCGCCGTCGTCCTCGGCTCGGCCGCGTTCCTGCTGTACCGGTTCACCAGCGGTGTCCATCAGACGCCACTGCTCGGCGGCGCCGCCGCTACCGGCCCGGCCGCGGGCAATGCCTCGCCGGCCCCAGCGTCCATCGACGGCGCGCTCAACATCGCGCTACTGGGTAGCGACGAACGACCCGGCGACACGGTCGACGGAGCACGCTCGGACACCATCGTCATCGCGCACATTCCGGCCAGCCACGACCACGTCTACCTCATCTCCATCCCGCGGGACAGCCGGGTACAGATTCCGGCCTACCCGAAGACCGACTACCGCGGCGGTACCGACAAGATCAATGCGGCGTACTCGTTCGGATACAACAACGGCGGCGGCCGCGCCGGGGGTACCGAACTGCTCGCCCTCACCCTCCGGCAGCTCGTCGGCGTGGGCTTCAACGCCGCCGCGATCGTGAACTTCACCGGCTTCCAGACGGTCGTCGACGCGCTCGGCGGCATCGACATGTGCGTCGACGAGAAGACCACCTCCGTGCACATCGGCTGGACCGCGAACGGCACGGAGACCGCCCCGTACCGGCTGGTCCCGCCGGACTACTACCCGGTGCCCATCGCCGGCGTACGGCCGCAGGTGTACCAACCCGGCTGCCAACACATGAGCGGCTGGCAGGCCCTCGACTACGTCCGCCAGCGCGAACTCATCCCCGATGGTGACTACGGACGGGAACGCCACCAACAGCAGTTCCTCAAGGCACTGTTCCAGAAGGCGACCAGTACCGGCGTGCTGACCAACCCGCTGACGCTGAACTCGGTCCTGCACAACAGCGCCGGTGCGGTCACCTTCGACGGCAACGGGTACTCGCCGACCGACTGGCTGTTCAACCTCAGGAACATCCGCCCGGGTAACGTCACGATGATCAAGACCAACGGCGGCCAGTTCAACACCGAAGTGATCGGCGGCCAGGACTTCGAGATTCTCGACAGCACCACCCTGCAGCTCTTCCAGGCGATCCGCGACGACACCGTGGCCGCCTTCGCCACCGCCAATCCCGGCTGGGTCAGTACCGACGGGTCGGCGACGACGGCCCACTGACGGCGCTAGCGGACCTGGGGCGGTCCGGCGGCGGCGAGCGCGGACCGTACCGCCCGGTCGACCTCATTGGCGACCAGTACCGCCTGCGCCTGCGCGACACTGTCCGGGCCGGACAGATCGACCTGGAGCCGGATCTCCAGCCGGCCACGGCCGCCGATGCTCTGCACCCGCGTACACACCACCACGCCGTAGGAGGTGCGCACGCTGACCGGGTGCGACCGGTGCTCGCCGCCCGGGTAGCCGTACTGTGCGGTGCACAGGTGCCCGCCGGCGCACCAGCCAGGGCACTCTCGTGGCGGGTGACGCACACCAAACACTCTACGGCGGCGGCTGCGCTCCGTCGCCGGTCCAGACCTGCCGTACCCGCGCCGCCTCGGCCGCCGCCTGGGCGCGGCCGGCACGCGCGGCCGGCGCGCGGCGGGCGGGGTCGAGGACGTTGCGCCCGAAGGCCCGCTTCGCGTCCCGGTCCGGGGTGACGACGGCGACCCGTCCGTCCAACGCCGCGGCCTGCCGGACGACGCTCGGGACGGGGCCGGCACCGCCGGGCAGCGGAGCGATCACGACCACGCGGTCGTACCCGGCGGCGAGGTCGACGTTGGCCGCCGAGCGTACGCCGCCGTCAATGTAGCGATGTCCGTCGATAGTCACCGGTGGCCAGACACCGGGCACGGCGCAACTGGCGCCGATCGCGTCGATCAACCCGACGCCACTGTCCCGGTCGAACACCATGAACTCGCCCGACTCCGCGTCCACGGCGGTGATCAGCAACCGGCGGTCCGGCCACTCCCGTACCGGCAGCCGGCTTTCGATGACGGCGCGCCGGGCGGCCTCCGGTACCGTTTCGGCCGCCAGCGCCATGGCCCCGATGCGCGCCCGGGCCCGCTGGGCGTCGCGGGTGCTGACCGTCGCCCAACCCCAGCGCAGCAGTGTGGACCAGGCCACCCGCGCCGCGATCTCCGAACCCGGGTCGGCGAGCTGTGCGGTGTACAGCTGCGCCGGGTCCAGCCCGGCGGCGAGCTCGGCCCCGACGACGGAGCCGGCCGAGGTACCGACGACGGCGTCCGCCCCGGTCAGGTCGACTCCTTCGGCGACCAACCCGGCCAGCAGGCCGATCTCCCAGGCGACCCCGGCCACCCCGCCCCCACCCAGTACCACCGCGCGGCTCGTCATGCGCGGAACAGTACCTTCCGCCGAGGCCTTGACAGTCGTCGATGCGCACGGAAAACTAACCGCACTGTACTACTGGAAGAGTCTTTAACAATTCCGTCATGCGGGAGCGGAGACATGAGACGACGGACGGGACTGGTCGCGACGTTCGGCGCGACGACGCTGGTCGTGGCCGCAGGTACCTTCATCGTGTCGACGGTCGCCTCGGCGGCTGCCGAGTCGCGGCCGTTCCCGTTCCACGTCACGTACCAGGTCGGCGTGCTGCCCTCGGCCAGCGCGGCCGCCCGGGACGCCGCCGTGCGCAAGCAGTACGACTCGTGGAAGGCGACGTACCTGGTGCACGGGTGCGCCAGCAACGAGTACTACGTGTCGACCAAGGGCGACGGCGACGCGCCGAACGACGGCACGGTCTCCGAGGCCCAGGGGTACGGCATGAACATCGTGCCGCTGATGGCCGGGTACGACACCAACGCCAAGACCGAGTTCGACGGGCTGTGGCAGCTGGTCAAGAACCACCGCGACGGCCAGGGCATGATGCAGTGGCAGCTGGACGGCCAGACCTGCAGGTACGCCGACTCCGGTACCCCCGACGGGGCGACCGACGGTGACCTGGACATCGGGTACGGGCTGGTCCTGGCGGACAAGCAGTGGGGCGGCTACACCGCCGACGCGCTCGGTTGGCTGGGCAAGTTCTACGCGGCCAACGTCACCTCGGACGGCCATCTCAAGTGCGAGGACGACGGCCCGACCACCGACAGCCGGCCGTCCGACTGGATGCTCGACCACCTGCGCGCGTTCGCGGCATACGACGCCGCGCACGACTGGAACAAGGTCATCACCAAGACGCAGAACCTGATCCAGGAGTTCACCGCCAAGTACTCGCCGAGCGCGAACCTGCTCTCCGACTTCATCGTCAGCGCGAACACCACCGCCCCGAACCCGGCCCCGGCGAACTACCAGGAGAACCAGCCGGACAACATCGTCGGCTACAACTCCATCCGGGTGCCGTGGCACATGGGTACCGATGCGCTGCTGTACGGCAACCCGGTCAGCCTCGCCGTGGCGCGGCACGAGTCGGCCAGCTACAAGAACCACTCCGGCGGCGACCCGAAGAACGTGTACCCGCACACCAACCTCGACGGCACCCCGCACAGCACCAGCGACGTTGCCGAGGAGGCCGGCGACTCGGTGGGTCCGTCGGCCATGGCCGCCGGGGACCAGGGCTTCACCGACGCCATCTGGAACTACCTGGCCACCAACCCGTTCGGCGACCACTACTTCGGCGAGACCATCAAGATGATCGTCTACATCGTGATGGCCGGCGACTACTGGTCCCCGACGGCGGGTCCCGGCCCGGCGCCCTCGCCGACCCCGCCGCCGCCACCGACGAAGTACGAGGCGGAGAACGCCACCCTGTCGCAAGCCACCGTGGCGACCAATCACACCGGGTTCAGCGGTACCGGGTTCGCCGACTACGCCAACGTGTCCGGCAGCTGGGCGCAGTGGACGGTCAACGCCACCGCGGCCGGTACCGCGACGCTGACGTTCCGGTACGCCAACGGCACCACGACCAACCGGCCGATGGCGATCGCGGTGAACGGCACGACCGTCGCGGCCGCGCAGGCCTTCAACGGGACCACGAACTGGGACACCTGGGCTTCCGTCTCGCTCACGGTGACCCTGACCGCCGGCAGCAACACGATCCGGGCCACCGCCAACACCGCCAACGGCGGCCCGAACGTCGACTACCTCCAGGTGTCGTGACCCGCCCGTTGCCGCGTGGCAGGCTACGGGTATGACGGAAGCGCTCTCGACGGCCGGCATGCAGCGGTTGCACGACGCGATGGCGGCCCGGGTCGAGGCCGGCCAACTGCCCGGCCTGGTGACGGTGCTCGCCCGCGGCGACGAGGTGCACGTCGACGCGATCGGCTCCTACGCTTTCAACAGCACGGTACCGATGCGCCGGGACACCCTGTTCCGGATCGCCTCGTTCACCAAGCCGATCCTGGCCACGGCGACGATGATGCTGGTCGAGGACGGCGTGCTGGACCTGGCCGAGCCGGTCGACCGGCTGCTGCCCGAACTGGCCGACCGGCGGGTACTGGCCCGCATCGACGGGCCGCTGGACGAGACGGTACCGGCGCACCGGCCGATCACGGTCGAGGACCTGCTGACCATGCGGATGGGCTTCGGCCTGCTGACCGAGCCGACGTTCAACCCGCCGTTCCCGATCGTCCAGGCCGGTGAGGAGCTGAACCTGGTCCTCGGGCCGCCGGATCCGCCCACGCCGCACCCGCCGGACGAGTGGATCCGGTTGTTCGGCACGCTGCCGCTGATGGACCAGCCCGGCGAGCGCTGGCTGTACAACGCCGGCGCGCTGGTGCTCGGCGTGCTGCTCGCACGGGCCGCCGGCGAGCCGCTCGGCGACGTCCTGCGGTCGCGCCTGTGCGAGCCGCTGGGCATGGTCGATACCGGCTTCTCGACCACGAAGTCGAACGTCGAGCGGATCCCGAGCCACTACATGACCGACTTCGCCACCGGACAGGTGACGCTGCAACCGCTGTCGGCACCGGCGGAGTGGGCCACCCCGCCGGTGTTCCCGTCCGGCGCCTCAGGCCTGCTCTCGACCGCCGACGACTTCCTCGCCTTCGCCCGGCTGCTGCGCAACCACGGTACGCACCGGGGACGGCAGCTGCTGTCGGCCAAGGCGGTCGGCATGCTGACCACCAACCACCTGACCCCGCACCAGATCGAGACCGCGGGCATCCTGCTGGAACCCAAGGGCTGGGGGTACGGGATGGCGGTCGCCGCCGAGCCGGACGCGATATCGGCCATTCCCGGCCGGTACGGCTGGGACGGCGGGTACGGCACGGTGTGGTTCACCGATCCGCACCGCGACCTCATCGCCATGGCCTTGTCCCAAACCTCCGACTTCCTCTTCAACGGCAGCCGCGCGGAGTTCACGACCCTCGCCATCCAGGCGGCGTCGGGCGATGAGTAGCGCGCCGGGGGTGGCCGCACGGCGGTGATGACGGCGGCGTTGCGCGCGAGCGAGTGCCGGCGCGCCGAACCCGGTCCACTGTGGACGATGGTGGCGCGGCGACCCTGCACCTGATCCTCGAAGGGACCGGCACCGGGGACTTCTACGACGGCGTCCGGGTGGCCCGGGCGCACCCGGACGCTGACGACCCGAAGGTACGGGCCGCGCTGCGGGCGGCCACCGACGCCGCGATCAGTGGCCGAAGTCGAACCAGTTGACGTTGACGTAGTCGGCCCGCTGGCCGCTGGTGAAGGTCAGGTAGACGGTGTGGGTACCGGTGACACCGCTGATGTTCGCCGGTACCGTGCGCCAGCTCTGCCAGCCGCCGGTGTTCGCGATTGCGAACCTGCCGACCGGCGCGCTGCCCAACGAGTCCAGCCGTACTTCGACCAGACCGGAGACGCCGCCCGCCGCACCGGAGGCGACCCGGGCATAGAACTGCGTCGCCGCGGTCGAGCTGAAGTTCACGTTGTCGTAGCGCAGCCAGTCGCCGTTCGCGATCCAGCCGACGTCCTGCCCGCCAGCGGTGTCGGTGGTCGGCTCCGTCTGGGTACCGGACTGCGCGTTGTCGCTCTCGGCCTGGATCGCGCTGTACGCGTCCCGCCCGCCGCCACCGGTGGTCGGCGTCGGTGTCGGGGTGCCCCCACCGCTGGTATAGACGGCGACGTAGTCCACGGTCATCGGTACGCCGGACTGGGTGGCGCCGGTCGGGCCGCCGCCGAACGCGGCCGGGAACGCCCCGCCCATCGCCACGTTGAGGATGACGAAGAAGCCGTGGTGGGTGGCGTTGTTCCAGGTGGTCGCGTCGACCTGGGTCGAGTTGAGGGTGAAGAAGCTGGCCCCGTCCAGATACCAGCGCAGCTGCTCCGGCGAGACGCTGCGGTCGTACTCCATCGCATAGGTGTGGAACCCGCTCTGGCAACCACCGCAGGCCCGCTCCCCGCTACCCAGGCCGGTGAACTCGTTGCACGGCCCACCGGGCGCGACTCCACAGTGGAGGGTGGCGAACTCCGAGCTGCGCCCGTTGATGTCCTCCATGATGTCGATCTCACCGATGCGCGGCCAGTTCGTCGCGCCCACCGGGCGGGCCGCCGCACCGAGCATCCAGAACGCCGGCCAGTACCCGGCCGCCGCCGCGCCACTGACGTTGGGCTGCTGCAGCGACGCCTGCACCCGCAGCTTGCCGCCCACCGGCGCGGCGAAGTCGGTGCGCTGCGTCTCGATCCGGGCCGAGGTCCAGTTGCCCGAACCGTCGCGGATCGGCTGGATGACCAGATGGCCCTGGCCGTCCTGGAACACGTTGCTGGTCGAGCTGGTCATCGTCTCGACCTCACCGGTACCCCAGTTGGCCGCACCGCCCGGGTAGCTGGTACCGATGTCGTACAGCCAGTTTCCGGTGTTGACACCGCTGCCCGCGGCGCCGTTGAAGTCGTCGCTCCAGACCAGGTTCCAGCCGCCCGGGGTGGGCGGCAGGGCGGCGCGGGCGTGCACCGCCGCGGCGATCGATGTGGCCATCATGGCAAGGGCGGCGACGCCGGCGAACATTAACCGGGGTCGGCGGGATCGGCGGGGTCGGCGGGGTCGGCTCATAGCGCGCCTCCGGCGGGGAGCGAGGACGGGACGTACCGAGCGTGAGAGCGCTTTCCCGATTTCTACAACGTTACCGGCACATTGTCAACGCATGTCAATGCTTCACTGTCCCGATGGATGACGGTGAAGGCCGGATCGTCACCGTCCAGGTCGATCCGCTCGACCGCCAGACCCCCTGCGGTGCCACCCGGACCGCCCGCTCGGCGAGGTCCCCCGAGCCTGCCAGCCGGCTCAGGACCGGTCCAGCCCGCCGGCGCTTGCGTGGATGAACACGGCTTCGACCTCGGTGGCGGTCGTCAGCGGGTGGACGCCGCCGCCGAGCGGCTTCAGCGCGCCGCCCATCGCGGCGGCCTCGCGGAGCCCGCCGAACGCCACGACGGTCAGCGTCACCGGCCGTTTCGGATCGCTGGCGGCGGCGAGTTGCGCCGCGAACTGCGCCGCCGTGATGGAGTCGGGTGCGTCCTCGTTGAGCCCGTCGGTGAAGACCAGGACCTGGTTGGGCATCCCGGGCTGGTAGCTGGCGACGGCGGACCGGTACGCCGCGACGACGCGCGAGTGCCCGGGACAGCGCCGCCCGCTGGATTCCGTCGAGCGGCCCGGTCGGCATGAGCGTCTGGTAGTCGCGGGGCGGGTCGAGTTGGACACCGAACGTCCACAGGCCCAGCCGCGCCTGGTCGGGCAGCAGTTCGCCGACCGTCCGGCAGCCCTGGCGGACCAGGTCGATCAGGGCGGTGTGGCTCTGCGGCGCGGCCTTGGCCATCGAGCCCGAAACGTCCACGACGATGAGCAGGCTCATCGCGCGGTCCTTCGGGTACCAGGTGGCGAAGACATGGTCGACGTGGTGCGGGGCGAGTACGTCGAATGGGCCGGCGGTCAGCGCGCGAGTGCCCGGGACAGCGCCGCCCGCTGGATTCCGTCGAGCGGCCCGGTCGGCATGAGCGTCTGGTAGTCGCGGGGCGGGTCGAGTTGGACACCGAACGTCCACAGGCCCAGCCGCGCCTGGTCGGGCAGCAGTTCGTCGACCGTCCGGCAGCCCTGGCGGACCAGGTCGATCAGGGCGGTGTGGCTCTGCGGCGCAGCCTTGGCCATCGAGCGTCGGGCAACGCCGGGGCGGTACCGGCGACGGTCCGGGTGACGTGCACGACCCTGGACAGCGCCAGCGCCGAGGCGTCCATGCCCTGCTCCAGCCACACCGCCTCGCCGAGCGCGCCGGCCGCGACGAGCCCGTCACCGGAGCCGGCGGGGTCGGGCAGGGTGAGCCGGATGCCCGAGCCGTCGGCGAGCAGCTGGTCCAGCGCCAGCCACGAGCCGCCCGCCTGCGTGATTCGTTGCCCCGTCAGGTGATCGGCCACCAGGTAGACCGGGCTGGTCGCGATGATCGTCCCGGACCCGAGCCGGCCCTTCGCGGCCAGCTGCGGCGCCTGCGCCGAGCCCGCCCAGGCGGCGTCATCGGGGATCCACACGTCGGCCTGGGCGGCATCCTCGGCCGCCGGGCGACCGTCGGCGACCTCGACGTCGACGCGGACGCAGCCGGTACCGCGCGCGAGCGCCAGGCTGACCGCGTTCAGCACCGGGGCGAACGAGGTGGCGGTCATGACGTGTACCGAGCGGCCACACGGCAGGTTCGCGATGTCGGGCGGGCGCCTTTCGTTCACCCGTACGTACGCGGCGCTGGCGAGTACCAGCACCGCGAGCGCGGCCGTCACGACCGCGCCGAAGATCTTGCCGCCGACCTGGCGGGAAACCTGATGCTTGCCCAAGAGGCGATCCTCGGCCGGCGGCGGCGCGCGTCGGTAGCCCGGTTCCGCCCAGTGAGCGCGGGTCAGTGAGCGCGGGGGCGGTCAGAGTCGGGGCGAAACCGGCCGGCCGGTGCGGGCGCGCTCGGGAAGGGTCGACCAGCGCCGCTATCCGGCGCAGCACCTCGTCCCGGTACCGGCCGGGGTCCTCGCCGGCGGGCAGGTAGAACGAGAACAGCCGGACATACGGCGCACCGAGCAGGCGCAGTACCTGGCACTGCTGCTCGGGATCCGGGGAGATCTCGTCGGCGAAGCCGCTCAAGGTCCACACGGAGCCATTGTCCGTCAGCGGCCGGACGGCAGGGTGAACTCGGCACCGAGGCAGACGAAGCCGGCCGCCGCGGCCATCGCTTCCGGCCCGGTACCGGCGACCTCCTGCTGGGCCGCCGCCAGTGCCGCGGTCGCCGGCCGTCCGGCGACGAGCTGCCGGTGCAGCGCCACCATCAGCGGAGCCGTCTGCGCGTCCGGTACCGGTACCACGGAGGCGACGATCTGCTGGGCGCCGCTGGCGAGCAGCGTCGCAGCGAGGCCGAGCAGCTCGTCACCGGCCCGGACGACCAGCCGCCCGCTGTCACAGGCCGCGAGGATCACCATGCGCGGTACCCGGTCCAGCCGCTCCAGGTCGTAGCCGGTCAGCGGCCCGTCGGCGAGCAGCAGCGCGGAGAACAGCGGATGGTCCGGGTGCACCGAGCCGTGCGCGGCCAGGTGCGCCAGGCCCGCGCCGTTCAGGGCCGCCGTCGTCGCCGCCACGGTGGCGGCCGGTCCCGCGAGCGCGGCGGTACCGTGGATCGCCGCCACCGCATCGACCTCGGCGCGCGCTCCCGGCAGGTCGGGCCCGGCCACCACGGACACCGGGCCGACCGGGCCGGTTGACCGCGCGCCGTACCAGAGCGCCGCGGACGGCGAGACGGTCAGCGCCCGCCCGGCGCACGACGGGAGCACGCCCCAGGGCAACGACTGCAGCGGCCCGGTCGGGATCAGTACCAGCGGCCAGTCCCCGATCTCGGTCGCGAGCGGCCGCAGCAACGCGGTGTCCAGTTGCCGCGCGGCGTGCCGGAGCATGGCTTGGGCGGCGGCGCGGCTGTCCCCGGTGGCCCAGCGCCGGGCGAGCCGGTGCAGCGCGAACGGTACCCGTTCCAGGAGCCGCCGGATCGGCGGTAGCGACCCGAGCGTGTGCAGCCGGGCGCGACCGTCGACCACGGTGATCGCGTACAACACCTCGCCGTGCTGGACGAACTCGACGAGTACCCGGTCGCCGAGCGCGGCGGACAGCCGCCGCAGCGGTACCGGACCGTCCGGCGGGCCGGCCAGCGGGGTACCCGGCTGCCGCCGGCAGTAGTCCCGGATCCGGCGTTCCAGGGCGATCTGGCGTTGGGCGAGCCGTACCGTGTTCCGGCCCGCGCGCCGCAGCTCCTCGACCTCGGCCACCGTCGCCCGTAGCGAAGCGAGGTCACCGGCCAGGGCCGGATCGTCCGGCGGCCGGACCGGTCGCAGCAGGAGATGGCTGGCCCGGCCCTGCTCAGCTGCCGCGAGTACCCGATCCGGCCGGCCGTCCCGCAGCGCCATCCGCAGCCCGAGGTCGGCCAGTTCGACCCGATGCCCGGCGGCGTGTGCCCGAAGATCGGTGGCGCCCAAGGTGGCCCGGTGCTCGTCGAGCACGCGCAGCCCGGCGCGTACCGCCGCCTTCGCGCCGCGGGCGTTCCCGGCGGCCAGCCGGGCGAGCGCCTCGGCGTGCCAGGCGCGCGCCCGCAGCGTGGCCGGGCCGCGCCGCCGCAGCCGGCTGGCCTGCGCCAACTGCCGGCATCCCCGCGCGGTCCACCCCCGGGCGAGCGCGAGCCGACCGGCCAGCAGCCGGGCCTCGACCGCGGCGTCCGGCCAGCCGGCGTGGTCGAGCAGTTCCGCGGCACGCTCCACCTGCGCCACCGGTACCGACGGCGGCTGCGCGGCCGCCCGCGCGGCGAGCACGACGAACCGGCCCAGCGCCGCCCATTCCTGCCGGTGCTGCCGGGCGAACTCGCGCGCCGCCCGCCTGGCCTGGGTCGCCGCGCCGGCCGGATCGCCGTCGAGCGCGGCGGCCTGCGCCAGCAACAGCCGCACCTCGGGGAGCGCGATGACCCGGCGCTCCCGCTCGAACGCGGCCACCGACTCCTGCGCCGCCTGCTTCGCCTCGGCCGCGAGGCCGACCGAGAGCAGCAACTCGCTACGGTCGCGCAGGACCCAGCCGAGCTGCGACCGCAGCCCGCGCAGGCGCTGCTCGGCCTGGTCGAGGTAGGCCAGGGCACGCGGTACGTCGCCGCGCCGGCCGCTGACCCAGCCCAGGTTCTGCTGGATGAAGGCCAGCGTGAGGCCCTGATCGAGCTTGCGGCACAGTTGCTCGGCCTCGGTCAGGTCGGTCTCCGCGGCGGCGAACTCGTGCCGCTGGCCGTGCAGGACACCGCGGTTGGACAGTACCCGCTTGATCCACACGTCGTCGTGCGCGCGGCGCAGCACGGGCAGCGCCGTCCGGTAGCTGGCGAGGGCCTCGTCCAGCCGGCCGAGCTGGTGCAGGATCGCGCCGCGCTGCGCCTGGGCCTGCGCCCGCTCGACCCCGTCCAGATCAGCCAGTACCGCGTCGATCTCGCGCACCGCCTGGCGCGGCCGGCCGCGGACGTTGAGCGCGAAGGCCAGCCGCATCTGCGCTTGGGCGGCGAGCCGGGTCGAACCGGCGCGCTGGCCCAGCGCCACCGCCGTCCTGAGGTGCCGCATCGCCGCATCCGGGTCCTTGAGGTGCAGAGCCGCCAGTCCCAGCGCCCGTTCGGCGACCGAGGCGCTGGCGAGGTCGCCGCCGGCGCGCGCCTGCCGGGCGAGTGCCGTGGCGAGCGGGACCGACCGGCCGGGGTCCGCCTCGGCCAGTCGCAGCACATCGCGCACCCGATCGCGGATGGAGGTACCGGTCACCGAAGCTCACAATGAGCTAACCCTGCCGTTACTTCAAGATGAATCTGTATCAAGGCGGCAGGCGGGGGATCCGTCCCGGTGAGCACTCCGACCCGACACAACGAAGGACGGCATATGGGAATCGTGGAGAAGTTGGGCGAATCCTACCGGGACGACCAGCTCGCCGTGGAGCTGCGGGATGCCCCGCTGGTCCTGCGGGAGCTGATCGCCATGGACGTGGTCCTAGCCAATCCGGGACCGGCGCCGACCAGCCCCGAACTGGGTCTCACGCTGGTCGACCTGACCAACCTGGGGGTTGGGATCCGGCCACTGCGCGAGAACGCCAGGCTGGTACAGGCGGCCAAGACCGCCCAGCCGTTCCCGGACGACGAGCTGCCCGACCTCGACCTGCTCCTGTTCGCGTTGCGGCAACGCTTCGCCAGCCGGTACGACGGCTGGGTGCCGACCGTCGGCAAGAACCGGCCGCTCGCGGCGATCGAGGGCTGGCCGTACATCAAGGGATCGGAGGGCATCCTGAGCCCCGTCGACGGGCCACGGATCCCGCCGCGCGACGGTACGCCCGGCCCGCGGGTCGGCATCCTGGACACCCGATTGTTCGCCCACCCTGACCTCGCGGGCCGGTTCACCGGCGACGCGTTCACCGAGCTGCCGCCAAGCGTCGAGTCCACGCTGGGGCACGCGACGTTCATCGCGGGGCTGATCCTCCGCCGCGCCCGCAACGCCGATCTGGTAGTCCGACAGGTGCTCGACGACGAGGGCAGCAGCAACGACTCGTGGGACCTCGCGACCAAGCTGGTGGCCTTCCGGGGCGCCGGCGTGCCGGTGTTGAACATGTCCTGCGGCTGTATCACCAGGGACCGCACCCCGCCCCTGGTGCTGCGTCGGGCGGTCGAGCGGCTCGGCCCGGACATCGTCGTGGTGGCAGCCGCCGGCAACCACGGCGTGCTCCGGGAGAAGCCCGATCCGGCCACCGGGCTGTCCGAGAAGACTCCGATGTGGCCGGCCGCGCTCGACGGCGTGGTGGCGGTCGGTGCCTATGACGCGACCGATCCGGCGCACAAGAAGGCGCCGTTCACGCCGCACGGGGCGCCCTGGATCGACCTGCTCGCTCCCGGCGTCGACGAGGTGAGCACCTTCCTCACCGGGAAGGTCGCCATCCTGTTCCGGGAGAACGGCAAGCTCGTTCCCAAGGGCACCAAGGACTTCCGGGAGGGGTACGCGACGTGGCGCGGTACCTCCTTCGCGGCGGCGAACGTCAGCGGGGAGATCGCCGCCCGGATGGCCGGCGGGCGCAGCGCGCGGGAGGCCCTGGACGGGCTGCTGAACGCGCCGCAGGGGGACATCCTCGCGCCGCCCGTCGACGGGTAGGAGGCCGGATGCGCGACGATCCGACCGTCATCGCGCTGGTTCGTCGCGCCGGTGCCGGCGACGCCGCCGCCTGGGACGAGCTGGTCGAACGGTACGCGCCGCTGGTGTGGTCGATCTGCCGGCGGTACCGGCTGGACCGGCCGGACGCCGACGACGTGGGGCAGGGGGTGTGGCTGCGCCTGGTCGAGCAGCTGCCCTCCCTGCGCGAACCGGCGGCGCTGCCCGGCTGGCTCGCCACCACCACCCAGCGGGAGTGCCTGCGGGTGCTGCGCAGCGGGCAGCGGCGGCAGGCAACCGAGCGGCCGCTGGACGACACTGTCGCAAGTGGACAGTCACCGGCGCTGGAACAGGACCTGCTCGCGGCCGAACGGGACGCCGCATTGCGGGCCGCGTTCGCCGCACTGCCCGAGCGCTGCCGGCGGCTGCTCGCGCTGCTCATCGCCGATCCGCCGGTACCCTATGCGCAGGTCAGCGCCAAGCTCGGCATGGCGATCGGCAGCATCGGACCCAACCGGGCCAGATGCCTGGACGCGCTGCGCCGCTCTCCGGCGCTGGTCGCGCTGATCGACGCGGGAGGTGGGGTGCGATGACCGGTCCGGAGGGCGATGACGACCGGCTGCTCGCCGCTCTCGGCGAGGCGGTACGGGCGGCGCGGTCGGTACCACCGGAGTTCGTCGCCGCGGCGAAGGCGGCGTACACCTGGCGCGATGTCGACGCCGAACTGGCGGCGCTGACCTACGACTCGGCGTCCGAGGAGGACCGCGAGCCGGCCGGTACCCGCGCCACACCGACCCGCCTGCGCGCGCTCACCTTCGTGTCGGCCAACCTCGTCATCGAGCTCGAGGTGGGCCAGGATTCGTGCCTGGGCCAGCTGGTACCGATCCAGCCCGGGCAGGTCGAGGTCCAGCTGGCCACCGGAGAGCTGATCCCGGCAACCGTGGACGACGTGGGCTACTTCGTCGTGCGGCCGGTACCGGCGGGCTGGGTCCGGCTGCGCTGCCACCCGGCTGCCGGTACCGACGTGGTCACCGGCTGGGTTGTCCTGTGACCGACACATCAGATCGGCCGGTCGAGGCTCCGTCTGCGTAGAGGCACCACACGCAGAGAGGAAGCCATGAACGACAACGACCGAACCGTGGAACCGGTCGGCGGCGCTGGACTCTTCGACGTCGACCCGGACCAGAGCGGCGTGAGCCAGGATCCCGCCCACCAGGCGACCGGGGATCTCGACGCGCTGCCCGACGACCAGGAGCTGTGATGGGTACCGCGGCTGGCATGATCGAGCAGGCGCGCCTGCTCCTGGGCCTCGGCGAGCTACCGCCGGGCTCGAACCACAACAGGGTGACCACGTGGTACGGGATCGACGCACCCTGGTGCAACATGGCGATCAGCTTCGAGGCGGGCCACTCCGGCAACCTCGACGCGATCGGCGGCAAGTTCGCCTGGACGGTGGCGCACGCCAAGGCGTTCCAGAACCGGGGCCGGTGGCACTACGGTCTCGGCGGGGTGCGCCCGGGCGACGTGGTCTTCATCGACTGGTCCGGTACCCGCGTCATCGACAACATCGACCATGTCGGGCTGGTCGAGGCGGTGCATTCCGACGGAAGCATCACGACGCTGGAAGGCAACACCTCGGACCGGTTCCTGCGCCGGCGCCGGGACGTCAGCTGCGTCGTCGGGTACGGGCGGCCGGCGTACGACGGCGCCGCACCGCTACCGGCCGGAGACGGCTTCCTGCGCCGCGGCTCGACCGGCGCCCGGGTCCGGACGCTGCAGCAGAACCTCAACACGGTACTGGGTACCAAGCTCGACGTGGATGGTGACTTCGGGCCCGCGACCGAGGCGGCGTTGAAGACCTTCCAGGCCCGGTTCCACGTCGACGCCGACGGCGAGTACGGCCCGCAGTCGGCGGCGGCGATGCGGGGCGGGCTGGCCGGGCACGCGACGGCGATCCGGCCCACCCCGCGGGCGGCGGCCGCCGGCGGGGCGGTGGACGTGGACGGCGAGTTCGGGCCGGCCACCTGCGCGGCGCTGCAACGGGCGCTCAACCGCGACGGGGCCGGGCTCACCGTCGACGGTTCGCTCGGGCCGCAGACCGCGAAGGCGCTGCAGAAGCACCTCGGCGTGACGCCGGACGGCATCGTCGGACCGGACACGGTACGGGCGTTGCAGCGCCGGCTCGGCGCGGGCGTGGACGGCGAATGGGGTCCGGACACCACCCGGCATCTCCAGAAGGCGCTCAACGCCGGCACGTTCTGACGGGTACCCGACGGGCTGCCGGGACACGTGTCCCGGCAGCCCGTCACGCGCGGTCGGTCCTGTTGTAGAACTGCTCCAGGCGAGCGGCCGCCTCGTCCCGGTCGACGCCGGAGTAGGAGTTCCAGCCCTCGATCCGGAGCTGGTCGTCCAGCGGTTTGCCGATCACTTCGAGGATGGTCTCCTTGGCCGAGCGCACCGCGTGCTGGGAGTTGCGCAGGATCTGCCGGGCGACCAGTTCCGCCTCGTCCAGCAGCTGATCGTGCGGCACGACCTTCATCACGAGGTTGCACCGCAGCGCCTGCTGCGCGTCGATCGGCTCGGCGGTCAGGACGAGCTGCATGGCGACGCCGACCCCACACGTGTTGACCAGCCGGGGGATGCCCCCGTCGCCGTGGTGGAACCCGCGGCGGGCCTCGAAGGAGCCGAACCTGGCGCGGTCGGCGGCGATCCGCAGATCGCATGCCAGCGCCAGTTCCAGGCCGGCCGCCAGCGCCCAACCGTCCACCGCCGCGATCACCGGCTTGTAGATCCTGTGCAGGCCGCGGGTCAGGCCGCCGATACCGAGGTCGACGATCTCGCGGACCCGGGCCGGGGTGGCGTGGAGGTAGTTCGCAGAGGCATACGTACGCAGATCGGCCCCCGAACAGAAGGTACCGCCGGCTCCCGACAGGATCGCGACGTCCACCGCGCGGTCGTCCCGGAAGTCCCGCCAGATCCGGCAGAGCTCGTCATGCATCGACGGATCGATCGCGTTCTTGACCTCGGGGCGGTTCAGCGTCACGTACGCGATACCGTCGCGTTTCTCGTACAAGATCTTCTCAACCACGTCCCGAGTGTCTCACCCGGTCGCCGGCTTGCAGCGGACGGCTTCGACGCGATCCTCCGGCATTGACGACGCCGGAGTTCAGCGGCTACATGCGGCGCGCACCACCTCGGCTTCGGCGCGTACCGTGGCCACGTCGGCTGGTTGCGGTACCTCCCGCTCGGCGTCCTCGATCAGCAGGCTCGCCTGTTCCTCGATCGCCGCCAGCCGCTCCGGGTCCGGCACGCCGACGGCGGCGCAGTTGGCGAGCAGCCGCAGCAGGGCGATCGCCACGGTCGGCTCCCGAGAGCTGTACCGGCGGATCAGGCCGCACATCGTTGCGAGGTAGTCGCCGAACCGCCGGCCCGGTACCACGACTTCGGCGCCGCCCGGGTCGGCGGCCACGTGCACGCCGAGGGGGCGCGTCGCGAGCGCGCAGAACAGCACGGACAACCGGTCGACGGCCTGTACCGCCGTGTACGGGTCGTTGACCGCCGGCGACATCGCCTTGCAGGCCACGTCGACCAACTGCCGGATGCCGAACGCGGCATCCTGCTCGAAGGTCCGTTCCCGGCCGATCCGCACGGTCTCGTCCAGCACCCGCGGCAACTCCGCCGGGACGGGGGCCGGCCAGGCCCACACCAGCGTCGTGCCGGCCACCACGTGCTCGCCGACCCGCGGGCGCAGCCGGATATGGAGCTGGTACCGGCGCGCGTGGTCGAGGAGCCGCTCGACGCGCACCGCCTGCACGTACCCGGACCGGCGCGCCGGGACCGGCACCGCGTCGTCGGGTACCGGTCCCGGAACCGGACCGCCTTCCAGCAGCCCGTCACCGCGGATCACCGCCAGGGCGTTGCGCTCGACGACGCTCATGATGCCCTCGATCTGGATCGAATGCGCCAGGTGGTCGGCGAAGAACACCAGCAGTCCGAGGCTCGCGAACAGCAGCACGATCGCACCCGTGACGGCGAGGCGGGGGTACTCGGTGCTGCGTTCGCCGCGGGAAATGCCCACCGTGTAGAGGCCCGCGGTGCTGTACGCGAAGGTGGCGACGAACACGCTGAGCACCACCTGGTTGGGCCGGTCGCGCAGGAAGTTGCGCAGCAGGCGCGGCGAGAACTGCGTCGACGACAGCTGCAACGCGACCACGGTCAGACCGAGCACCAGCGCGATCACCGTGACCATCGTCCCGCTGATGCCGATCAGCAGGCTGCGCGCGTCGTCCGAGGTGCCCTGGAAGACCAGCGGGGAGGTGGGGCCCAGATCGACCAGCGACAGGAGGCTCCCGACGACCAGGGCCGACAGGACCGACAGCGCCGGCAGCACCCACAGGGAGCCACGCAGGTACTCCGATAGTTCATCCCGACGGATCACGAACCCCACCGCCCAGGTTCAGCTGCTGAAAGCTGTAGTACACGGCGAGCACGAAGTGCACCGCAAGGCACAGCGGCGCGCTGACCAGGGCGACGGCGACGGTGGCGAGATAGAACACCGTGCCGGCGCTGAACCGCGGGATCGAGGCCCGGGCGGCGACCGGATCCACCCCTTCGCGCAACAGCGCGGGACGGGTCGCGGCCCACGCGTACAGGATGCTGAAGGCGATCGCCATCGCCAGCATGACCCCGGAGTACACCACCGCGGCGGTACGGGCGTCGCGACCGGCGGTGAGGTACTCGGCCAGCAACGAGGTAGTGAACGGGATGGCCGCCACGAACATGAGCAGGATCAGGTTGAGGAACAGCAGCATCCGGTCGACCCGACCGATGAGCTGGAACACCGCGTGGTGGTTGATCCAGATGATGCCGATCACGAGGAAGCTGGTGACGTAGGCGGCGAATGCCGGCCAGTTCCGCGCGAGCGCATGGGCCAGCGTGCCCTGCAACGTATCCCGGACCGGTACCCGCAGGTCGAGCACGAGCAGCGTGATGGCGATCGCCAGGACCCCGTCGCTGAACGCCTCGACCCGGCCCGTCGTCGTGGTCATGTGCTGGCCCGTTCGACCACCTGGCGCACGTCGCGTCGCTCGATCGCGGCGGCCATCACCTCGGGGAACAGATCCGGGGTGCAGGCGAAGGCCGGCACGCCGAGCGCCGCGAGCGCCGCGGCGTTGTCCCGGTCGAAGTCGGGCGCGCCCTCGTCGGACAGCGCCAGCAGCGTGATCACCTGTACCCCGGCCGCGGTCATCGCGGAGATCCGGCGCAGCATCTCCTCGCGGATGCCGCCCTCGTAGAGGTCGCTGATCAACACCAGGATCGTGTCCCGTGGCCGGGTGACGAGGCCCTGGGCGTAGGCGAGCGCGCGGTTGATGTCGGTACCCCCGCCGAGCTGCGCGCCGAAGAGGACGTCGACCGGGTCGGCCAGCTTGTCGGTCAGGTCGGTCACCGCGGTGTCGAAGGCCACCAACGAGGTACGCAGCGTGGACAGCGATGCGAGTACCGCCGAGAAGACGCTCGCGTAGACCACCGACGGCGCCATCGAACCGGACTGGTCGACCAGCAGCACGATCTCCCGCTGGACCACCCTGGTCCGGCGGCCGTACCCGATCAGCCGCTCGGGCACGACGGTGCCCAACTCGGGGCGGTAGTGGCGCAGGTTCGCCCGGATGGTCCGGTCCCAGTCGATGTTGCCGTGGCGCGGGCGGCTCATCCGGGCCGCCCGGTTCACCGCTCCGGTCAGCGCCGTGCGGGTCTGCTGGGCCACCCGGCGCTCCAGGTCGCCGACCACCTTGGTCACCACCATCCGGGCCGCCCGCTTGCTGCGCTCCGGCATCACCCGGGTGAGGCGCAGCAGCGTGCCGACCAGATGGATGTCCGGTTCGACGGCGTCGAGCATCTCCGGTTCGAGCAACAGCCGGGCCAGGTTGAGCCGCTCGATCGCGTCGGCCTGCATCACCTGTACCACGGTGGACGGGAAGTACCGGCGGATGTCGCCCAGCCAGCGGGCGACCCGGGGGGCGGAGGCGTTGAGGCCGCCGCCGCGGGCGGTGCGCTCGCCGGCACCGTCGCGCTCGGAGTCGTACAGCGCCGCCAGTGCCGCATCGATCGACGCGTCACCGCCGCCGAGCCGGTGCCCGGTACCCTCGCCGTCCGGCGCGCCGCCCAATGCCAGCCGCCACCGCCGGGCCCGCTCGTCCGCGGTCATGGCGCCCTCCCGAGCAGGACCCGGACGGTGCGCAGCACGAGATCGCCCCGCTCGTCGTCGACGTCCTCGGTGGTGACCTCGGTGGCGACCGTGCCGCCGAGGCGGACGGCGCGTTCGCCGATCTGGCGGCGCTGCGGCGCCGGGTACTCGCTGAAGGTGCGGCGCAGCAGCGGCAGCGCCTCGACGAAGGCGTCCGGCGCGATGCCGGTGAGCCAGCCGTCCACGAGCCGCAGCAGCCGCTCGTCGTGGACCAGCAGCAGCCCGTCGCCGGCCAGGAACCCCTCGATCCACGCGGCGGCGCGGGCGACCGGTACCCCGGTGGTGAGAATGAGCGACATCCGCGCCCGCGCCTGCGCGACGTCGAGCCGGCCGGCGTCCAGCAGCAGGCGGCCCAGCCGGCCCGCCAGCAGGCCGTGTACGTCGTCCCTTGTGGACAGTGCGGCCAGTGTGTCGTGCCAGCGCGCGGCGAGCTCGGGCTGGTCGAGCAGCGCGAGGGCGGCATGGACCGCGTCGATCCGGTCGCGCATCGCGGCCGCCGCGGCGTCGTCCAGGCCGCCCACGGCAGCAGGCAGGCCCACGCAGATCCGGGTGACCAACCCGTCCGTGACGTGCCGGAGCGCCGGCAGGTCGGTCCGCCGGACATCGCCGTAGCGCAACGTTCGGGCCAGCGCCGGAAGCGCATCCATCAGATGCGCGACGTCGTGATCGAGCGCCATCCGCTCGTCGAGCGCCCGCAGTACCGCGGGGAGCCCCTCGGGCAGCTCGGCGAGCAGGCAGCGTTCCACCAGCGACGTGACCTCGGCCAGCGACGCCGCGCCGGTCGCCTGCTCGGCGACCCGGGCCGTCGCGGCGTCGCGCACGGTCGTGCCGTAGGCGCTGGCGGCCACCAGATCGACGGCGAACTCCGGCTGCCAGGCCAACCGCCACGACTCCCAGAACGTGCCCCGGCCGCGCCGGTGCGCGAGCGCGACGCCCCAGTCCACGCCGAGCACCCCGAGCCGGTGCAGCAGCCGGCTGCGTTCCAGGTCGATCTCGCGGCGCAGGTCGAGGTCCAGCTCCCGGGGCTGCGGCGCGGGTGGCAGGCGCAGCCGCCGCTGCGACGCGGCCACGTCTCGGACGATCGGCACACCGGGCGTCCGGTCTGGTACCCGGCCCAGCCGTTCACCCACCACCAGCCGCCGCTGGATCAGCTCCAACCGCAGCGTGTCGCCCTCGCACAGCACGGCCAGCGCCGCGTCGGTGACCTCCGCCAGGCCCGGTACCGGCCGGCCGCGCATGGTGGCCAACGCATCGGCGAGCCGGGTCGCCTCGATCACGTGCGCGCTGGACACCGGTACCCCGTCGCGGCGCAGCACGGCGGCCGCCCGGACCAGCCAGCGGGCGACCGCATCCGCAGGTGCGGTGAACAGATGGTGGTACCAGCCGGGCGAGCGCACCCCGGCGCCGTAGCCCTGCCCGGAGGCCAAGCGCGCGTGCGTCCACGGTACCCACGTCATCGCGACCTTCACCTTGGGCAGCGCACGCAGGATGCCGGCATCGGCGGAGACGGTCGGCAAGGGCGCCGTCAACGCCGGTACATGCCAGGCACCGCATACCACGGCGACCCGCTCGTACCGGCGCAGCGCCGTCCGCAGCGCCGAGCGCATGGCCGCCTCGCGGCGTTCCTCCTCGACGCGCTCGCTCTCGGGTGGCGCCGCTGTGTGCCCTCTGACCTCGACCATCGCCTCGGCTATCGCCGCGAACGGCGCTAGGGCGGCGGTCAGCTCGTCCACCTCACCCGGGCGCTCGAACCGGTGCTCGACGACGTCCTCCCACCACCGCTCGGGATCGTCGTAGCCGGCCGCCGCCGCGAGCGCCCCGACCGGGTCGCTGCGCACTCCCTGATCGTCACCGCGGCGCGGTGGCGGGTCGTCCACCGCCAGCTGTACCGCGGCGGGCAGGTCGATGAACTGCGCCGGTACCTCGTGGGCCACCGCCCAGCGCAGCGCCTGCCATTCCGGGGAGAACTCCGCGAACGGCCAGAACGCCGCGCGCCGCTTCGGGTCGGCACCCGCCGGGTAGGCCAGGAGCGCGACCGGCGCGCGCATGTCCTCGTCGCCGGCCAGCGGTACCAGCGGGTCGGCTTCCGGCGGCCCTTCGATGAGGACGACCTCGGGTTGGTACGCCGCCAGTGCCCGCCGGACCGCCCGGGCCGACCCCGGCCCGTGGTGCCGCACGCCCAGCAGGACCGGATTCATCAGGCCTCGCGGGCGGCCCGGTAGAAGTCCCGCCAGCCGTCGCGCTCCCGGACCACCGTCTCCAGGTACTCCCGCCAGACCACCTGGTCGGAGACCGGGTCCTTGACGACCGACCCGACGATGCCGGCGGCCACGTCGACCGCCCGCAGCTTTCCGTCGCCGAAGTGCGTCGCGAGGGCCATCCCGTTGGTCACCACGGAGATCGCCTCCGCCGTCGAGAGCGTGCCGCTCGGCGACTTGAGCTTGGTCCGACCGTCCTCGGTCAGTCCGTTGCGCAGTTCCCGGAAGACGGTGACCACGCGGCGGATCTCGTCCACCGCGGGCGGCAGGTCGGGCAGTTCCAGCGCCCGGCCGAGCTCGGCCACCCGGCGGGCGACGATGTCGACCTCCTCCTCCATGCCCGCCGGTACCGGCAGCACCACCGTGTTGAACCGGCGCCGCAGCGCGGAGGACAGCTCGTTGACGCCGCGGTCGCGGTCGTTCGCGGTGGCGATGACGTTGAAGCCGTTGCGGGCCTGTACCTCGCCACCCAGCTCGGGGATCGGCAGCGTCCGCTCGGACAGTACGGTGATGAGCGAGTCCTGGACGTCGGAGGGCATCCGGGTCAGTTCCTCCACCCGGGCAATCCGCCCGTCGGCCATTGCGCGCAGTACCGGGCTGTCCACCAGCGCCGCCCGGGACGGCCCGTCGGCCAGCAGCCGCGCGTAGTTCCACCCGTACCGGATGGCTTCCTCCGGGGTACCGGCGGTGCCCTGTACCAGCAGGGTCGAGTCGCCGCTGATCGCCGCCGCCAGGTGCTCCGACACCCACGTCTTCGCGGTACCCGGTACCCCGAGCAGCAACAGGGCGCGGTCCGTCGTCAGGGTGGCGACCGCCACCTCGATGAGCCGCCGGGATCCGACGTACTTCGGCGTGATCGGCGTACCGTCGCCGGCCTGCCCACCGAGCAGGTAGGTCACCACCGCGGCCGGCGACAGCCGCCAGCCTGGCGGCCGCAGCCGGTCGTCACCGTCGGCCAGGGCGGCCAGCTCATGGGCGTACTCGTCCTCGGCATGGCGGCGCTGCACCATGGGGGAGGTGTGCCGGTCGATCGTCAAGCGAGCTCCTCGAGCATATCCATGCGGAACCGGAGGGTGGCGGCGAACCGCTCAATGAAAGCTACGCCGGGATCGTTCGGCCGTACGACGCGCAGCCGGTCGACGAGCGCCGTCGCGCGCGGCGCGAAACCGGCCGGCAGGCGCACCGCGGCGAGTTCGCAGAGCCCGGCTGCCCGCCAGCCGGCGCCCCGGTTGCCGAGGTGATCCGCGAGGGCGCCGAAGACCGCCTCGGCGACGGCCGGCGGCCAGGGTCGCGGGCACAGCGCCAAGACGTGTTCGAGGCCGACCGCCATCGCAGCGGCCAGCCCGCGGTCCAGCGCAGCGGTGGCCCGTGCGGTGAGAGCCTCGATGGGCAGCACGTCGTAGAGCGCTTTGAGCAACAGTTGGTCGTCAGGGTGCCCGTGGGCGGCCACATCGGCGGTGAGCGCATCGACGAGCGCAACGGCCCAGGCGCCGTCCTGTTGGGCAGCGGCGGCGCGGGCCAGCCCCCGGCGTACCGTCACGGCCCACGCGTCGCTCACCTGACGGGCGAGGAAAGAGGACGGTTCCGGCCAGCCGGACAGCGGCGTCCGGGCCAGGATCTCCTCCAGCCACCAGGCCCGCTCACCGGTCCCGGCGGGTGGCCGGGGCGTGATGCCGTCGCGCCGCATCGACCGGTCGCAGGCGGCCGGGGGGACGATGCCGACCTGGCCCGCGCCGCGCAGGTCGACGCAGGCGCTGGCGCGCGCGGCCATCCGCCGGGCGTACCCGCTGTCAGGCAGCCTGGCGAGCAGGTCGAGGGCGACCGCGCGGACCTGCCGGCGCCGGTCGTCGAGGGCGCGTTCCAGCAGTGGCTCGTCGGCGGTGGCCAGGCCGGTCTCCAGCGCGCTGAGCAGCGCCGCCCGGTCGTCCAGGGACTCGGCGTCCCAGGCGGCTTCGAGCAGCTCCCGGGCCCGGGCCGGATCGTCTTGCCGCAGCCGGCGCAGGTAAGCCACCCGGCTACCGATCGCACCCAGCTCCCATACCTCGGATCCGTCCACTGTGGATCGATCGGGGGAGGTGGACGACGCGTACGACCACTCCGCGCGCTGTGCGGCCAGCCAGCCGGCCAGCGGCCCGGCGACCGGGGCGACCAGCGGCCGCAGCCCGCGATGCCGCCGGCCCGCTTCGAGCAGCGCCGGGACCAGCTCGGCCGGCAACCGCCGCCGCGCGCCCGCGGCGGCGGCCAGCCACTCGGCGAGCAGTTCCAGCCGCGCCGCCATGTCGCGTACCGGCAGCGCGTCGCGAGTGGCACTGTCCAGGGCGAGCAGGGCATCGACCCGAGCCGCCGCGGCCGGCCCGACCGGGGGTGTGTCGTCGACCGGGGTAGGCATGGATGGTGACGCTCGGGGCACCAGCGCGACGCCGGCCCGCCGCCGCAATGCGTGCGCGGCCGCCGCATCGAGCAGCACCTCGGCCCGGTCGCCGCTTCGCGCCGTCCCGACCAGGGCGGACGCCAGCACCTCCGGCCAGGTTGGGCTCATAGTCGCACCAGCCGGTCGCCGGCCCAGACGCTCAGCGGACGCAGGCCGGCGGCCGTCCACTCGCCGGCCACGGTGACCGGCCGCCCGCCGCCCGCCGCTACGAGCCGCCATGGGGCACCCACGGCCGGATCGACGGGTACGCCGCCGTCGCCGGCGGTCAGGCACCAGCGGTCGCCCACCTTCACCGGTACCACCCCGGCGAGGACCATCGGCCAGCGCTCCAGCCACGGGTCGGCGGCCAGTGCCCGGGCGTACTCCCGCATCGCCGCGGCCACCGGCTGGGCGCTGGCGACGGTGGTGATCGGTGCGGCCGGCGCGTGCCGCCGGGCGATGAGCACCCGCACCCCGTCGGGGTAGAAGCACAGGTCGGCATCGAGCGCGGTGCCCAGCACGAGATCGGTCACGAACACCTGACCCGGCCCGGCGAACGACAGCACCAGCGCGGCCCGGCCGGTCTGCGCGCCGCGCAGCCACACCCGGCGCACCATCAGGTCGTTCTCCGGTTCGTCGCGTACCCCCAGGACCTGCCACCGGTCCCGGACCGGCTCCCCGGCCAGTACCTCCTCGGCTGCCACCGGCATGCCGACCCGCAGCCGCAGCGTCGCGGCCAGCGCGGGCGGCAGGCTGTCCAGCCGGGCGAACCCGGCGGTGAGCAGCCGCAGCAGGCCCAGCTCCGTGAGCAGCCGCTCGGGGTCGGCGACGTAGTCCGCGAGGTTGCCCACGAGCCGGGCCGCGCCGGGTGCCTGAGCGTCGATCAGGCGCGCCGCCATGGTGTCCCAGTGCGCGTACCCCAGCCGGGACGCGCCCGCGAGGCCGCCGCGGAGCTGGTCGGCCAGCCACCGGTCGAGCTCGTCCAGCCCGGCGGCGACCCGCTCGGCCCGGCGGAGCGTCGCCTTGGTGCTGGCGGCCCGGCCGCTGCCCTCCCCGACGTTGCGGGCCGCCTCGCGGCGGGCCACCGCGCGGGACACCTGATCGGCTCGGGACGCCTGCCAGTCGCGGACCCAGGTCGGCGCCGGCGCCTGCGGCGCTCCGCCGGATGCCCACCGCAGGAGCAGTGCAAGGGTGTGCTTGCAGGGGAACTTCCGGCTCGGGCAGGAGCACCGGTAGGCCGGCTCGGTCAGGTCGACGCAGGTCTGGTAGGGCTGGACGCCGCTGCCCTGGCACAGCCCCCACAGCGTGGGCGGCAGATCGTCATCGGCGCTGAAGCCGACCTCGCACCACGCCTTGTCACCGGCGAGGGCGCGGGCCGCCCGCTGGGCGGACGCGTCGGGCGCCAGGGAGAGCACCTGGTCGGCACTCCACGGACGAGCGCCGCCTGGCCGATCCGGCCCAAGTGCCGGCTCGCGAGCTGGGACGTCCGTTACGGCAGCATCGGGCACAGTTGATTAGCGTAGTCAGGCGGTATGACAAGATCGCCAGATCCGGAAAAGATCAACGGATACGGTGTTCTGCTGACCTTACGTCATTACGGGGTAGCTCCGCGTCGTCACGTAGTCGCCGGCCTCCACCATGCCCGACCCACTGGTGTCGACGGGTACCCGGATCGCGTAGCGCGCCCGCGGATCGGGTTCGCCCACGTCGAGTTCGATCTGTTGCACCGGACTCAGCAACGGCGACCTCGCGGCCGTCCGCGCCATGTACGGACCGTCTCCCGCCGCTCCCGGGGCTGCTTGTCAGTCCGCGTGCCGCAGCTGGCGTACCGCAAGGACTTTGGCGCTTGTCGATGCGTAGCGTGGTCGGGTGTTAGCGCATCGTGGCGAAAAGGCGACCTCTGTCGGATCGAGGACTCGTATGCGCCACCGGCCGGGAGAGAATTTCCGGGTCCTCCACGCCGACCTCGACGCAGATGAGCCCAGTGCCCCTCGATGCGTCTGCTGTGCCGTGCCCTGAGCCGGGTACGGCGGCACGCGACGGGTTCTCCGCCGCCGGGCCGACGTGACACCCGCGGCCCACAGGAGGAACGATGACCAGCCCGGAACCAGTAAATCTCGCCGCCATCCAAGCGGCACTCGGTGAACAGGGCCATCCCTGGCAGGCAGCCGACAACCCGTTGACCCGCATGTCGCCACAGGAGCGGCGGCGTCGACTGGGCGTACCGCTGCCCGACGAGGCGGAACGCGCCGCCATCCAGGAACGGCAGGCCCGCGCCAACCGGCTCCACCAGGCGGCGCGTGACGCCGCGGCCGGCGCGCCGGCATCCTTCGACGCCCGCAACGTGGCCGGCGCCAACTACGTGACGGCAGTGCGCGACCAGGGAAACTGTGGCTCGTGCGTGGCCTTCGGTTCGGTCGCCGCGATGGAGACCGTCGCCGCGTACACCCGGCGCCAGCCCAACCTGGAGCTCGACTTCTCGGAGGCGCACCTCTTCTACACCCACGGCGCCACCCAGGGCGTGACCTGCGACACCGGCTGGCTGCCGCAGCGGGCGCTGGAGATGTGCCGCGACATCGGCATCACGTTCGAGGACTACTTCCCCTACACGCCGGGCAACAGCGGCGGTGCCGTGCTCAACGCGGACTGGCCGAACCGGCTCGCCCGGGCGGTCGAGGTCAGCACGGTGACCGGCGACCCGGTGAAGATCAAGGAACAGATCTCCACGTACGGCGCGGTGACCGGCTGCTTCGTGGTCTACACCGACTTCTTCAGCTACCGGTCGGGCGTCTACCGGCACGTCTCGGGCAACGTCGAGGGCGGGCACTGTGTCGCGTTGATCGGGTACGACGACGCGCAGGGTTGCTGGATCGCCAAGAACAGCTGGGGACCGAGCTGGGGCGACCAGGGCTTCGTCCGGATCGGGTACGGCGAGTGCAACATCGAGGCCTGGATGAACGTCGGTGTGACCGGCGTACGGCTGCGCGCCTGGACCGGGTACGCCCACGTACTCGGGCTGTGGAGCAACGACGCGGCCCGCAACGGCTGGGCCTACCTGGAGAACTACGGCTGGCACCGCATCGCCGCCAACGACGACCAGGTCGAGACGACGATGCTCAGCCAGGCGGTCGCCGCGAAGGTCGGCAACCGCACGGTCAACGCGTTCGCCGACAACGGCACGATCGACACCCTGTACGCGTTCTAGGTAGCGGAGGAAAGCCATGTCGAGCCCTCGAAACACGCGCACGTCGGGCAGCCGGTCCGCGCCCGTCCTCGACCCGCGGGCCGGTACCGAGACCCTGGACCAGCCGCGCCAGCTCGACGAGAGCGAGCTGGCCCTGGCCCAGGGCGCCGGCGCCGCGACCGCGACGACCACCACGACCGCGGCCGCGCAGGCGCGGCCGGTACTGGATCCGCCGGGGACACCCGGTGCCGCCCGGCAGCCCGCCGCGGCCGGCGTCTTCCAGAGCCTTCGCATCCTGGCCCTGTTCAGCAGCAGCGCCCACGACAACGGCTGGGCATACCTCGAAGGGGTCGGGTGGCGCCGCATCGCCACGACCAACGACTCGGCACAGACCTCGCTCGATCTGCTCACCGCCGCCGCCCGCATCCAGGGGACGCCGGCGTCGGTACGGTACGAGAACGACAACCAGATCCACGAGATCTACGTCTGGTGAGGTGGCGGCGACGGTGACGACCCGGGTGGGACCGTCCGACGACGGCGGGGTCGTCACCGTCGCGCCCGGCGACGCGCTGGAACTGGCGCTACCGCAGAGCGCGTCGACCGGGTACCGCTGGGAGGTGCTGACTTCTCCCGGCATCGACGTCGTCGACGACCACGTGGAGGACGGTGGGACGGATGCTCCCCCGGGCGCGACCGCGGAGCGGCTGATCGTCCTGCGCGTACAGGAACCCGGTGAGGTGGTGGCGCGGCTGCGTCGGCACTGGGAGCCGGCCGACGCCGCCGTGAAGACCTTCCGTGTCCGCGTGCAGACCGGCTGACCCGCCGGTTGGTGATTTTCAGGCAGCGGTCGGGTACGCGCGGACCAGCGCGGTGCGCACCGCGGCCGCGTCGCGCACCGCGAGGGCGTACCCGCCGCGCAGGCGCAGCTCGAGCCCGAAACCGAGCTGCCCGGCCCGGACCGCGGCCGCCGCCAGCACGGCGATCCCTCCGTCGTCGATCGAGGTGACCCCGACCAGGTCGATCACCAGCGGCCTGGTGCCGAGGTCGAGGAGCTCCTGAAGCACGCGGTACAGCTCCGGGGCGACCGCGCCGTCCAGCGACCCGTCGGTCCACACCAGGGCGGCTCCGTCGAGGCACACAACGACGAAGGAATGCATGGCCATCGCCCTCCTCGGGGACAAGGGGTGAAACCGGAATTACCCACTGGAGCGATCTGGAAACCTCTGTCGCGGAGCGAGCGGCGAGGTCACGGTCAGCGGGTCAGGCGGCCGAGCAGGGCCGCGGCGAGGGCGACGCCGAGGACGGTGAAGCCGACCGTGACCCCGAAGTCCAGCCAGAGCCGGGCCGGGGTACCGATGAGCAGGCCGCGCAGCGCCTCGACCTCGTAGCTCAGCGGGTTGACGTGGCTGAGCACGCGCAGCCAGCCGGGCATCACGCTGACCGGGTAGAGCGCGTTGGACGCGAAGAACAGCGGCATCATGATGGCCTGCCCGATGCCCATCAGCCGGTCCCGCTTCAGCACCAGCCCGGCGATGGTGATCGACAGGCAGCACAAGAAGCTGGCGCCGATCACCAGGATCGCGGCGGCGCCGGCCAGCTTGAGCGGGTTCGCGGTGAGCCCGACCCCGAGGATCGCCGCCAGTACCAGTACCACGAGGGCCTGGATCAGGGGCCGTACCCGGGTGGCTTTGATCGCCGGACCCCAGGACATGGGCGCGGGCGTGGCGCGGCTGCAGAGGGGTACCGCAGCGCGCTGGCCGACGCCGGGGTACCCGGCGACGAGCGGCTCGTCGCGTACGGCGACTTCGGCGAGGCGAGCGGTACCGCCGCGATGCACGCGCTGCTCGACGCCCGGCCGGATCTCGACGCGGTGTTCGCCGCGTCCGACCTGATGGCCGCCGGCGCGCTGCGCGCCCTGCGCGAACGCGGCCGGTCGGTACCCGGCGACGTCGCCGTGGTCGGCTTCGAGGACTCTGATCGCGCGCGAGTCCGGGTAGGAATGCTACGGTCGGCCTCGTACCTCCGATGGGCGCGACGCCGCGCCGTTCCCTGCGTTGTCACGCCCCTGACCGCAGGAGCGTGACATGGACAATTCACCTCGCCGGACAAGCCGGTTACGGGCGGCACTGTGCGGGATGGTCCTGGTCGTCGGCGGGCTCGCGGTACCGTCGCTGGCCGGTTCGGCCGCCGCGGCGCCTGCCCCGGCGGCGGACAGCGGCGCGGGCAGCCGCCAGCACGACGTGATCGCCAACCTCTTCGAGTGGAACTGGCCGTCCGTGGCCGCCGAGTGCGTCAACGTACTGGGCCCGGCCGGCTACGGCGGTGTCCAGGTCGCCCCGCCGCAGGACTCCCTGATGCGTACCGAAGCGGTGAACCCGCCGGTACTGCACCCGTGGTGGGAGGTGTACCAGCCGGTGGACTACAACCTGACCAGCCGGATGGGTACCGAGGCGCAGTTCCGCGCGATGGTCTCGACCTGCCGCGGGGCGGGCGTGAAGGTGTACGTCGACGCGGTCATCAACCACATGACCGGCCAGGGCAGCGTGTCCTACGGCGGCGTGCACTACACGCACTTCAGCTACCCGGACTACTCCGCCGCCGATTTCCACCACGCCCCGGCCGACTGCCCCACCGCGGGCGGCATCGACGACTTCAACAACTTCCTCCAGGTCACCAAGTGTGAGCTGCTGGGCCTCGCCGATCTGCGCACCGAATCCGCACACGTGCGCGCGACCCTGGCCGGGTACCTGAACAAGCTCATCGACATGGGCGTCTCCGGCTTCCGGGTGGACGCGGCCAAGCACATCGGCCAGGCCGACCTGGCCGGGCTGGAGGCGCTGCTGCACCGCACGCTGGACGGTACCCGCCCGTACGTCGCGCTGGAGGTGTTCCCCGGCGGGCCGGGCAAGCTCGCGCCGATCGCGTTCGACGGGGTCGGCAGCCTGCTCGGGTTCGACTTCGCCTACCAGGTACACGACGCGTTCAAGAGCTACCCGCCCAACGCCCCCGGCAACATCACCGACCTGGCCGTCTTCGGCGAGGCCTCCGGGCTGCTTCCCGCCGACCGGACCCTGGTGTTCGTGGAAAACCACGACACCGAACGCAACGGCTCGACGCTGAGCTACAAGGACGGGGCGACGAACCTCCTGGCGACCGAGTTCATGCTGGCGCGCGGGTACGGCCGGCCGCAGGTGTACAGCAGCTTCACGTTCACCGGCAACGACGACTCCCCGCCGAGCGCGGCGAACGGGCTCGTCACCGACACGGTGTGCGGGGCCGCGTGGACCTGCCTGGACCGGGTCACCGGCATCGCGAACATGGTCGGCTGGCACAACGCCGTCGGCGACGCGGCGCTGGCGAACTGGTCCGACGACGGGGTCAACCTGATCGCGTTCAGCCGGGGCAACCGCGGCTGGATCGCGCTGAACAACCACGCCGACGCGCAGACCGCGACCTTCCAGACCGGGCTGCGTCGCGGTACCTACTGCGACGTCATCCACGGCAGCGTCCACAATGGAGCGTGCTCCGGCCCGACCGTCACGGTCGACGCGCACGGCACCGCCACGGTGACGGTACCCGGCAAGGACGCCGTGGCCATCGACGTGGACAGTCTCGTCCGTGGACGCTGACGAGGATGCCGAAGCTACGTGTGCACAACTTCTCGGTCTCGCTGGACGGGTACGCCGCCGGTCCGGCGCAGAGCCTCGACCACCCGCTCGGGGTGCGCGGTCCCGAACTCCATGAATGGGTGTTCGAGACCCGGACCGGCCGGCGGATGATCGGCGAGGACGGTGGCGACGAGGGCGTCGACGACCGGTTCATCGCGTCGGGCGATGAGGGCATCGGCGCGACGGTGATGGGCCGCAACATGTTCGGCCCGATCCGGGGACCGTGGGGCGACTCGGACTGGACCGGCTGGTGGGGCGACAACCCGCCGTACCACCACCCGGTCTTCGTGCTCACCCACCACCCCCGGCCGCCCATCACCATGGCGGGCGGTACCACCTTCCACTTCGTCGACGACGGCATCGAGGCGGCGCTGCAACGTGCGTTCGACGCCGCCGGCGGGCAGGACGTCCGGCTCGGCGGCGGCGTCGCGACCATCCAGCAGTACCTGCGCGCCGGGCTGATCGACGAGCTGCACCTGGCGATCGTGCCGGTACTCCTGGGGGGCGGCGAGCGGCTGTTCGACCACCTCGACGGCGGCCCGGAGGGGTACGAGTGCGTCGAGCTCGTCGCTTCGCCGTCCGTCGCGCACGTCCGCCTCGCCCGGACAAGGTAGCGCCAGCCGTGTCACCGTTCCGGGTGGGCCAGGTTCGTCAACAGGGCCAGCGCGTCCTTCGTCGGTACCGCTTGGAAGAACTCCGCGTCGGCCCGCTCGACGGCGGCGATCGCGCGCGGTGCCAGGCGCGCACCGCGCGTGGTGACGCGCAGCCGCTTGGCCCGGGTGTCGGTCGGGTCGGTCTCGCGGGCGATGAGTCCCTTCTGTTCCATGGTTTTAGCACCTGGCTGGTCATCTTGATGTCGGTGCCGGCCTGGCGGGCGAGGGACAGCTGGTTGGGCTGCTCGCCCTGCGCGTTGAACCACCACGCGCAGGCGAGCAGCACGAACTGCACGTGGGTCAGGTCCAGCGGGGCCAGCGCGGCGGCGATGCCGCGCTGCCAGCGCAGGGTGGCGTGCCAGAGCAGGAAGCCGGGGCTCTCGCCCGGGTTCAGCGGCATCAGAGCTGTGCCCGGGCGACCAGCGCGGCCATCGTGTCGGGGAAGTCGGCGGTGATGGCCGGGCCGAGCTGCGGGCCGATCTCGTCGGCGGCCGGGCCGGTGATCTCCATGCGGTAGGTCACCCGGGTGCGGCCCCCGTCGAGCGGGTCGAGGCGGTGGGTGGTCCGGACGGTCACGCCGGCGAGGTCGGCTTCGTCGACGAACCGTTCCGCCTCGACGAGGTCGACGATGCGTCGGCTCCAGATGGGCGGCCAGGCGGCATCCGCCGGCCGCGCCTTCGGCCGTCGGGGTCGGATGGCCGCCGCGGGGCGACCACCTGCCGGTACCGCGGCCAGCGCCGCCACTGTGCACAGCAGGACCAGGCCGCGGCCCCGCCACGAATCAGAAGCGCAGGTACCGGCTCGGCGCATCGCGGGTGATGAGGCGAACGTCGAAGCGGTGGAACTGGTACCAGTTGTACTCGGCGACGATCAGCGTGCCGTCGGCGTTGACCGCGGCGACATAGGCGACGTGGCCGAGGGAGTCGGCGCCGTGGTACCAGGCGGCCCACTGCGCGATGTCACCCGGGCGGGGCCAACCGACCACGGCGCCGCCGCTCCACTGGTTGGCGTTGCCGAGGTTGTCCGGCCACTTCGACTGCGGATGCCGGTCGTCACGCACCGCCCAGGCGGCGAACGACGTGCACTCGCCTTCCCAGTAGCCGTGCCCGTCCACGATCCAGCCGCTCTGTGCCGGCCACGGGTACCCGGTCGGATCGATGGTCAGCACCGCGCGGGCCATGGTACGGACGGAAGCTCCCCCTCCGCCGGAGGGACTGTGCGCACCGGTCGGTCCGGCCTGGGCGATCGATACGACGAGCGTCATCGCCGCCACTGTGATGAGACGGCGCAGTAGTTGAACTCGCATGGCATACCCCGTGAGTGAGAGAGCCGTCTCCCCAGTGTCCCTCACATGAATGATACCCACGGCGTCCGGCAGGGAAACCGTCCAAGGTCAGCGCGCGAACTGGAACCAGTTGACGTTGACGAAGTCAGCGGTGGTGTTGCCGGTGAAGGTGAGGTACAGATCCAGCCGACGTCGCGGGGAACCGCTGGCCGGCACCGAGCGGGAAGAGGGCCGGCTTACCGTCACCGTTCGCCGAGCTGGGCGGCGATGTCCAGCGGGCGGCTGGACACCAGGACCACGACGACGGGTACCCCGGGGGCCTTGAGCCGGGACAGGACAGAACTGAACCATAGGCAGCGACAAGAGTCAATCAAGGGTTTGCATGTCCGTCTTCTCCAGTACGCCGGCCGGTCGGGTCGGCCGTCCTACATTGCCTCGTTGTGACCCGGGTGCTGTATCTCGCGGGCTGGGGCCGTAGCGGCAGCACCATGCTTGAAACCGTGCTCAACCAGGTACCGGAACTCGTCGGCGGCGGCGAGCTCAAGTTCATCTGGCGACGCGGGCTGATGCAGAACCGGCGGTGCAGCTGCGGCATGCCGTTCCGCGACTGCGCCTTCTGGTCGAAGGTGCTCGTCGAGGCGTACACCGGGGTACCCGAGTCGCGGCTGGAAGCGCTCGACGCCGCAAGCGAACGGTTCCGCACCCGGCACCTGCCGTCGCTGCTGCTGCCCGCCGCACCGCGCCGGTACGCGCGGGATCTGGACTGGTACCGGGCGGACCTGGCGGCGCTGTACCGCGCGATGGTGACGGTGTCCGGCGCCCGCCACGTGGTGGACTCCTCGAAGTTCCCGTCCTACCTGTTCGCCCTGCTGCAGACGCCCGGGCTGGACGTCCGGGTGGTACACGTCGTGCGCGACCCGCGCGGCGTCGCGTACTCGTGGCAGCGCGACAAGGCGGACCCGGACGCGCCCGGCAACGGCCGGATGCCCAAGCTCCCACCGGCCCTCACCGCGGCGTACTGGTCGGCATGGAACGTCGCCACCGAGCGGATCGTCCGCGCCAACCGGATCCCGTACCTGCGCCTGCGCTACGAGGACCTGATCGCCGACCCGCACCGCGCGGTCGGTGCCGTGCTGGACCTGGCCGGCCTGCCCGGCGTGCCGGTGCCGATCTCCCCCGCGGGCGAGGTCGACGTCACCGTGAGCCATCAGGTGTCGGGCAACCCGGTGCGGTTCGACCGGGGCCCGATCGCCCTGCGCGACGACGACGAGTGGCGCCGCCGGATGGGCAAGGTACCGCAACTCGTCGTCCAGGCCGTCACGACACCCGTACGGCAGCGCTACGGGTACCGCACGGGCGCCGGATGAGGCTGCGTACCACCTTCCAGGTTCTCATCGTGGTCGCGTTGGGCGCCGTGGCGCTGGCGTTCCTGGCGAAGTTCTCCGAACACCGGACGTCGAACGATCTGCGGATCTACTACCGCGCCATCAACTACTGGCGGCATGGCCAGGGAAACCTCTACGACTTCCACAACCCGCCGCTGGGGCTCGGGTTCACCTATCCGCCGTTCGCCGCGCTGGCGCTGACCCCGCTCGCGGTGCTGCCGTGGACCGTGGCGCAGTGGGCGATGAAGCTCGCCACGGTCGCCGTCGCGCTGCTGGTCGTCTACTGGTTCGTCGACCCGGTCGCCCGCCGGCACGGCTGGACCCGGTGGTTCACCTGGGCGGTGGCCGGCATCCTGGTAAGCGCCTTCGAGCCGTTCCGCGAGACGCTCAGCTTCGGCCAGGTCAACGTGCTGCTGCTCGGCCTGGTACTGGCGGACTTCCGGCTGCTGATCGGGCGCGGCTCCCGGTTCGGTGGCGCCGGCGTCGGGCTGGCCGCCGCCGTCAAGCTGACGCCGGGCATCTTCATCCTGTACCTGCTGATCACCCGCCGGACCCGGGCCGCCGTCACGGCAGCGGCGACCGCGGCCGCGGCGACGCTGCTCGCGTTCCCGGTCGCGCCGCGCGAATCCGTGCTGTTCTGGACCGGCCTGCTGTGGAACACCGACCGGGTCGGCAGCCCGGCCTTCGTCTCCAACCAGGCGCTGTTCGGGTTCGCCGCGCGGGTTTCCTGCGCGCACGCGACCGTCGTCTGGCTCGTGCTGGTGCTTCCCGTGGGCGGCGTCTGGGCGTGGCGGGTCCGGCACGCGATCCGGGTCGGGGATGGCGACGCCGGGGTGGCGCTGACCGCGGTGGCCGGTTGCCTGGTCAGCCCAATCACGTGGATCCACCACCTGGTCTGGTTGCTGCCGGCGTTGCTGCTGCTCGCCGACCGGAGCCTTGCCGCCCGGCGCCGGCCGACGCTGGGCCTGGCCGGTGCGCTGTACGTCCTGCTGTGCAGCCGGTTGGTCTGGCACTTCCCCGACTCGGTCCTGCTCGGCAACGCATACCTGTACGCGAGCCTGGTGTTGCTGGTCGCGCTGCCGATCCAGTCAGGCGACGCGCCACAGCCACACGTCGTCGACGCGGGTGGGCGGACCGAACAGGTCGGTAGCCGTCTTGAGCAACAGGTCGCGATGGACGGTCCAGGAACTGCCGCGGCCGCCGTCGGATAGAACGACGAGGGCGGCGCTGCCCGTGCCGCCCTCGGGCAGCGAGCCGCGGACGGCTGGCTGCTGCGCCGACGTGACCACCGCGGACACGGCGAGCACCGTACCGGCATCAGGGAAACGGCCGGTGAACGCCATCGGTGCTATGGACCGGCCCGCCGCCGGGGGATACCTTCACCGCATGTCTGAACCGACCGCACAACCGCCCCCCGACCCGGCCGAACAAGTCGAGCAAGCCAATGCGAGCGGACGTACCCCGGTGGTGTTCATCCACGGCTTGTGGCTGTTGCCCACGAGCTGGGACCGGTGGGCCGAGGTCTTCGCGGCGGCCGGGTACGCACCGCTGACCCCCGGCTGGCCCGACGACCCGGAGACGGTCGAGCAGGCCAACGCCCACCCGGAGGTCTTCGCGAACAAGACCGTCGGGCAGGTCGCCGACCACTACGCCCAGGTGATCGGCAAACTGAACCGCAAACCGGCGGTGATCGGCCACTCCTTCGGCGGCCTACTCACCCAGATCATCGCCGGACGCGGTCTCGCGGCGGTATCGGTCGCGATCGACGCCGCCCCGTTCCGGGGTGTCCTTCCGCTGCCGATCTCGGCGTTGCGGTCGGCCTTTCCGGTGCTCGGCAACCCGGCCAACCGGCACCGGGCCATCCCGCTGACCTACGACCAGTTCCGGTACGCCTTCGGCAACGCGGTGACCGAGGACGAGGCCCGGCAGTTGCACGAGACGTTCGCGGTACCGGCGTCGGGCGCGCCGATCTTCCAGGCGGCGACGGCGAACCTCAACCCGTGGACCGAGGTGAAGGTGGACACCGAGAACCCCGGACGGGGCCCGATGCTCATCGTCTCCGGGGAGAAGGACCACACCGTACCGCGGGCCATCTCCGAGGCCGCGTACCACCGGCAGCAGCACAACCCCGGCGTGACCGAGTTCGTCGAGATCCCCGGCCGCGGGCACTCCCTGACCATCGACAGCGGGTGGCGCGAGGTCGCCGACGTCGCCCTCCGGTTCGTCCAGCGCTTCGCCTGACGCGGGTCAGGCGACGGTCCCCGCGAACGTGACGGTGACCGACGTACCGGCGACGCCGGAGCGGGACCGCCTTCTGGTGGTACCGGCGAAGGCCGTGGTCGTACTGGTATCTGCTGTGTCCACGGGCAGCCAGGTCACACTGTCCGCCGTCCCACCTGGTATCCGTAGACGCCTGGCGGCAGCGGCGCGCCGGTCTCCGGGTCATCGCGTTCGTACCCGTCGGGGTTCGGGCGCACGTGGCTGTTGGTGTTGAGCCGGCCGAGCAGCGCGTGCACGTTGGCCTCTCCGGCGATGTGCAGCTGGTCGCCGTCAGCAAGGGTGATGGTCCATTCGTCCGCTGCGGCCGACGAGACTGCGGCGATGGCCAGCAGGTCGTCGCCGGCCAGAGCGACGATCAGGAACGGTCGGCTGACCGGATCACCAGCGCAATGGTCAGCGGCCACTCCCGCGGCAACGGCCACCTACCACCACCGCTGCCTTGTGCCGCGTCGTAGACGCCGGACGGGTCAGCAATGACCACAACCGATCTCCTTCAAGGTCCGGGGCGCGGCGACCTGGGGGTTGATAGCCATGCCCTGACTTCCCCGGACCAATGCTTCCCACGGGAACAGGTCAGCCGCCGGCGGCCCCATGTTGGGCGTCGGCAGTGGGTAGACCTCGGGATCAAACAGGATCGTTATGCCCCAGGAACGAAGGCGTATCACACTCTCCAGGAACGCCGG
>WNGL01000289.1_pt1 | contig 73993 bp, 70 predicted proteins | sample 5400591 | NCBI WGS metagenome assembly WNGL01 (sample SAMN13153377, study PRJNA577476) | soil metagenome | isolation source: 80 cm soil or saprolite under Garry oak tree replicate 1 | place: USA:California | collected 2016-06-15 | reverse complement strand
CAAAGCGAGAACGGTGCAGATCAATCCTAGCCAATAACCTACAGTTGAGAGATATTTTTCCATTCCGATCTCCCTTGTCAGAGTTTTGTGATTGGCCCGTGTGCCCGTACGCTACGCCCCGCGACCAAGGGAGTCAAGCTCGACTGACGGCGATGCCCATCTTTTCGTAAACGTCGGTCGCTTCTTTGGGGACGCTGCGTTCGACGATGATGCCGCTGGCTTCAGTGACTGGCGCGATGACGTAGGGCGAAGCGGCGTTAAATTTTTCGGCGGAAACGAGAACGATGGTGTCCGCGGCAGCTGCGCTTAGCGCGCGCTTGACGTGGGCTTCTTCGAGGTCGCCGGTGCTGAGGCCGGCTTCGGGATGAATGCCGGTGACGCCCATAAAGAAAGTGTCAGCGCGAATTTGTGCGATTGCTTCAATTGCCGCCGCGCCGACGGCTACCACGGAGTGTTTGAAAAGGCGGCCGCCGATCAGAATGACTTCGACGCTGGGATGCTCCACGAGTTCCATCGCGATGGTTGGGCTGTGCGTTACGACGGTCGCTCGCAAATCGTGGCGGAGATGACGCGCCAATTCTCGCGTGGTGGTGCCGCCGTCCAGGATCACGACCTGATCGTCGTGAACCATAGCGGCTGCCGCCCTGCCGATTGCGATCTTAGCGCTGGAGGCCAGCTGCTCGCGTCCCGCAAAATTGACGACGGCGGGCGATGCGGGCAGGGCGCCACCGTGTACGCGTTGGAGGAGTCCTTCATGCGCGAGTTCGCGGAGATCGCGGCGGATGGTGTCTTCGGAGAGGCCAAGTTCGTGGCTGACGTCCTTGGCAACGACCTGACCATCCTTTTTGAGCTTTTTTAGGATGAGTTGTTTGCGCTGTCTGGTTAGCAGGGTTGTTTCCTCCTTTGCTTCTAGAGACGGGAGAATAACAGCATGATATCACGAAACGCCTTGACATTGCACGAAACTGCACGCTAGGCTTTGCGTGGAGGTTGTGTCGATGTCACTGATGAAGAAGCCTTTACTTATCCTTATTGCCGGCCCTTACCGTTCGGGGACCAACGATGTTCCCGAGAGGATGACTGCGAATTTGCAAGCGTTGGAGCGGTATGCGTTGCCGCTTTATCGAGCAGGTCATCTGCCCATGATTGGCGAATGGGTGGCGTTGCCCATCATACGAACTGCGGGGTCGGCATGCGTGGGCGACCCCGTATACCAAGAATATCTATACCCGGTGGCGAGCCGTCTGTTGGAAAGATGCGATGCGGTGCTGCGGATTCCGGGTGAATCCAAGGGCGCGGACCAGGATGTGGCGATTGCACGAGAGCGAGGCCTGCCGGTGTTTTTCAAATTGGAAGAGGCGCCAGCGATCGACGCATGAACATCGTTGCGCGAACAAGCCTTGTTAGAAGCAGTGCGGTGCACGATTTCGCCGTCGTGATCCGTGCGAGCGAACCTGGACCGGCCTCCCGCAAGGTTACAAGCTAGATTGATTTAGTGCGTGGCGGAAGTTTGAGCAAGGATGATGGCGGTAGCTGTGGAGGACGAGGCGTAGTAGGAGACGAAGCGACGGGTTTCGGTGGAGTTGTACGGGCTGAGATTGCGCGCCCAGCGAAAGCCGATGGGTTGATACCAGAGTTCAACTTTGACGCGAAACGGTTCTTGCGCATTGGCGATCGGAACGCAATAGCGAACCAGGTCTCCTGCATCGGTGAAATTGGCATCGTCATTTGCGTCGCCTGTGACGGCAATATCTTTTTCGGCGGTCTGTTTTTGGAAACCGGAAGGCAGAAGGCGATTGTCCTTGAGGTAGCCGACGGCTTGAGAGAGACCAGTGGTTACGTGCCCGGCCTGATCCTTAAGAATCGGCTCGTAGATTTGCACTTCATCGGCGCTGGTAATTTTTGCGTAGTGCGGCTCGAAGCGCGAGGGGTCGGCATCATTGTCGTTGCCTTGAATGGAGCCATCGGAGTTCAGCGCTCCCGACTCGAATACCTTGTTTCCATCGCGATCGTGAACGAGCAGATGCAGCCACGCGCGACGGGAAGGGTATGCGGTGGGGAGTTTGTGGCCGGTCAAGTTTTCGACAAACACGTCGACATTCAAATGCGAAGGGTCGGCGGCAATGTTGCGAATGGTGACTCTGGCGGATTGCGAACGCAAAAAATCTGTCGTGCGGTCGGCTTCTGCGTTCAGTTCCGTGGGCAGCGCGTCGACTGCAAGCTCATCGCGATGAAGATTCAGAAGGTTGAGCATGAAAAAATTTGCGCCGACAAAAGTGTGTTGGCGCACGCCTTGACGTAGGAGTCCCAGGACCGCTGCGATTGGCGCGTCTTCCTGAACTTCCGGCATGTGGCAGGACTGGCATGTATTCTTCTTTGCATAGTCGCTGTGTAGCCATTCGAGGAAGGGAACCTGTTCGGGAAAGAGTCCCAGTTCCTTGCCGCCGGGTGCTAGAGCTTTGGTGTACAGCGTGTGACACGTGGCACAGAGCGCGGAATCGCGAATGTGCGCGTCTTCGGTTGGGTGAAAGCCGCCTGTCGAACTCTGCATGATGCGCGCTTGACCGTTTTCAATTGCGAATGGGCCATATTCGGGATGATTGTCTTTTGACCGCGGAGACTCGACCACAAATTGACCGTTAAAACTTTCACGCGAGCCGAGTTTTTCATTTGCTATTTGGTGGCACACGGAGCAAGAAACGCCGTCCCTGGCGGCGTTTTTCTTGGTGTCGTCTGTCAAGGGAAGATGCGCAAAGACTTCAGCCAGGCGCCCTTTTTCTTTTGCCTCCAGGTGGGCGATGGGCATGTGGCAAGTGGAGCATTCGTTCTCGATCATGGCGCGCGATTCGGGATGATCAATGGTCTCCCGACGAACGCTTGCTTGCCAGTAAGGATCGCGCGAAGAGTTGGCCATGATGCTGGAACGCCAATTCAAGCCGATGGAAACGTCTTTGCCTGAGGGAGTCGAAAGTCCGTTATGACATGCCAGGCAACGGTCTGAAGTGTGGAACTTCGCTTGAGACTTCGCTGCGCTCTGTTTGTCGTCGGGATTGTCGTTGGCTCTGACCAGAGTTGGAACCGCCGGCGTGAGTGCCAATCCCAGAGCAAATAGAAAGTTGTTTGCACGGGCCGTCCCGAAGTGTTGTTCACTGGAATGCGGATCCCGAAATCAAAGCGGATGTGCTGGCGTTTGCTGATCGTGACCTGCATTTGCGGCAGCACGTCCCAATTTGTCTTCGCGTTATCGACGAGATCGCGGGCCGCCAGGAACTCGACCATAGGCGACCACAGGCGGCCGAGACCGTGGCCTACGGCGAAGCTCTGGCCAATGGCGGTATTGAAAAATAGGGATTGCGGTGCGATGTCCGTGTGGCGTGGAAGATCGGCGCCGAGTTGCGTCTGAATAAAAGTATTCGTCCGAAGGAGCTGATCGAACGCGGCGAAGGTTTCGAATGTTGTGGTGCCGGAGCCGAAGCCGCGTGATTTGTTGCCGCTGGGGACGATGACGCTGCCTTGCAAGCTAAGAATGGAGCCCGACGGCAAGCTCGAAAACATTACGCGTTTTATGCCCAGTGTGGCGTCGCCGATTCCGCCGTACCAAGTGTGATTTTGATCCTCCAGGTGAAACGGAACGTCGACTTCAATTTGATTCTTCACACCGAACCGCTGTTCGTGGATGACATGACTGACCATTCCGGGAGCGCCTTGCGCATTGAATTCTGACGAGATGACGACCTCATCTTCGGGATAGGCTTTTTCTGTGACCAGAGCCCGGGGAAGATTCAGTTCGCCGCGCGGCCAGCCAGATTGACGGCAGAACCCGCGCATGTAGCGGATCACGCGATCGATTTGAGCGGAGCTGAGCGCTTCCGCAAAAGACGGCATGACTTGCGAAAAGCCGCGATACGAGCCGCCATTGGTGATGACTGCCTTCCATGCCGTATTTGGCTCGGGAGTCGTCTGATCGCATTGCGTAAAATCGGGAAACGTGCGCGGTGGTTCGAAGGCGCTGATGGTTTTGGGAGTGCCTTTGCCATCCGGTCCGTGGCAAGCCATGCAGGCAGCCTTATAGATTTGCTCTCCGGAGTCCAAGCGCAATGTGGCGGAGCTCCGGACTTGCCCGAAGAAAACGTCAGCGGCGAAAGTGATGAGTAGTGCTGCGAGTGTAGCTATGACCGCGGAGCGGGAAATAACCGCGAGGTGGCTTTTCTTCCCGAGCGGGATTTCGTCTGGCACTGCTGCTGGCATTCGGTCCACGTGGCTGATGGAGTGGGAGCTTGCCGCCCTGAAGCGAACGCGGCGGCAACGAACCACGCTACGACAAAAACAAAACACAAGACAAGATTAAAATCGCCGGAGTGAGTGTCAATGAAAAGAAAAAAACAGAGTTGGATAGCATCGAAACTCAATGAAACGGCCGCGTAAACCGCCGAGGAGGTGCAGCAGCGATAAATCTAGCGGAATCGGCAGGATTGAAATACATTACGAAGCCATATATTGCAGAAGTAGCTGGCGAAGTCCGAGTTATGCGCTAGCCGGCCTGGGGAGTTGATTTGTAAGACGATTGGAAACGGGGGAGGGGGCGAATGGCAACAGATGCAGCGGCGAAAAGTTCAGTGCGGTGTACGATTGCGCCATGGCTGTCGGTGCGCGGGAGCGCGAAGGCCGTGGATTTTTACAAGGCAGCGTTCGGAGCTACGGAGGCTTTTCGATTGGAGGATCCGAGCGGAGGCGTGGTGGCAAGGCTTTCCGTGGATGGAGCGGAGTTTTGGGTTGGTGACGAATCTCCAGAGCATAAAAACTTCAGCCCCGAGACGATTGGCGGCGGGTCGGTGCGAATGGTTTTCACGGTCGCTGACCCGGATGCAATGTTTGCGCGAGCAGTGAAGGCCGGAGCGACGGCAGTGGTTCCCGTGGCGGAACAACACGGTTGGCGAGTGGGGCGAGTGGTTGATCCGTACGGGCACCATTGGGAGATTGCGCGGGAGCTGGAAGCGTAGGCGTCGAACCGCTGGCAACGACGGAAAAGAGCTACTTATTTTCGTTGATGCGAGTCACAACTGGCGGCGTGGTGGTTTGATAGCTGGTGCGCGGCGGCGGGGCGAGCTTCGGAGCTTGTTTCTTAGGTTTTTTCTTTTCGCGGCGGTGAGAGTCTTTGTTTCCCATGCTTGGAAGAGTGCCACAACAAGCGAGGGATGGCGAGAGGGAATTCGAGGCCGGCACGCGCGCCGCCTAGGCCGGTTTGAGGCCCCAGTGGGTCCGCGCGCGAGTGGAAATGACAGTGTTGCAAGCCGCCCTTAGCTGTGCTGATCCGCCGCGTCATCGAATTGATTGCCTCAAAGATTTGCATCTTCCACTCCAGCCCAACGGAGTGCTTCTTTGCGGTCGGCAAATGCCCGCACCTGGACCGGCTGGCCATCACGGATGGTATAAACATCCGCCGACCGCACCTCGTTCCATTCCTTACTGCCCTTGGATCGAGCCCGTACGTGAACGAACACGACGATGCGGTTTCCCGCAGTGATAAACCGTTCTGGCTCGCTGTTTCCTTCGGCCCAGGAGGAACGTGATTGTGCCAGATAGCTCTTCACGGCTTCACGCCCGTGGTATGTGCCTCCGCCTGGAAATTCGGCTGGCTCGGCCCACTCAATCTGCGCATCGAATGGCTCCCCGGCCTCGCCGATGTCTCCTCGATGGAAGGCTGCGTGCCTGCTTCGGAGGGCGATGATGGGACGGTGCATGTCGGGCGTCGCTCCCAGAGTGGTTTCCTTTCGTGGTCTGGTGCACCCGACGGGAAGCAGAACTGTGACGATCATCAAGAAAATCAGGAGCCCGTTTACGCTTTCCATGCCATGAAGTAAATGCAATATGAGCACACTCAATTTTAGAGCCTACAAGAAAAGAATCGCTGGAATTGAAAGAAGGAAAGATGGAAGGAATGAGTTACAGCGTGAGGAACAGGAAGTGCCAGAGGATGTCAACGAAAGCATGCACGATAGCGGAGGCGAAGATCGAACCGGTTTTGCGCCATGTCCAGCCGTAGAACAGACCCGCTATGGAGGCGAGCAGGACGTAGCGCCAGTTGGGGAAATGCATGTTGCTGATGTGCGAAAAGCCGAAGAGGACTGAGGCGGTGATCCAGCCGACGGTTTCGCTTTTTGTGGCGCGTGAAAGAAAATTTTGCAGCAGGCCGCGGAAGAGGAGTTCTTCGGGGAACGCAGTGAAGAAAAGGATTGCAATGGAAAGTGGGAGGAAGCGTTTCCATTCTGAAATGTGAGAAGCATAAATGAGGAAGTGGAGTTTCAGCCCGAGTGGTATGGCGATGCAGGCGAAGACGATGAGCGGGCCGAGAATATGAACTGTCCAACTCGGGCCCCAGCCGATGGAATAGCCGACTCCTTTGGCACGGCGGAGGAGAAGAAAGCCGGCGATGGCGACGTTGACGGCGGTGATGACGGTGAAGACGTAAGCGAGATGTCCGCCGGGATACGGCCAGAGCCAGTGCGAGGGGCCGAACTTTACCGCAACCCAGATCGCGGAAAGAGTGAAGAAATCCTGCCATGAGCCTGGGGCCGAAGCTTGCGATGTCGAGAGAAGCAGAAGAGGTAGGAAGACGAACGCGGCGATGCCGCCAAGTCGTGCGAACGATGCAGCGCCGGTTCCGAGGGCGTAGATCAGGAAAATGAAAAAGATAACTACGCCGAGGAGCCAGCCGGCGCCTGGTCCGACGATTGCGGCAACGCGATCAGAAAAATCATGCGCGGCAAAGAGCAACATCACGGCGAGAAGTAGCGCGAAAGCGAGTAGCGTGGCTGCGAGGGAGCGGCCAAGGGTTCCATAGCCGGGTGCTGTAAATTGTGCAAACAAGATGAAAGTGGCGACGAGGACAGTCCAGAGCCCAAGCATGGGAAAAAGGCCGAGTTGGCGCGCGGACGGCAAGCGGATATTGTATCGTAACGATTTGCGATGACTTCTCCCCAGCGATGGCTTGCTTACATTGATCGGTTGCGTCGGGCGATTCGCGGCCGCCAAGAAAAAAGAAAGCCGCGCTCACGAAGACAGCCTCATCTCAGGAATAAAGTGATCCTGCGATGAAGCGGCTTGCTTACATTGATTGGATGCGCGGCGTGGCGTGCGTGCTGATGTTCGAGACGCACTGCTACGACTCGTGGCTGAATCAGGACGCGAAAAAATCGGATTGGTTCCGGTATTCGCAGATGGGCGGGACTCTGCCCGCTCCCCTATTTATTTTTTTGGCCGGCGTTGCGGTGGCTTTGGTGACGGAGAAACTTCGCGCGAAGGGAGTGGAGCGAGGAGCGATTGCGAAGCAGGTGATGTGGCGCGGTACGGAAGTGTTTGGGCTGGGAATACTTTTTCGCGTGCAGGAATTTGTGCTGGGGATTCCGATTTCGCCGTGGACGGATCTGTTGCGAGTAGATGTGTTGAACATTCTTGGCATTTCGCTGATTTTGCTGGGTATGTTGTGCTGGATGGCGGGATCGGGAGCAGGTGCGGCGATACGAACACGGAGTGTGATGTTGGCGGTAGCTGCGGCCGCGGCGGTGGCAATCTTGACCCCTGCGCTGTGGACGACTTGGCGGCCGAGATTTCTGCCGTGGGCAATGGAGTCGTACGTGAATGGAGTGCACATTTTCGATAAGCCGCAGGTCTGGTTATTCCCGATTTTTCCCTGGGCGGCGTTCGCGTTTGTGGGATTGGCAGTGGGATTTTGGTTGTTTACGGAATTTGCGAAACGGCAGGAGGCCTGGAATTTCCTGTTGATTGGGGTGGCGGGACTGGCAGCGATCGGCGTCTCCATGATTTTGGATGGATCGGGTGTGAAGTTATATGCGGTGTACGACTACTGGCATACCAGCCCGAATTTTCTTCTGGCGCGATGTGGAGTGATGCTGGTGATTTTGAGTTTGGCACACGCGTGGTATAGGTGGGGATTGGCGCAAGCGGGATTCAGTCCCGTGGAGCAGTTGGGACGGACGTCGTTGCTGGTGTATTGGGTGCATATTGAATTTGTGTATGGAAGATTGTCGATTTTGCCGAAGGAAAAATGCGGGTGGGCGGCGGCGACGGCGGGACTGGTGTTTATTTTTTTGGCGATGCTGGGGTTGTCCGTGGCGCGGACGCGGTGGAGTGCACGTCGCGAACTGGTGGGGTAGCGAGGGACGCGCGAAAAGCGAAATTCGAAACTGGAAATCGAACGAGCGAGCCAATCGCAAATGCAGGATTATTTCGGCTGCTGTCGGGATTGCGGAATTTTGATGATGACGTCGCCTGGTTTGGCCAGGCCCAGTTCGTCGCGGGCGATGGATTCGATTTTGTGCGGATCGGTCTTGAGGGACTTTACTTCATCGGAGAGCTCGGCGTTTTCTGTGGCGAGACGGTTGATGTCTTTCTGAACTCGCTCGATTTCGAGTTTGGTGCGACGCATGGCGAGAAAGCCGTGAGTGCCGAAAATGTCGTGGATGAACAGCGCAAAGACGCAAAGGACGAGGATGGCGCGCCCGTATTGCGACCAAAGAACGGAGATTCTTGATTGTTCAGGCATTCTTGCTTGTCGGGGCATCAAAGATCAGCTCTTTAAAATCCAGTCCGTAGCTTCGCGAACGAGTTTAGCGGAAGCGGCAGGAGTTTCGGCTTCCACGTAGAGGCGAAGTAGCGGTTCAGTACCGGAGAGCCGGAGAAGCATCCAGGAGCCGTCGTCGAACGCGAATTTCGCGCCGTCGGTGCGATCGATGGATTTTACTTTGCGGCCCAGGAGAGTTGACGCGTCGGTTTTGGATTTTTGGATCGTGACCGATTTCTGTTCGTCGGTGAGATGAAGATTTTCGCGCGTGGGAGCAAAAGACCGGCCAACCTTCTTGAAGAGTTGCTGAATTTGTTCACCGACGGAAGCGTTGCGGGCGGCGATCATTTCCGCTACGAGCAGGCAGGCAAGGATGCCGTCTTTTTCAGGGATGTGGCGGCGAATGGTGAGGCCCGCGCTTTCTTCGCCGCCGAGAGCGATTCTATCTTCGCGAATAAGCTGGCCGATATACTTAAAGCCGACGGGCGTCTGGAAAATGGTTTGTCCGTGGGATTTTGCCGCGGCGTCGAGGAGTTCAGATGTAGCGACGCTGCGGGCGGCGGGCAAGTTCCATCCACGAGATTCGACGAGATAATCGTAGACGAGAGCGAGGATTAGATTGGGCTGGATCCATGCGCCGTCCGAGTCGACGATACCGAAACGGTCGGCGTCGCCATCGGTCGCCAGACCTGCCGTGGCCTTCGATGAGAGAACGACGTTACGAAGTGGGGCAAGATTTTCTTCACTGACGTCGGGGCCGGTGCCGTCGAAGAGAACGTCCCGGTCGGCGCGAATGGTTTCGACCGAGACGCCGTGGTCGGCGAGGATTTTATTGAGGTAGCCTGTACCGCAGCCGTGGAGAGCGTCTACCGCGAATTTGGTCTTGGCCTGCGCGAGGATGTCGAAGCGAACGAACTGTTCGAGTCGTTTGAGATAGTTTTCGCGAAGATTGATTTTCTCCGTCGCTGCAGACTGTTGTTTGAGTGGCGGCACGCCTCCGCGAGCGAAAAGTTTTGCGGCGCGCGCTTCGATATCCTTGGTGACTTCGGGGAGAGCTGGTCCCGCATCCGAGGAAGAGAATTTTAGGCCGTGGTACTGCGCGGGATTGTGGCTGGCTGTGAAATTGACGGCGCCATCGAGTTTGCTGCGCTGGATTTCGTAAGCGACCGCAGGTGTCGGAGTAAACGTGTCGCAGAGAAGAGCGCAGATGCCATGTTGCTGGAGAATCGCGACGGCAAGTGCGGAGAATTCCTCGGAGTAGAAGCGGGTGTCGTAACCTACCAGGATTCTGGGGTTGGCGGATTTTGTTTTGACGTGTTCGGCGATCGCCGTGACCGCGAGACGGACCGATGCGAACGTGAAATCATCAGCGATCAGGCCGCGCCAGCCCGATGTTCCGAATTTGATAGGAGAAACGGTCAAAGATGGAGAAGCGCTCATATTTGCACCTCAGGGTTTGTAACAAACCCTGAAACCGGGTGGGTGTAGTGTAGCCCTTCAGACGCAACGTGCAAAGAGGCAGCGGAGAAGGAAATGGCGCGAAGAGAGAACGCAAAACTAGTGCTGGTGACGTGCGGAAGGCTGGCTGAGGCGCGGAACATTGCGCGGGCTGTGATAGAAAACAGGCTCGCGGCCTGTGTGAATGTGATTTCTGCGCCGGTCGAGTCCATCTATCGATGGAAGGGCAAAGTGGAGAGTGCGAAAGAGTTTCTGCTGGTGATCAAGACCACCGGGCATCGCATAAGAGGTCTGGAGCAAGCGATTACGCGGTTACACAGCTACGACGTACCGGAGTTTTTGATTTTGAAGGTGTCAGGTGGATCGAGGAAATATTTGAAGTGGGTCGGCGACTCCGTCCGGTAAGGCTCCTCGCAGTATAACGGGGTTGGAGCCGAACTTCTTAATTGCTCGGCGATTGAATGGAGCGGAACAGCTGCAGGATTTTGGGCGCGGCGATGTGTTGGTAGTCGGTACTGAGAAGTCCATAAGTTTCCAGTCCATCGTAGGTGCGGCTGTAGCCTGAAGACTGCGTGCCGTTGAGGGGCCAGTAGCCCCAGCTGAGATTGTTTTCCTTCAAGTATTGAACGAACCAGATAAACCACTGGCTGTTCGCTTCACAATCAAGCGACTGGCATGTACCGAATTCGCCTACCCAGAGCGGAATGGCTGGTTCTGAGCGGAGGAGAAATCCTGCTCGCGCGTCGAGAACTTGCTTGAGCTCATCGTAGCTGGTGAACGTGTGCGCGGGCGAGGCGTAAGCATGCGGCGAATAGACAAGCCGATTGGAAACTTTCAGGACCACAGGCAGCGCTCGAAACGCGGTGAAGTCGGTGGAATATTGCGGGCCTTCGACCATGACGAGGAGATTGGGATTCGCGTCAAGGACGGTATTCCCACCACGTTCGGCGGCGGCGTGCCAATCCAGATGCGGATCAGAGCCGCCCCATTGCGCGCCGCTGCGAAGTTCATTGCGCAGGTCAGCGCCAACCACCCAGGGCTGGTTTTTGTAACGCAACACGATGGCGCGCCAATCGGCTAACCACGCGTCCTCGGGATAGTCGACCGTGTACCACAGACCATTGCCGTCATCGTCTTTGCAGCACCAGTCGGCGCGGCTGACGTGGTTATCCAAAATAATCATGATGTGAGCGCGCGCAAGAGCGGCGATAACCGCGTCCATCACTTCGAGCGCGTGCTTGCCGCGGAATTGAGGATTGGCTTTCACGGAGTAGTCGGGAACAACGGGATTTTTCTCAATCGTTTCGTTGGCCCAGGGCAGTCGAACGGAATTTACGCCCAGTGCATGGATCTGTTCGATGATTTGCGGGAGCGTGGCATGGTCAAGACCACCAGACACGAATTCTTTTTGATCAAAGCCGTACCAGTTGACAGAGGTCAGGCGCACCCGACGATTGGCGGTGTCCAGAATTTGATGGCCGCTGGTGTGAAGTGGTGGAGTGATTGGCGGCTGCGCGCATGCCAACACCGGAATCGTGAGCGAGATACATAGAAAACTCAACGCGAAGAAGGCGCGTGCCCGATGGTGATCTGAAGCAATGCTCAACATAAATCCACGGACATATTAGACGTAGAGAAGTGCCTGGTCGAGGTCGGCGACAATGTCTTCCAGGTCTTCGATGCCGACGGAGAGGCGGACGAGGCCGTCGGTAATGCCGATGCGTTCCTGGACTTCTTTGGGCATGGAGGCGTGGGTCATCAATGCCGGAAGAGAGATAAGCGACTCGACACCGCCGAGGCTTTCGGCGAGAGCGCAGAGTTTAACTTGATTGAGAAAGCGGCGGGCGGCTTCAAGACCACCGAGATCGAAGCTGAGCATGGCACCGGGTCCGCGCTGCTGTTTGCGGGCGATATCGTGCTGCGGGTGAGAAGGAAGTCCCGGGTAATAGACTTTGCGGATTTTGGCGTGCGCATCGAGATGTCGAGCGACGGCGATACCGTTGGCGTTATGTTGTAGCATGCGTACCGCAAGTGTCTTGATGCCTCGGGAGACCAGAAAGCAATCCATCGGAGCGAGGCCAGCGCCAGCGGAGCGTTGAATGAAATAAATTTTCTCGGCGTCCTCGGGTCGAGTGAGGACGGCGCAGCCACCTGTAGAGTCGCTGTGGCCATTGAGATATTTCGTCATGGAATGAACGACGATGTGTGCCCCGAGCGCGATGGGACTCTGCAAGTAAGGACTTAGAAACGTGTTGTCGACGACGAGCAGGGCATTGCGCTCCGTGGCGAGTTTTGCCATGGCGGCGATGTCGGTGATGCGAAGAGTCGGGTTCGTGGGCGTTTCGATGTACAGCATACGCGTGTTCGCGCGCATCGCGGCGAGAACGAGATCGGGTGACGAGGTGTCAACGAAGCTGAATTCGAGTCCAAAGTGGACAAGAAGCTGCGTGGCGATGCGATAGACACCGCCGTAGACGGCTTCAGAGAGTACGACGTGGTCGCCAGGGCGCAGAAGGCGAAAGACAGCATCAATGGCGGCCATGCCAGAACTAAACGCGTAAGCAGAGTGACCGCCTTCAAGCTTGGCGAGAGTTCTCTCAAGGGCCTTGCGATTGGGGTGATTGGTGCGAGCGTAGTCGAAGCCTTTGTCTTTGCCGAGTTGGTCCTGGACATAGGTCGAAGTCTGATAAATGGGGAGAACGATAGCGCCAGTCGCGGAATCGGGCTCTTGGCCGACGTGGATGGCATTTGTGGCAAAACCCATAGTTACGATCTCCTTTCATTCCAGGGCTTGTCACTCCAAGACCTGAAATCCGGGCTGAGCGGCCCTCGCCAGAGCAGGGAAAGAGCCTCTCAAGCGACACGAAACAAGGTTCACGCGGTGGAACGAAGCTGGAAGCGCGCTAGACGCGGCGCGACCTAAGGCTACCGGCACGCGGAAGCAATGCAGTTCATTCAAATTACAGGAGGTGCCGGGTCGCGTCAATTCTTGGGGATGCCGGATGTGCTACGGTTGGCTGGCAAAATCGCGCTTGCACAACACTCGAGACACACCCGGTTGACACTGCTGGGCGGGGACAATACAGTCGGGATGATGGCAAACAGCGTATCGAAAATACAGATTGGACAGTTGTGGAAAAAGGATGACACTGGCGAGACGTTTCTGGTTACGCGGGTGTATTCGGAGGCATTGAGCACGATGGTGACATTGCGGAAGTCGGGTTCGGAGACCGAGGCCTTGGTGCGAGTGAAGGTGGAGCGGACCGCGGGTGGGCAGACGTTGACCGGTTTTTCGCCAGCACAAGAGGATGAGAAATTTTAGTGTACGCGCTAGATCGAGCGGACGGGAAGGTTAACGACGTCGTCGATTTGAAGCAGTTCTTTCTGCAGGAACGGTTCACCGTATTTCACACCAATTAAATCGCCGTTGCGCCGGGCGAGAAGATCCATTCTGGAGTCGAGTTCGTCGATTGCCAGATAGACGCGTTGCTTCCGTTCACTTTTGGCCGGCCGGAATTGAGAGCGGTATGCGAGGATAGCGCGGCGGCGCGTTTCGTATTGCTTAGTGATATCCACGACAAAACTCGGCGGCATGCCTTCAAAAGAGGTGCAGTAAAGAATTTTGAAGGGGCGATAGGGCTCTCCTTTGACGGGAAGCGCTTTTAGGCCGGCGAGGAAGCAGCCTTCATAACCGAGAGTTGAGGCGTGATAGTGATCGGGATGACGGGCTTCCCAGTAGGGCAGAATGACCGTGCGCGGGCGAAGCTGGCGAATAATGCGCGCGAGGGCGAGCTTGAACTGGCGCGAAGATTGCACGTCTGAATCGGGAACGCCGAGGGTGCCGCGCCATGAAATTTTCAAGATTTTGGCGGCGAGAGCAGCCTCTTTGGCGCGAATTTCGGGACTTCCGCGGGTACCCATTTCTCCGGCAGTAAGATCGAGGATGCCGGTTTTATACCCCTGTTTCGCGGCTTTGAGCAGGGTGCCGCCGCAGGTGAGTTCAACGTCGTCCGGATGAGCGGCGATGGCGAGAAGGTCGAGGGTGGTCATTAACGCTCCTGAGAACTGCCTGTCAGCAATCCGGTGTTCGAAAGGCCGGGCTAAACCCCGGCACTACACTCGGGAAAAACCACAAACCAACCTAAAGGTGCAGTGAGAAATCTTAGCAGGGGATATGCTAAGTTTGCGCGGGGAAGAAAGGCGTGTGGATGTTGCGACGACCATGAATGACGGGAAACAAATGTCGGGCCGTGTGGCGTTGGTGACGGGAGCGGGGAAACGCCTGGGGCGAGCGGTGGCATTACGGCTGGCGGCTGAGGGCGCGGACCTAGCAGTGCATTATCGCCAGTCGGAGCGCGATGCCGCTGAATTGGTGAGTGAGATTGAAAAGTTGGGACGCAAGGGAGTTGCGGTACAAGCGGATTTGCAGAGCGTGGACGAGATTCGACGAATGTTTCTTGAAACCGGCAATGAACTTGGGCGGTTAGATTTGCTGGTGAACAGCGCGGCAAATTTTTTGCCGGGAAGTGTGATTTCGACGACGGAGGAAATTTGGGATGCATCGCTGGACACGAATGTGAAAGCGCCGTTTTTTTGTGCGCAGGCCGCGGCGCCGATGCTGCGGCGTTCAAAGGGATCGATCGTGAATTTTGCCGATACCGGAGGATTGTTGGGCTGGCCTGGGTATGTTTCGCATTCAGTTTCGAAAGCTGGCGTAGTGATGCTGACGAAGTGCCTGGCGAAGGCGCTGGCTCCGGATGTGCGTGTGAATGCAATTGCTCCAGGAACGATTACCATGGCGGGCGATCCGCCGGAATGGGAGGCCGAATTTGTGAAGCTGGCGCCTCTTCGCAAAACGGGCAAGTCCTCAGACATTGCAGACGCGGTGATTTATTTGGCGACCGCGGAATTCATGACCGGCCAAACATTGGTCGTGGATGGTGGGCGAACGGTGTAAAGCAGAACCGAGCGACGACAAATCGTTTTGTAGAAGTGCACGCAAGCGCGCGGCAGTGTATTCTAAATAGCTTATGCTGTGACAGGACAGGGCATTTCCGAAAAGGGACAACGAACAAATGGATAACGAGACGTACGCTCAGCCACACCACATCGAGGATGTGGAGATTCAGGAGTGGCTGGAGTCGCTGGATTCGGTGCTCGAGTCAAGCGGACCGGAAGTGGCGGCCGAGATTCTGGAGCGGTTACGCGCACACGCGACGGTGAGTGGGATCGACCTGCCGTTCACGGCGAACACGCCGTATGCGAACACGATTCCGGTGCGGCTGGAACCGTTATTTCCAGGCGATCAGGAGCTGGAGCGCCGGATTAAGTCACTGATTCGCTGGAACGCATTGGCGATGGTGGTGCGCGCGAATCGCGAAGAACACAACATTGGCGGACATATCTCGACTTACGCGTCGGCGGCCACGCTGTACGAAGTCGGATTCAATCATTTCTTCCGCGCGAGGACGCCGGAGTTCGAAGGCGACACGATTTATTTTCAGGGACATGCTGCACCGGGAATCTATGCGCGCGCGTTCATGGAAGGAAGAATCAGCGCTCAGCAACTGGAGAATTTCCGTCGTGAGCTGAAGCCGGGCGGCGGCTTATCCTCGTATCCGCATCCCTGGCTGATGTCGGACTTCTGGGAATTTCCGACAGTGTCAATGGGATTGAGCCCGCTGATGGCCATTTATCAGGCGCGATTCAACCGTTATTTGGAAAATCGCGGGATGAAACCGGCGACCGATGCGAAGGTGTGGGCGTTTCTTGGCGATGGCGAGACAGATGAACCGGAATCGCTGGGCGCGATCACGCTGGCGTCGCGAGAACATCTGGATAATTTGATTTTCGTCGTCAATTGCAACTTGCAGCGGCTTGATGGCCCGGTGCGCGGCAACGGGCAGATTATTCAGGAACTCGAGTCGGCGTTTCGCGGTGCGCGGTGGAACGTCATCAAGGTGCTTTGGGGCAGTGAGTGGGATCCGATTCTGGAGCGCGATACGGAAGGTCTACTGGTCAAGCGCATGGGCGAGTTAGTGGACGGCGAATACCAGAAACTGGTGGTTTCGTCTGGCGCGTATGTGCGGCAGCACTTTTTTGGTCATGATGAGCGATTGCTGAAATTGGTGGAACCGCTGCCGGACGAGGCACTGCGGCGTTTGCGGCTGGGCGGCCACGATCCGCGCAAAGTGTACGCGGCGTACAAGGCGGCTGTGGAACACAAGGGCGGGCCGACGGTAATTTTGGCCCGCACGATCAAGGGCTATGGACTGGGAGAGGCGGGCGAAGGGAAAAACGTCACACACCAGCAGAAGAAGTTGAATGAAGACGAACTGCGGGAATTCCGTTCGCGGTTTGGAATTCCCCTGAACGATGATGACTGCATAACGGTGCCGTTTTACCGGCCTGCGGAAGACAGCATCGAGCTTCAGTATTTGCGGAGCCGACGGGAAGCGTTGGGCGGATATACGCCGAAGCGTAGCGTGCGTTCGAAGCCGATCGCGGCAGACCACGACGAATTATTCAAGGAATTCACGGAAGGTAGCGACGAGCGCGAAGTCTCGACGACGATGGCGTTCGTGGCGATGCTTCGAAAAATGCTGAAAGATCCGGAGATCGGCAAGCTGATTGTGCCGATCGTGCCGGACGAAGCGCGGACCTTCGGCATGGAGTCACTGTTCCGCACCGTCGGGATTTACGCGAGCGGCGGACAGAAGTACGAGCCAGTGGACATGAACACCCTGCTGCTCTACAAGGAAGCCAAAGACGGGCAGATTCTGGAAGAAGGAATCACGGAAGCCGGTTCGATGGCATCGTTCATCGCTGCTGGCAGTGCGTACGCGACGCACGGAATCAATACGATTCCGTTTTTCATTTACTACTCGATGTTTGGATTCCAGCGAATTGGAGACTTCATCTGGGCGGCTGCGGACATGCGGACGCGCGGATTCCTGCTGGGCGGAACCTCAGGGCGAACGACGCTTTCCGGCGAAGGCCTGCAGCACCAGGACGGCAACAGCCACGTTCTGGCGCTGCCCGTACCGAATCTGAAGGCGTACGATCCGGCGTTCGCGTACGAAATTGCGGTGATCGTTCAGGATGGGATTCGCCGGATGTATAAGGACGGAGAAAACTGGTTCTACTACATCACGGTGATGAACGAACCCTACGCGATGCCGCCGATGCCTTCAGGAGTTCGCGAGGGCATTCTGAAGGGAATGTATAAGTACCGCGCTTCTGCGAACAAGAAAGCGAAGCTGAAGGCGCAATTATTTGGCAGCGGAGCGATTTTGAACGAAGTGCTGCACGCGCAGGAAATGCTGGAACAGAAGTACAGCGTGGCCGCGGACGTGTGGAGCGTTACGAGTTACAAGGAACTGTACGTCGATGCCATTGAAACGGAGCGGTGGAACCGGCTGAATCCAGGCGAGAAGCCGCGCGTGCCGTATGTTACGCGATGTCTGGCGGATGCGCCGGGCGTGTTCGTGGCGGCTTCGGATTACCTGAAGACGCTGCCCAACATGATCAGCAAATGGATGCCGCGAAGGCTGGCAGCGCTCGGCACAGACGGCTTCGGACGAAGTGAGGGTCGCACGTCATTGCGGGATTTCTTCGAAGTGGACGCAAAGTTCATTACGTTGGCGACGCTGCATGAATTGAGCGCGGACGGAAAAGTTGACCCAAAGGTTGTCGACAAGGCAATCGAGGATTTGGGGATCGTAAAGACCAAGCCGAATCCGGTCACATCGTAAGAGCCGTGCCTGGCTCGGCGGCCGCAAGTGGCGTGCACGGCGTGCGCATCAGTGCCCCGCAAGAGGCCTCGCTTAATTTCCTGATTTCGCGAAGGGGAAAACGCGGCCTGAGAGCAGCGCGTCGAGGTGTTCCTTGGCTTCGGACATATCGGGCTGCAACTCGAGAGCCTTGCGATAGGCTTCGATCGCTCCGCTGCTATTCCCCTGGGCTTCGCGGGAGCGGCCCACCCAAAAACATGCAGCTGCATCTGGGGTGAGAGAAGCTCCTGCGACAAAATCCGCCTCCGCGGCACGGAAATTGTTGAGCCGAAATTCAGCAATCCCCTTTCCCAAGTAACTCGATTGCTTGTCTGGTGAAAGCTGCAGAGCTTCCGAGAACATATTTATGGCATCAGCGGATTGATTGTCTTCGAGCATGATGATTCCCAGATTGTGGAATGCCGCCGAAGCATCGCTGATTTCCATAGCGTGTTGGATGGCGAGCTGGAATTCCTTGCGGGCCTCATCGCGGCGCTTTTGACCTATCAGGACGACGCCAAGATTGTAGTGTCCGAGCCCGAAGCGAGGTGTTTCCTCGGTCGTGCGGAGAAAATATCCGTACGCGATGTCGGGTCGGCCGATTTGTAAATACGCCTCTCCTAAATTGTTTTCCGCAATGAAATTGACGGGCGCGATTTTCAGTGCGTGATTAAAAACAGTGAAACTATCTTTCCAGTAGGTGGTTTGCCGCCAGGTCAAAGCTCCAAAGAAAATCAGGAAAATCGCGGACACGCCGGCGAGAAGTTCCGTGCGGTGCGGCAGCCAGCCAGAATGCTCCGCAATCCACCACACGGCAAGAACGAAAATCCCGAGAAGAGGCGTGTAGGCGTAACGGTCGGCCATGGCCTGGCGGCCGACTTGAACCAATCCGATGACAGGTACGAGGCAGCCGAGAAACCAAAGCCAACCGGCAAGGAGATAACGATCGCGGCGATGGCGTATGCAGAAATACGTAAAGCCCAAAATGACGGCAAGAGCCAGGAGCGGTTTCCAGAGTGCAAGACTATTCTCGGGATGCGGATAAAAAATGATCAGACGAATGGGCCACAAGGCTTTCAGTACGTATAGCAGATACGACCACAGTGCGTTCGCCAAACGCACCGGGAACGTCAAAACCCCTTTCACGGCAATCGCGTGAGTCTGAGTAACCACCGTGATATACGCACTGGCCGCGGACAAAAGTAAGAGTGGGATTTTCTCCAAGACAAGGGGCCACAACTTCTTGAAAAAGAGTGAAGTGCTTTCGGAGTCTTCTGGAATCGGAAGGCGAGCAAAAGGCCAGTAATCGACCAGCAGAAGCGCAAATGGCAGAGTTATGATCATTGGTTTCGACGCCAGTCCAAGAGCGAACAGGATCGCGACGGACGCGTAACGAGCAACACTGGGCTTACGGACGTACCAGCCATAGGCAAAGAGCGCAAGAAATAGAAAAAGGGTATAAAGAAGGCTCTTGCGTTCAGAAACCCACGCGACGCACTCAACGTTAAAGGGATGCAACGCAAACAGTGCGGCCACGATAAAGCTCCGCCACAGAAACCCTGTGGCGGAACGTAGCAGGAAAAACAGAAGGACGACGTTCAGAGCATGAAGAAAAAGGCTAGTGGCATGGTGTCCCCATGGATGCAGGCCGAAGAGCTGGACATCGGCCATATGGGAAATCCAGGTGATTGGATGCCAGTTGGCCATAATGGTCGACCGGAAAGCCCAGGAGGCATTCGCGGCCGTCAGACCCGGCTGAACATGGATATTTTGCAGGATATAGCCGTTGTCGTCGTAATTGAGGAACCCATTCGAAAACGTCGGCCAGTAGGAAAGCAGAGTTATGGCGACCAGAAAAAGGGCAAGCAGCCAGGGCGAAGTCGTGTCCTCGACTTGCGCAGGGTGTACATTCCGAGGCTGGTGAGCCGGGACAGTTTCAACTGAGAGTGCGGAAAGGCTCACTCTTTCACCATGACGTAGTAGTCGGGCAGGAGTTTGTGGCCCTCATTACTAAAGATGCGAAAGTTGGCGAGTCCCCATTTTTGCAGGCGGAATTGGAGCGACGTTGCAAGGACGCCGAAGCCATACTTGATGCTGCGCCAGAAATTGATGCTTGACGCATCGGGGAAATAGCGCGTCGGGCAAGAAATTTCGCCCATCCGATAGCCAAAAAAGATGATTTGCGCGAGCATCTGATTGTCAAAGGCAAAATCGTCGGTGTTGGCCTCAAGTGGCAGCGCGTCAAGTACTGCGCGGGAGAACGCGCGGTAGCCCGTGTGATATTCAGAGAGCTTGTACTTCAGCAGCAGATTCTGAAAAAAGGTAAGGAAGCGGTTTGAAATGTACTTGTAAAGAGGCATGCCGCCTTTCAGGGCGCCAACACCCAGGATGCGTGAGCCCAGCGCGACTTCGTATTCTCCGAAAGCAATCATCCCGGCCAGCGATACGATGAGGTTCGGCGAATACTGATAATCCGGGTGAAGCATGATCACGATGTCCGCTCCCCGCCGAAGTGCTTCGCGATAGCAGGTCTTCTGATTGCGGCCATAACCGAGATTCTGCCGGTGGACAAAGGTGGTCAGGCCAAGCTGGGCTGCGACTTGCGCCGTGGAGTCGTGGCTCCCGTCGTCCACAAGAATGATTTCATCGACAAAGTCCTTCGGGATTTCGCGATAGGTTTGTTCGAGTGTCTTCGCCGCGTTGTAGGCGGGCATTACGACGAGAATGCGTTTTCCGTTTAACATGAGAGCAGGGCCAAGCCTGGGCGTGCCAGGAATTTTAGAGTCGTGACAGGCTGAGCGCCATGGAGACCTCAGCGCCAACTCTTCAAAGCTAAAAATAGTACGGCGGCGCTGGCACGGCAAGCATGGAGAAACGCGAGGTTTCGAGTCCGCTAATGGCTCTCTCGCGTGGCGTCCTGAGGGCGCCTTGCCAGGAGTTCGGCTGGCTTGATACGGCCGGTTGCGAGTTCGGCGATCAGTCGCCGATTCGCGGCCAGGAAATCATATCCACCGAGTTCCCTGGGCAGAACCCATGCCACCTGTTCGAACGGGCCGGGGTGGAGCTCTTCTTCCAGAATGTTCGCGGCAAAAAAGGTGATGGAGAACGAACCCATACCGCCACCATAGTCGTGCTCGACCTGAGAAATCGCAACGGAGTGCAGCAGAGTCACTGCAAGTTCTTCTATGAGCTCACGAGCCAAAGCTTGTTCGAGCGATTCGCCGTCCTTAACCTTGCCACCGGGAAATTCCCATTTTAGCGGCGAAGAGTCATGACGGCGGCGCTGGCCGATCAGCAAACGGCGGTCGGCACGTTCAATCACGGCAGCAACGATGCGAATGCTCACACGCGCACTCCTGAAAACTCCTTAAGAATACGAGAAATCTCGCGAGCGCCCGCGATGACCGGCGGCCCTGGCGTGTTAAGAAGTTCGTCTTGAATCACAAAGACTTGTTTACGGCGAACGGCCGGCACAGATTGCCAAAGTGGCAGAGCCAGAGTTTTGCGTGGATCAGCGCGGTTTCCCGTAGCTGTCCATGCCAGCAGGATAATATCAGGACGAGCGGACGCGACATCTTCGGCGGAAACGCGCGAGCCGGGCTTGACCACCATTTTGCCCCCGCAGAGATCGACGAGTTCGGAAACCCATGGAGGGGAACTGATCCTGGGATTTGGCCAGGCTTCGGAATAGACCCGCGGCAGACGAGCGAATTTTGGGGCATCACGCCGGATACTCGCGAAATCCCTGCGCATGCGGAGAATCAGTCGGTGGCCATTCGCGGAACGATTAGTGAAGCGCGCAAGAGTCTGAATATCCGATTCAATATCGGCGAGTGAACGGGGATTGAGCGCGAGAAACTGCGCGGGGATCGTAAGGATGCGCGCGACGGTCTCGGCCTGGAACGGAACCGAGCCGACGATGAGTGTCGGATTGAGGAGCGCGATCTTTTCGATGGATTCAAGGCGCCAGCAGTCTCCGAAAGCCGGTAGGCCACGAACCGGAGCAACGTCCGCGCACCATGGTGTCACAGCGACGAGATGGCGTGATACTCCCAGAGCGCAGAGGATCGAAGTGCAGGACGGCGCAAGAGAAACGATGCGTAGCCCGTCCTGTTTGCGGTTGAGCATGGGTCCGCACGCAGTCTAAATTCTTTCGAGTGGCCTCGCAACGCACAGCTTTCGGTCGGTCCCATTTATCGTTCTGTAACGCCACTGCGGCTAATCTCTCTCCGGGTCTCGCGGCTGCGCGTTAGGGTAATCAAATGAGTTGGATGATGAGATTTGTGCTGGCCATGTATGTCGTCAGTGGCGGGGTGCTTTGGCTCGCAGGCACGCTGTGTTCACAGGAGGCGCCGAATGCAGCAACTCAGGCGTCCAGTCAGCAACTGCCTGGCGAAGAGTCACCTGCGGATCCTCCGACCACGGTCTTCCCGCACTCGGAAACGAGCCGATTGTGGGTTTCCGGGCAGATGAATTTGATCGAACAGTGGCACCCGAGCTTTCATTCTCCGTATCAGGGGCCGCTTCGTCTGACGCCGCAAGGCGAACACGCACTATCCCGTGTGTTCACTCTTTTCACAGGGGTGGAGTTGACGGGTTACGCAGAAGCGCTTTTCCAACTCGAGAGTGCAGGGGGGAAAGGGATTGGCAATGGCTTCGGGCTCGCAGGATTTACCAATCTGGATGTCGTTCACAATCCTTCGCTGGGTTCAAAACCGTATGTAGGGCGAACGATGCTGCATTTTGCGATTCCGTTGAGCCACGACGCACGCTCGCGCAGCGCAATCCGCTTTCCGTCTTCCGCGAATTACCCGCACGAAGGTTGGAAATCAGGCTGGGCAAATTCCAACTCGTGGATTTTTTCGATCTGAACTCGGCCGGAAGCGATAGCCATCTCCAGTTTTTGAATCTCACCGTCGACAACAATGGAGCCTACGATTACGCGGCAGACACGCGAGGGTACACAGTTGGGGCGATGCTCGATTTCGAAGACCACAATTGGGGTATCCGGTTTGCGGAAGCGCTGATGCCCCGGCAGGCAAACTTTATTGACCTGGAGTGGAATCTTTCCCGCGCCCGTTCTGAAAATATCGAATTCGAATTGCGCAAGGGTCTCCTCCCGCACAGAAACGGAGTGGTCCGGCTGATGAGCTACATCAATCACGCGAATATGGGGGACTATCGCGTAGCGATTCAGCAGTTTGAAAGCGGTGAAACGGCTGTTCCGGACGTCACGAATCATCCGTTTCGTACGACAACCAAGTATGGTTTTGGCGGGAACCTGGAGCAGAGCCTGAGCGGTTGGTTGACCGCGTTTGGACGCTTTGGCTGGAACGAAGGCAGACAGGAATCGTTCGCTTACACCGAGGTCAACCAGGCTGTGACGTTCGGGATAGCTGCGAACGGGAAAAAATGGCGTCGCGGACTGGATCGCGCTGGTGCTGCATTCTCTTCGAACGCACTTTCTGGGGACCATCGCCTTTACCTGGCGCTGGGTGGAAAGGGTTTTTTGCTGGGCGATGGCCATCTGAACTATGGCCGCGAAAACATTTTCGAGATGTTTTACACGATCCACGTCTGGCGAGGCGTGTATGGCGCGTTCGACCTGCAACACATCAATAATCCCGGCTACAACCGCGACCGCGGTCCGGTGCTAGTGCCTGCAGTACGGGTCCATCTCGACCTCTGAGGCATCCGCTTGCTGGTGCGGCTTAGCGGCTTCATACTCGCTTCATGTTTTCCAGAGAAGTTCTCGACCATTTTCAGAATCCGCGGAATACAGGCGAGCTGGACAAGGCGACGGCCACTGTGGAAGTCAGCAACCCAGTTTGCGGAGATGTCCTGCGGCTCAGCGCAAGGATTGAGAATGGCAGAATCGCTGAGGCGCGGTTTCTGTGCAGGGGTTGCACAACGTCAATTGCTTGCGCTTCGCGGTTGACGGAACTGTTGAGCGGAAAACACATCGGTGACCTCCACGCGATCACACTGCAGGCCTTGGTCGGGTCATTTGGCGAATTGCCGCCCGAAACGATTCACGGGGCATATTTGGCCGTGGATGCTGCGAAAGCCCTTGCAGCAAAATTGCGCGGCGCGCCCTGATTTCTGTCTTGATTCACGCGGATTCTAGCGTGGACTGCCGCCTAATTTCGCCAGCGTATTGGGATCGTTTAAGTTCAGGATGCACCCTTCTTCCGTAGTCGAGACTTCGCTCACTTTTCCCTTGTGCGCCCAGACGACGGCGCGGGCACCTTGGTCCATCGGTGCGTTCAAAAGTTCCTGAAATGTCGCGGCGGAAAAAATGACGGGGTGTCCGCGCCGCCCCTTGTAACTCGGAACGACAACTGGAGCGCGCGTAACAAAGAACGCGTCGATGAGACCGCCGATTAGAAACGCACTCACTAGAGGATGATCGACGGGACAGAGCAACATGCCTTCCGTGTTTGAAGGCAAGCTGTGCAGAGCGGCGTGAATCGAGCTGAGCTGGCCTTTTTCCCATTCGTGGTTAACAACGATTTCATTCAGTGGGAGCGCGATCTGGTTAGAAATCACTTCCGCATCGGGACCAAGAACCACGCGACGTACACCTAGCGCGGGATGATTTGTCACAGACAGGAGATGTTCGAGAAACGACGTTCCCTGGTAGGACACCAGAGCTTTTGGCGAACCCATGCGGCGCGAAGCGCCGCCCGACAAGATTACAGCGGCGAGCATAACAATGCCGGTTCAGCGCTGCGTGCTTGAGCCGGAAGCCACGGCTCCGCGGTGTTCGCGCTGCAATTTTTTATGTTGCGCAGTTTGTGCGTTGCGGCGCACCGCAACTAATTCCGCGGTGATGCTGATGGCGATCTCTTCAGGAGACAGCGCGCCAATTTCCAATCCCATCGGTGCATACACGCGAGAGAACTCGTCAGGCGCGTAGCCTTCTTTTTCGAGCGCCTGATAGACGGAGAGGACTTTGCGGCGGCTTCCGATCATGCCGACATAGCGCGCGGGCGTCCGAACAGCCCACGCGAGCACGCGCATGTCGTCGCGATGCCCGCGCGTGACGATTACAATATAGGACGAAGCATTGGGCTGAATTCGCTGGAATGCGTCGTCGTAGCTCGTAAAGAGTTCGTGGGCCATCGGGAAACGGTCTTTGTTCGCAAACTGTTCGCGATCGTCAACTACGACGATTCCAAATCCCGCCGCGCCTGCGGATTTCGCGAGCGCCGTCGAAATGTGCCCGCCGCCAAACAGGTACGCAACGGGTTGAGGAAGAATCGGCTCGACGAAAACTTCCAGCGTGCCGCCGCAGATTAAACCGTTGTCGTAGCTGGCTTCGTTGTTTAATTGGAAGACCATCTTGCGCGGCGTTTCTTTGGCCATCACTTCCTTTGCGGCCGCCCAGACGTCGGCTTCGACGCAACCGCCGCCAATGGTTCCGGCGATCGATCCGTCTTCCCGAACCAGCATCCGTGAACTTTCGTAGCTGGGAATCGAGCCGTTCGTGTGCACGATCGTGGCTAGCGCGCCGCGCAGGCCCGTCTTTCGCATGCGCACGATTTCTTCGAAGAGGTCCATGGTAAATACCAATTTCAGCGTAAAGCGCGCGTTGCATCCTGTCAACGCGGCGTGAGTTCACGCCGCACCGACAAATTGGACAGCTGGCGCACTCAGAAATACCATAGGCATGTTTGCGCACGACCTTTGGCAATGGAGCGGTCAATGAAGGCAGTTGTCTTTGACAAGCACGGCGGGCCGGAAGTTTTGCGTTACACGGATGCGCCGGAGCCGGAGCTTCGGTCAGGCGAAGTGATGGTTCGCGTGCACGCTTGTGCGCTGAATCACCTCGATCTTTGGGTTCGAGGCGGACTGCCGGGTGTGCCGATTCCGTTGCCGCACATTCCGGGCAGCGATATTGCCGGAGTTGTCGCGAAGATTGGCCCCAACGTCACGATCGTTGAGCCGGGACAAAAGGTTTTGCTTGCTCCTGGCGTGACCTGCGGAAAATGCGCTGCATGTCTCGCAGGCTTTGACAACTACTGCCCTCAGTTCACAAATCTGGGCTATCTCATCGATGGAGGGTGTGCTGAATTTGTCCGCTGCCCAGAGGTCAACTGTTTTCCGTATCCCGAAAATTTATCCTTCGAACAAGCCGCGGCAGTTCCGCTCGTTTTCCAGACCGCGTGGCACATGCTGCTCACGCGCGCACAATTGCGACCCGCAGAAGAGGTTCTGATCCTCGGTGCAGGAAGCGGCGTTGGCTCCGCGGCAATACAAATTGCAAAAATGTTTGGCTGCCGGGTCATCGCTACCGGCGGCAATGATGCCAAGCTCGCAAAAGCCAAGGAACTCGGAGCCGACGGGTGCGTCAATCACAAAACGCAGCGCATCAGGGACGAAGTTCGCCGGCTGACCGGTAAGCGCGGCGTGGACGTGGTGTTTGAACATGTGGGCACCGCGACCTGGGACGACAGCGTTGCGAGTCTTGCGCGCGGCGGACGCCTTGTGACCTGCGGAGCGACGAAAGGCTATGACGCGAAAATCGACTTGCGATTCTTGTTCAGCCGCCAGCTTTCCGTTCTCGGCTCGTACATGGGAACGAAATCGGAATTCGCAACGGTGCTCAAACTCGTCGCCGCTGGCCGACTCAAACCCGTGCTCGATCGCACGCTTCCTCTCAAAGACTGCGGTGCCGCCCACACCTACCTCGAATCCGGCGAGCACTTCGGCAAAGTCGTTCTTGTTGTGGATTAGGAGGCGCCCCTAAGCAATTGCGTCTCAGTTTCCGGTCAGCGCATTAAATCGGGCACTTGGCCCATTTATAGACCGCCGAGCTTCCCGCAACGCCATGACTAGCACGGCATCTTGACACCGCCTTGTCTCCGTCCTACCTTCATTCCCACAAAGGTCGGAGGTCGTACTCTCCTTCCTGCTCCGCGCGATTTCCGCTATGGAGGACCTCATGCCAATCAGCCTCGCTTCTTTTTCGCTTGTGGATTCCCCGGTGACCGTCGAAGAAGGCCGCAAAATTCTCGAACGCGATGATTACGTCTGCCGGTATTGTGGTTTGGATGGACGCGCCAGTTTTGAAAACGCGCTGATCATGCGCGTCGATTTCGTGGTTCCGCGCGCTCACAAAGGAAAGAAGAATCCCAGTAATCTTGTGGCTTGCTGCGGTCCCTGCAATACCATTAAAGGTACGCGCGTCTACGCCAGCTTCGACGAAGCGAAAGCTCATGTCCTCGCGGGCCGCGAAGAGTTGCGCAACGCCTGGCAACAAAAGACCGCGCGCCCCAAGGCCAAAGCCGCCGGCGCCTAGTGCCACGTCCATCACCTGCTCCATTCGGGCGCAAAAGCGCGCCTTGCTGCTAGAAGACTGCGCTGCGGCGCATACCTACTTCGAATCCGGCGAATAGCTCGGCAAAGTGGTCTTGCTCGTGGGATTAGCACGGTGTACAGCCCTGTTGCCATGCTAGACTAAGCGCAATTCTACTCATCAAGGGAATTGACATGGCCACCAGCCCAGCGTTAACCGCGCGTCTTCGCGACCGCCGCTTTTATCTCTTTATCGCCGTTCTAACCGCCGCAATCGTTTTCGCCGGATTCGCACGCACTTTTTTTCTCAACGGCTTCTTTGCGAAGCTTCATCTCCCATCGCTCTATATTCTTCATGGCATCGTTTTTTCCAGTTGGTTGGTGCTCCTGGTAACACAATCCGCGCTTGTTTCCGCAAAGCAGATCCGTATTCACCAAAAGCTCGGCTATGCCAGCATCGCCATCGTTGTGTCGATGTTCAGCCTCGGCTGGATCATGTCGGTGCAGGCGGCCCAGCGCGGTTTCACTCCGCCGGGAGGTCCGCCGCCGCTCGGCTTTCTCGCGTTTCAGATTCTCGGCCTCGTTCTTTTTACCTCTCTAGTAACCGCCGGGTTTCTGCTACGTAACCGCCCGGAAACACACAAGCGACTCATGATCGTCGCCACGGTCACCATCCTTACGCCCGCCCTGGCGCGCCTCTTCTTGCTTTTCAACACCCATCTGATCATCTTCAAGGCCTTGGGAGTGCAGCTCGCAGTGCTGCTCGTCTGTATGGCTTACGATTTCTTCGCTCGCAAGCGAGTCCATCCTGCCTACATTTGGGGCAGCCTGGCCTTTGTGGCCTTTGTCCCTCTCGCTATTTTTGCCGGAGGCACCAGAGCTTGGCTCGCCCTTGCGCACTGGATCACCGGCGTTTGAGGGTTCTGATCACGCCTTTTTTTGACTGAGGCTCTCTTGAAACGCATGAAGGAGCACTCGCCAAATCCCCTCGAAAACGAATAAATTATGCAGATGTCAGACGAACCGAGATTCCAGGCACAGGTCGCCGCAGATCTTCTTGGACTTTTGGTCTTGGCGGGTCTGACCCTGGTCGCTTGGCAAGTCGCCTCGCAAGCCGGAATCCCGGCCTCTATTTGGATAGCGGCTTACCTGGTTCTTGTAGTTGGCTCGTTGTCGATGTGGCACGGTCCGAAGTCGGACGAGCTGCATTTCGAGCCGAAGACGCTCCTGATTGCGTCCCTCGTTTTCGGAAGTATCTTTTTCGTCGCGGATGTCATTTTTGCTCACTTCGATTGGCCCGGCGTTGGAGTTTGGGAAGCAGCCAGACGCGCGAACAGTTTCTTTGGGCTCCCCCTAACGCTCCTGGTCTGTCCGGGACTCAGCTTTGTCGCGTTCGCCAGCGCAGCAAGAAACAAACTCGCCTCACGAGCACTTCGGCACGATAGCTGAGTTTGTATCGACTGTTTGTTTCTGGACAGCCGTCTATGCCAAAATACTCTTGAGGTTACGATGAGCGTATCTCTCGGCAAGCACGTCACACTGACCAAGCCAGACGATTTCGGCAAGCTGCTCGAAGACGAAGGCATTATTTTCACCACGCTCGATAAAGCCGTGAACTGGGCGCGCCGAAGCTCGATCTGGCCGCTCGGCTTCGGCCTGGCCTGCTGCGCCATTGAAATGATGTCCATGGCGGCCGCGCGTTTTGACGTTGCGCGATTTGGTGCCGAAGTATTTCGTCCCTCGCCGCGCCAGGCAGACTTGATGATTGTGGCCGGCCGTCTCTCGCAGAAAATGGCACCCGTTGTACGCCAGCTTTACGAGCAAATGCCCGAACCAAAGTGGGTGATTTCCATGGGCGCTTGCGCAACGTCGGGCGGAGTTTTCAATAACTACGCCATCGTTCAGGGCTGCAACCAGGTCATTCCGGTGGACGTTTATGTTCCCGGATGCCCGCCACGTCCCGAAGCGCTGCTCTATTCCATTCTGCAATTGCAAAAGAAGATCGATAGCGAAAAGGGTTCGTTCAAGCGCGCCCTGAACATCGCATGAAGACAGTGACTCGCGCGAAGCTCATAACCTAGCCATGCGGGTCCTCTCGTTCGTCGGTTCGTTGATTTTGTCTTTTACGCCTACCAGTTTTGGAGCTGCGGCAACTGCCACTCCCCGCGTTCCTTCTCCGACTCCAGATTGGACGCTCGCTTGGTCCGATGAATTCTCGTCTGCCGACGGCTCTGCCCCCGATTCGGCTAAGTGGACATACGATCTTGGCGGCAACGGCTGGGGCAATCAGGAGCTCGAGACCTACACTTCGCGCCCGCAGAACGTGAAAATCCAGAACGGCAATCTGGTCATCACCGCTCAGCAGGAAAAATTCACTGGCACGGATGGCATCGCTCGCGACTACACTTCTGCGAGACTCAAGACGCAAGATCTTTTCACCCAGGCGTATGGCCGATTCGAAGCGCGTATCAAGATCCCGAAAGGTCAAGGCATCTGGCCGGCGTTCTGGATGCTCGGCAACGACATAACGAAAGACGGTTGGCCAAAATGCGGGGAGATCGACATCATGGAAAATGTCGGCCACCAACCACGCGTCAATCATGGTTCATTGCATGGGCCAAGCTCTGTTGCGCCAACTGCGGATTTGACTGCGATAACATCTTTGCCTACAGGGCAGAATTTAGCCGACGATTTCCACGTTTATGCGGTGGAGTGGGAGCCCGGTACAGTTCGCTTCCAAGTCGATTCAAATAATTATGCGACCTTCACGCAGACGCAATGGCCTGCAGGCGGCCAGTGGGTTTTCGACCATCCGTTTTTCATTATTCTGAATGTGGCGGTGGGCGGAAACTGGCCGGGCAATCCCGATGCGACCACGCAATTTCCCCAGCAAATGCTCGTAGACTACATACGCGTATATTCTAAACGGTAGGTCCGCCGCGAGGTGGGAGAGTCGGCCAGCGGCTGCTCCGGGGTGCGAATTTGATTCACACTGGCTTGCGTTAGGGAATGACTGGCACGACTTGCGCGAGAAAGATACTCCACTCTTGGCCCTCGGGAACCAGAAGGATTGTCATTCGCAATACGGACCTGGATGTTTGATCCGTGTGCACTGCGTTCTCCCATAGGATTGATGCCAGCACTGCCTCCGGGCGCTCCGAAAAGGTTCGCTCGACGCGATAGGTCGTATTCTTTTTTGCATACGGCGCGAACAATCTCTCGAATGCGGTCTTAATTTCTTCGCGGCCGAACCACATTTTGCCGGAAATATCGATGAACTGGCCATTCTGAGCGAAAAAGTCGGCGAGCTCTGGCGAGGTTTTAGCCTTTAGGCCAGAAAGAAAGCTGGTGAGTGTAACCATTGCGTCGCCAGCTGGTGTCGACGGCGCGCGGTACAAGTAAGTGCCGTCGGCGAGTTTCGTTGGTTCACGGTAGGGACTGGCGCTACCGGCAAGCTTCAGCCGAATTGCCGCGATGTCTGCGCCGTGCTGCCGCAGGATTACCGCAGCGTGCGCCTCTTTCTCGCGGAGCAATCCGAGCAACATGTGTTCCGTGCCAATGTGTCTGTGACCCAATCTGTCGGCCTCGTCGGCCGCGTGATTCAGCACGCGCTTGCTCTCGGCGGACAGCGGTACCTCGACCGCAGTAGAAAAGCGCTCACCGCGTTGGACGTGCTTCTCAATTTCTTTCCGGATTCCATCGACTGAAATTCCATAACCAATCATGCTGCTCATTAAAGGAAAGTCCTCGCGCATCAGCCCCAGAAGAAGGTGTTCCGTCTCGATATATTGGCTCCCGTATTGGCTCGCCTCAAACCGCGCAAAGCGCACTACGCGACGCGCCTTTTCTGTGTACCGTTCGAACATCCACACCCATCCTGCCCAAAAAACCGTCTGGTTCGCGTGAGCGCCTTCGCACTGGAGTCTAGGACGCGTGTTATGAATCTGACAACGGAGAAGTAATGACGGTCACGGTGCCGCTGGCGAATGACAGTTCGCTTGCAGGTTCGCTTTTTTCGCGGCGCACGTACGCCATCCCGATCGCGGTCTGCAGCGCGGGAGAAAATGAGGCGCGCGTGACGTGGCCGGCCTCTTTTCCGTCGGCCGTCAGTGCGGTTCCCGCAGGGGGCGGTTCACTCGTATCAAATTTCACAAGGACGCGCACACGATTCACGTGGCCGCGCGAGCGCACACGCTCCACGATTTCCTGTCCGGTGTAGCAGCCTTTCGTGTAGCTGATGTGCGAGTCCTGCAAGCCGGCTTCGTGCGGAATCTGTTGGTCGCTGAAGTCGTAACCGAACCAAGGAATACCGTGCTCCAGTCTCAAAGCATTCAGCGCTTTGTAACCCATCGGGAGTCCGCCGGCGCTTTCGACCGCTGCGCGAAGCACCTGCCAGAGTCGCGGCAAATCCTCTCGTTTCGAGAGAAATTCCGCACCCGCAACGCCACCGGGCGACCGCTTGGTCAGCACGCACGTAAGGCCGGCGAGAGCGGTCTCCTGGAATGACAGCTCCTTGAGATCGCCGAGGTCGATTGACGTCAATTTCTTCACCATCTCCGCTGCATTCGGCCCTTCGAGCGCCACGGTGCCACACCTGTCCTCCTCGTCCGCTAGCGTGACGTCGTCCATGATGATGAATTTATCGAGCGCCGGCACTAGCGTTTCCCGAACCATCGCGTGCGAAATACAAAAAAGACTATCCGTCGTCGCATAGGTCTCGATTTCTGCCTGGATCCGTCCCTGGGGACTCAGAAACAACGAGACAACGCCATCGCCTGCTGTAAGATCCTTGATGTTATTGGTAAGAATGGCGTTCAGGTAGCGCACCCGGTCCGGTCCGCTGAATCGCAAATACATTCGATAATTCTTGTCGATTAGCGCCACGTTTTCACGCGCGGCCCTGTATTCCGCCTGCCAATCTCCGAACGTGTCTGGCAGAGCGCAGCCGAACCACGTCGCAACCGATGCGCCGGCACTTTTGTGAAGAGCCAGCAATAGCGTTTCCGCGGCCATCTTTGTAGTGGCGTCGCTCATGGCTCTCTCAATCCAGTGTAGCAAACGTGAGTGCCCGATTGCCGCCGCGGCATTCTAGGTCCGTGGTTGTGAATGTTATACTGCGTTGCATGTCGAAAGAATCTCCCGCGCAGACTCCGCAGAAACTTCTGCACTTTTCCATGCCGGTCGGCCTGCTTCAATGCAATTGCTCGATCATCGGTGATCCCATCACGCGCGAAGCTCTCGTGCTCGATCCTGGCGACGAAATTCACCGCATCATGGATTTGCTCGGCCGGCACAAACTTCAAGTGAAGGCCATTGTCAGCACCCATGCGCACATCGACCACGTCGGCGGACTGAAAAAGCTGCGTGATTACACGGGCGCTCCCGTTTTGATGCACCGCGACGATGTTCCGCTCTATCAGGCGATGGACATGCAAGCCGCGTTTCTCGGAGTCGAACCGCCGCCACTCACCGAAGTTCATCAATTTTTGCGGGAGGGGGACAAGTTGCAATGGGGCAACCTGCAAGCGCAAGTGATTCATACGCCGGGACACACTCCGGGCAGTACGTGTCTTTTCTTGCCCGCCGACTCGGGAAAGGTAACCATCGCCGCGCCTCAGCTTTTCGCGGGAGATACTCTTTTTGCCGGAAGTATTGGCCGCACGGACTTGTGGGGCGGCTCAATGGAAAAAATGATGGACTCTCTGGTACACAAACTTCTCGCACTGCCGGACGAAACCGTTGTCTATCCGGGCCACGGCCTAACAACCACGATAGGGGAGGAACGCCAAAGCAATCCGTTCCTCGTCGAAAAATAGTTATTTCGCCGCGTCTCCGTTGGCCTGCCGAATTGCTTCCATCACGGACTGCACCAGTTCTTTGGCGTGAACAAGTTCTTGCGTGATCATTCGGATGTCCATCGCAGGCAGGGTTGGATTTCGCTGACTGGTGCAGTAGACGCCGTGCTGGCCGACAAGGACGAGCGCGTTCGTCAGCCGGTCCAGCCCGACAGCCAGGCGGCCGCGCTCCTTGCCGAACATCTGTTCGTAATGCTCCAATTCGTCTTTATGTTCCGTAAATGCGGACATTTGTTCGTCCTTCTCATCGCTACACTGTTTCGCCCGTGGGTTCAGCCATAAGCAAGGCCGTGCCGCATCGGGCACACGCTGCCTCCTCCAAACTTTACCCTACCGTTTCCCCGGAACATAATCACTCTCGCCCGAAGATTTTTTCTCAGCTACGGAACTTCCGCACCTTCCGCTCGGGATTTGCCCGTTTCACAAGTTTCTTGGGAGAAGCGGGCTGGAGCAGCTTGAAAATGCGACGTTCGGATCTGGTTCAGCACAAGGAAAAGGAAAAAGACACCACAACGCGTACTTCGCAGATTGTTTTCGGCGAACGGCAGCACCTTCTGCGCGTGTTGGATTCGCTTGAAGGCACGGACTTGCCGCTGGCGCGCGCTCAGCAGGAGCGCCGCTCACTCGAAGAGTTGATCCATGCGCGCACGCGCGAACTCAACCAGATCAACACCGCGTGGGACGAGAAGATTGGGCTAGTTCTCAGCGCCGACGCGAAGCCGGAAATGCTCGAGAAACTCGTCAAGCAGGCTCCGGAAGAGGATTATTATTTGCTTCGCTTGATCAGCGAGCATCCGCGTTCGAACGCGAAGACTTTGCAGAGGCTCGGCCGGCATCCCTATGGCGCCATTCGAGAAAATGTCGCGCGCCATCCCAACGCCGACGCTTCGACGCTCACCTACCTAAGCAAGGATCGCAGCCAGCCGCTCTGGTATCTTGTGGCGTTCAATCCCAACACGCCGTCACCTTTGCAACGCCGTCTGCGCGACCGGTTGAAGCGCCTCGGCGAAAATCACGCCGTCCGCTAAGCGAGTGCGGCTCTACTCGGAGCTGCTATAAAGACCTATATCTTCTGAACTTTTCATCTGAGCGGCGTTCGCCAGAGCGCGTTCCCACTGGCCATTCCGTTCTGTGGCTACCCGTGTAAAATGCTTTCGGAGCCGCCACCCGAATGCCCGTTGAGCCGCGCGACAAACGCTCGTCTGAATTTGCCTTTCGACCAGTTGGCCGCTTCCTTAGATTAAATTGGTTTGCAGTCGTTCTGGTTTCCGCTCTCTTGCTAGTCCAATGTTTTTGGCACTCGCGCATCCAGGCTGGCGACCTCGGCAGCCACGTCTATAACGCGTGGCTTGCGCAACTGATTGAGCATCATCAAATTTCCGGCCTCATGATCGCCCGCCAAGGGAGCAACGTTCTGTTCGATCTGCTGCTCCTCCACACGGCAAATCTTGCCGGCTTTGTGGCTGCAGAGAAGATTGTCGTGGGCCTAGCCGTGCTGGTTTTTTTCTGGGGAAGTTTTTCTTTTCTAGCAGCAGCATCTGGCCGGCCGCCATGGCTGCTGATGCCATTCCTTTTTATTCTCTCCTACGGCTATGTTTTTCACATGGGCTTCATGAACTACTACTTGTCCATCGGCCTGGCGCTGGTCGCGCTGGCGCTCAGCTGGCGAGGCGAGGCAGGGAATTGGCTCGCCGCCGTTGCGCTTTCTGCGGTGAGTTTCCTTGCCCATCCTCTGGGCTTTCTGCTTGCGGCAACCGTCTCAGCTTACATTTGGATTTGGCGAATTCTGCCGCGCTGGTGGCGCCTTGCCGTGCCCGCCCTCGCCTTGACTGGCCTCGTGGCTCTAAGATTCTTTTTCGCTTCTCACCAAGCATTCGAAGCCGATTGGCGCGCCACAGGATTTCTTCAGTTGCTCGGCCAAGACCAGCTCAACCTTTTTGGCCGTCGCTACGAAATTCTTTCCTGGGTCGCCCTGGCCTGGGGAACTGTCTGCGCACTGGCTGCAATCTACGATTGGTCGTTTCGTGAGAAGGTGCCGTCAGCCACGCTTCGGCTTGCCTTGGAACTCTATCTTGTCGCAGTCGTTGCGACATTCTGCTTGCCGGAAAATCTTCGCACCAATATCTACGCTGGCTGGATTGGTCTGCTCATTTCTCGTTTGACACTGGTGACCGCCATCTTTGGTTTGCTCGTTCTCGCCTCACTTCGTCTGCCGCGATGGTCGGCTTATGGAGCGTCTCTCCTGGGTGCCGTGTTTTTTCTGTTTCTGTATCAGGACACCGGCAAACTCGATCGCATGGAAGCCAACGCCCGCGTGGTTGTCCAACAGCTCCCGGTGGGCACGCGCATCGTCGCGGTGGCCAGCCCTCCAGGCGACTGGCGCATTGAATTCATCCACCACTCGATCGAGCGCGCCTGCATCGGCCGCTGCTTCAGCTTCGCGAACTACGAACCTTCGTCGCTCCAGTTCCGCATCCGCGCGCTTCCGGGCGGTTTTTTTGTGACCGACTCTGCAGACAAGTCCGAGGCCATGTCCAGCGGCGATTACCTCGTCCAAAAAGACGACCTGCCGCTTACGTCGATCTATCAGTGCGATGACGCGGATTTCACGCGTCTTTGCGCCCACGCTCTCCGCGAAGGGCAGAAGGCCGAAGACCCCGAAGACGACCCTGTCCCTGACCCCGCTTCAGACTCCTCTCCCAAAGCCGTTTCGCAGCCCCAAAACTAAGGCATTTTCCATCGTTTCTTTTTTTTGCGCAGAAATGCGGCAAAACGCGAAAAGACAAATTGGCTCTTGCATCAGTCCAATACGTGCTATCATTGGCGCTTTGGGAGAGACAATGCTACCCGTACATCTCCAACCGGAAAGTCATGTTCCCCTCTATATCCAATTGCGTGATCAACTTCGCGCGCTGGTGCATGCAGGTGACCTGCGTCCCGGCGATCGCATTCCCGCCAGCCGTGAGCTTGCTGCCGTGCTCGGGGTGCATCGCACAACGGTTGCCAACGCCTACGCAGAGCTGGAGTCCGAAGGCTTAATCCAGGGACACGTCGGCCGCGGCACGTTCATCCAGGGCAACGGCAATGGGCTGAAGCTGACTCCACCTCCGCCACCGCCTCTGACGAACGGAAACGGCCTTCGCTGGGAATTGCTCTTTGCCGATGAGCGTGGTGACGAAATTCTCAGCCGGCTGACGGCCAGCGCTCCAGAAGATGCTCTTTCCTTTGTCATGGCGCGCCCTGCGGTTGATTATTTCCCGGTCGAAGAACTGCAGATCTGCGTGAATGCCGTGCTGCGCAGGGAAGCCACCGATGTGCTCAATCTCGGCTCGTCCGATGGCTACGCGCCTCTCAAGGAGGCCCTCCTCGAGCTCTTGGGTCAGGACGGCATCGCGGCGAAGGACGAAAACCTTCTGATCACGGACGGCTGTCAGCAGGCTCTGGATCTGATCAGCAAAGCCTTCGTGCGCCCAGGCGATTGCGTAGTTCTCGAAAATCCCACGTATCCCGGCGCAGGCGCAATTTTCAATGGCGCACGCGCTCGTTGCCTGGGCGTTCCCGTAAATACGCATGCTGAGCCCGGCAAGCCGCTCGGCATCGATCTTGAAGCCCTGGAAGCTACGCTTGCCGCCAACCGCGTTAAACTCGTTGTGCTGACGCCGGATTTTCAGAATCCCACCGGCACTTCGATGCCGCTGGTATCGCGCCGCAAGTTGTTGGAATTGGCTTCGCGTCATCAAGTGCCGGTCGTCGAAGATCACATCTACGCGCGGCTGCACTCTCGCGACGAGCGCGTTCCCTCTCTTAAGCACATGGATCGCTCGAACCTCGTCATTCACATTGACAGTTTTTCGAAGGTTGCTTTCCCCGGCTTGCGCGTTGGCTGGATCGTCGCTCCCGCCGCCGCAATTGAGCGACTTCGCCTGGTGAAGCAAACCACCGACTTACACACGGATCAGCTCGCGCAAGCGAGTCTCGCAGAATTTCTGCGCCGCGGCTATTTTTCAAAGCATCTATCCAAGATGCGCAAGCTTTACGCCACGCGGCTGGGCGTCCTGGACGAAGCCCTGCACAAATACATGCCGGAAGATACGCGCTGGACGCGGCCCGAAGGTGGTATGTGCCTGTGGCTCGAGCTTCCACCGGGATTCGACGCCAGCGAACTTTTGATCCATGCCAAGGAGCGTGGCCTGCTCTTCGCGCCCGGGCGTTATTTTTACGTGCAATCGCACTTGCCGAACACGCTTCGTCTGGGTTTTGCGAATCTGAACGAAAAAGAATTGGTGCGCGGGGCCGCGACGCTCGCTGATCTTCTGCGCGTCGAAATGCGCAAACGTCAGCGCGGTGTTCGCCGCGCGGAACGCAGCCGCGTAGCATTGGTTTGAAATGAGGGTCTGAAGGTTTTGAAAAGGCCTGAGAGAAATGTCTGCCAAACTCATTCTTGAACCGCATCCGGCCAATCACTGTTTTGGCTGTGGCGGTGCGAACGATTCCGGAATGAAGCTCACTTTCGAACTGGACGAGACTACGAAATGCGCCACGGGAAAATTTATCCTCGGTTCGCGTTATGCCGGAGGCGCGGGATTCGCACATGGTGGCGTGATCGCGATTTTGCTGGACGAAGCGATGGGCAAGATTTCCAAGCTGACGGAAGAACGTGCCGTGACCGCTGAACTGAACATCGAGTACCGAAAGCCGGTTCCGGTTGACACCGAAATTACGGTCGCAGGTTGGCAGGAAGAAGAAAAAGGCCGCAACCGGTTTCGCGTCGCGGAAATTCACGCCGCTGATGGCACGTTGCTGGCCCGTGGCCGCGGCCGATTTGTAGTAGTAGTGCAGCCTGCAGCCGTCGAGTCGGCATTGTAATTCGGATTTTGTAGTGGCCTCCTGCCGCAGGCGGGGTCTTAAGACCGGTGCAGTTTCTCCGGTTTAAATGCAGTACCGGGCGTTGGCCTGGCGGTTTCGCAGGCCACGATCATTTGAACGGCGCTGGTTTTGAAATACGAGATTCGATTTTGAGGAGAGCAACATGGACACGAAAAAAGTAAATGGCAGCGGAAACAGCTCCGCATCCAACGAATGGCGCGTGAAAGTCGGCCTTGCCGAAATGTTGAAAGGTGGCGTCATCATGGACGTCACCAACGCCGAGCAGGCAAAAATCGCGGAGAAAGCTGGCGCTTGCGCCGTCATGGCTCTCGAACGCGTTCCCTCCGACATTCGCAAGGAAGGTGGCGTGGCCCGCATGGCCTCCATCAAGGTCATTCGCGAAATCATGCAGACGGTCACGATTCCTGTGATGGCAAAAGTGCGCATCGGACACTTCGCCGAAGCCGAAGTCCTGCAAGCGCTCGAAGTCGACTTCATCGACGAAAGCGAAGTCCTGACTCCCGCCGACGAAGAAAATCACGTCTGGAAGCACGATTTTCGCATTCCGTTTGTGTGCGGCGCGCGTAATCTTGGCGAAGCTCTGCGCCGTATCGGCGAAGGCGCGGCCATGATTCGCACCAAGGGCGAAGCCGGTTCCGGCAACGTGGTCGAAGCCGTTCGCCATATGCGCACCATCGTCAGCCAGATGAAGCGCCTTACTACGATGCGCGACGACGAACTGATGCGCGAAGCCAAAGAACTCGGCGCGCCGCTTGAATTGATTCGTCTTGTTGCAAAGACTGGTAAGTTGCCCGTGCCGAATTTTTCCGCAGGCGGAATTGCCACTCCGGCTGACGCGGCTCTCGTTCGCAGCCTCGGCGCTGAAGCAGTTTTCGTCGGCTCCGGCATTTTCAAATCCAGCGATCCGGAAGCGCGCGCGAAAGCCGTCGTTAAAGCCACGACGCACTTTGAAGATCCCAAAGCCGTTCTTGAAGCTAGTGAAGAACTTGGCGAGGCCATGCCCGGCCTCGACGTTCGCCAGATACAGGAGAAGGACCTCCTCTCCACACGCGGCTGGTAGTTTGACTTCGCGACCGCCCGCAGTTGTAGTGGCCGCCTGCCGCAGGCAGGGTCTTCAGACCGGTGATTGCTTTTTGCGTAATGCTGGATGGTAAGGAATGAAAGAGATTTCAAAATCCAAAATCGGAATCCTTGCCATCCAAGGCGACTTCGCTGCCCACGCCGCCATGTTGCAATCCCTTGGCGCGGAAACCGCCGAAGTCCGCACGGTCGCCGACCTCGAACAGTGCGACGCTCTCGTTCTTCCAGGCGGCGAAAGCACCACTCAACTGCAATTTCTCCAGGAAGAAGGCCTGTTCGAAGCGATTAAAAAAGTTGCCGCGAACAATTTTCCGGTCCTCGGCACCTGCGCTGGCGCAATTCTTCTCGCAACTCACGTCAACAATCCGCCACAAGCATCGCTCGGCCTTCTCGACATGACCGTTCTCCGTAACGCCTATGGCCGCCAGCTTGCCAGCGATGTTTTCGTCGGCTCGTCGAAACTCAAATCCGAGCCCATGGAGATGGTTTTCATCCGCGCCCCTATCATTGATCGCGTCGGCCCTGGTATCGAAGTCCTCTCTGAATACGCGAACAAACCTGCTCTCGTTCAAAAGGGCAACATACTCGCCGCGACGTTCCATCCCGAGCTCACGGACGATCCAACTGTGCATCAGCACTTTCTCGATCTGGTAAGGAAGAACGTCGTGACCGCGGAGTCTGTCTCCGCTCAAACCAGCAAATGACCACGAGCACGAGCGAACGCCGGTTTGTTCCGTCGTCAGCAACAAAGCGTCGCATTTTATTTATTTGTATCGGCAATTCTTGCCGCAGTCCGATGGCGGAATCCATCGGCCGTCGTGACGCTGCCGACCTTTTCGAATCTTCGAGCGCCGGTCTCTCGCCACTGGGCGTCATTCAGAAACTCACTCTCGCAACTCTTAGAACCAACGGCTATCCAACCGACGGCCTTTCCTCCAAAGCGATCCTCAACAATGATTGGGCCACCGCCGACCTCGTCATCAACATGAGCGGTTACTCCCGAGAACGCGCTTTCCCGCGCGACGAGTGGCACAAGATTGAAGACTGGAACGTCGACGACCCGTACGGTTCTGACCCTGCTGTGTACCAGAGAATTTTCGAGGACATCCGGACTAGAATAGAAGCCTTGGCGGCAGGTCTCCGCGAGCGCCACCCATAACGTCGATTTGTAACGCAGGGCCTTGCCCTGCACGCGGTTGGAACAGGATTCAGCAATCGCATGCGTCTAAAAACCAGCGTCTCCCAGGAAGATTACCTCAAAGCTATCTGGGAGCTCCTCGAAGAGGGCCAACCGCCCATCAGCGCGCGACTGGCCGAAGAACTTGGCGTAACTCCTCCCGCCGTCACTGCCGCGCTCAAGCGTATGCGCCGCGATGATCTCGTCTCGGTCGCTCGCGACGGCCATATCGATCTCACGCGCAAAGGCCGCGCCATTGCCGAACGCATGGCACTCCGTCACCAGCTCGCCGAAATGCTGCTCACCGACGTTATCGGCCTGCCTTGGTCCAAAGCGCACGATGAAGCAGAGCGCCTCGAACACGCCATCTCTCCGGAGGTCGAAGCGCTGCTGCTGAAACGTTTCGCCAACAAAAAATCCTGTCCTCATGGAGTCCCACTGCGCGGCGGATTCGCGCAGCTTCGCAAACAAGGTGCCGTTCTTCTCTCCGATCTCGACGCAAGCGAACGCGCCGAAATCGTCTGCGTTTACGAAAAGGATGCCAAGTTCCTGGATTTTCTCGAAGGCCTGCAGCTTCATCCGGGTACACAACTCTCCGTCGCGCGCCGCGAATACGACGAAACTCTCACCCTTCGCTCTTCCGGCCGCACGCTCCACCTCGGCAAACCCGCCACCTCCCGCATCTGGGTTCGCCGCCTTTCCGCCTGACTGTCGTTATCGCGGCACCCCGGGCACACATATGGTCCGTTCGGACTTATAATCCCGGCATGGCCGGAAGCCCGCTAGCTACGCTCTCGTCGTCAACGGTCCCCATGCCTGTCGTCAATCCCTTCCTCAGCATCCACGCCGTTCGCATCTACGTTCGCGACGTCGATCGCAGCCTCCGCTTCTACCTTGACCAACTCGGCTTCCACCTCGTTATTGACACTCGTCTGCAATCCGGCGAGCGTTGGGTTGCTGTTTCTCCTTCGGACGGCACCACCATACTGGCCCTCGTCGCTCCCAAGCCCAAGTCCGCCGAGTACAAACTTATTGGCCGCGCCACGCAAGTCGTTCTCGTAACTTCTGACGTCGCCACGAAATTCCAGGAGTGGTCGAAAAAAGGTGTCCGCTTTCCCAGTGCTCCGCGACTTCGTCGTATCAAGTATGAGACCGCGCCGCCGCCCGCATCTTCCGCGGCGCATTCCACTCTGCCCAGTCCCATGCTTCTTGGCGAAGAAACTCCCATTTGGGGCAGCGTTTCCGCCCGCTTCCGCGATATCGATGGCAACACATTCTCTCTCGTCAGCTTCGACGAACTCACTCACGCTGTTGAGAGCCAACGCCGCGCTGCCGCAGAGAAACTTGAAGCCGAACGCCGCGTCACTCAGGAACTGGCCATCGCCACACAAGTCCAGGCCCGGCTCTTTCCGCAATCTCTGCCGCTTCTGAAATCGCTGGAGTACGCTGGCGCCTGCATCCCTGCGCGCGCTGTGGGTGGCGATTACTATGACTTCCTCAGTCTTGGCCCCGAGCGCCTCGGTTTCGTGATCGCCGATGTTGCAGGAAAGGGAATTGCCGCGGCTCTCTTGATGGCGAATCTTCAAGCCAATCTACGCAGCCAGTTTGCGTTTGCGTTGGATCAGCCGCAGCGTCTCCTGCGATCTGTCAATCTTCTCTTCTGTGACAATACGCCCGATGGTTCCTTCGCAACTCTTTTCTTCGCGGACTACGACGATGCCTCTGGCGCTATTCGCTACGTGAATTGCGGCCATCTCTCGGCACTTCTTCTTCGTCGCGACGGCGCGGTCGATCGCCTCGCATCCACTTCAACCGTTTTAGGAATTTTCAAAAAGTGGGACTGCTCTATCGGCGAATCGCGCCTCGAATCAGGCGACCTTCTCGCCCTCTACACCGACGGTGTCACCGAATCCGTCAACCACGACTTCGAGGAATTCGGCGAAGGCCGCCTTGTCGAATCTCTTCGCCGCCATCGCAATCAGTCTCCGCATTCCGTTCTTACCTCAGTCGTCGACGACGTTCGCTCCTTCAGCCCCCACGAACAACACGACGACATAACGCTCATCATCGCCAGACGCAGTTAAGGGACATTTTCGATTCCATTTCTCCTCCGCGTCTCTGCGTTATCCTTGCGATCTTGTCCTGATAAGATCTTTTGAGGTGCTCTCATGAATGTTGCCCGCGTCGTCGCCCTCGCTTTCCTTGCAGCCACATCCCTTTCACCTTCGCTCGGCCAGACTGATGCTGCCAACCCCAAAGCAAAGCCCCGCGCCCGCGACCTCGGCATCCCGTTCGACGGCATTCCCGCCCTACTCAATTCCATCACCGACATACCGGGCGTCGAGGTTGGCTACACAACTCTGATCCAAGGAGAAGGGAAGCGTGTCGTTGGCAAAGGTCCAGTGCGCACTGGCGTCACCGCCATCTTGCCTCGTGGAAAATCCTCAAGCGAAGGCGTCTTTGCCGCCTTCTATTCCGGCAACGGCAATGGCGACATGACCGGCACGCACTGGGTAGACGAAAACGGTGTCCTCGAGACTCCAATCCTGATCACCAACACCCTCAGCGTCGGCGTCGTTCGCGATGCCGCAGTCGAGTGGATGGTCAAGCACGACCACGGCGGACCTTTCTGGTATCCCATCGTGGCCGAAACCGCTGACGTACGCCTCAACGACATGAAGGGTCAGCACGTCAAGAAGGAGCATGCCCTTCAAGCTTTGCACTCCGCGCACGGAGGCCAGATCGAAGAAGGCAACGTTGGCGGCGGCACCGGCATGAATTGCAACGGCTTTAAGGGAGGCACTGGCACATCCTCGCGCAAACTTCCCGCCGACCAAGGCGGCTACACCATCGGCGTATTAGTCCAGTGCAATTACGGCAGCCGCTACGAAGTCCGCATCGCCGGTTTTCCCGCTGGACGCGAAATCAAGGGTTACGAACCGTGCGTCGCGCAAGCTATCGATCCACCAGTCCACATGGGCAACGGTCAACCCGCGCCCCTTTTGCGCTCACCAAACCAGCGCAATTGCTCCGGGTTTCGAGGAAGCCGAACAAGGCTCCATCATCGTTGTTGTAGCCACTGATGCTCCGCTCACTCCCGATCAGCTCAGGCGCATCGCCAAACGCGTCAGCCTCGGCCTTGGCCGCGCAGGCGCAATCGAAGCCAACGGATCCGGCGACATCTTCATTGCCTTCTCGACCGCCAACCCCGGTGCCGATGAGGGCAACAGCTCTCCCACTGGTCGCGCGCCTGTCTCCACCATTCAGCGCCTTATCGGCGACCGAATCGATTTCCTCTTCCTGGCCACCATCCAGGCCACTGAAGAAGCCGTGGACAACGCCCTTATCGCCGCAGACACCATGACCGGCGCCGACTACTGGCGCTCCTACGCCATCCCGCACGACCAGCTCCGCGAAATCCTCCGCAAACACAACCGCCTCATCGAGCACTAAATCCAGTCCTGGCGCCGTCGACGACGTTCGCTCTTTCAACCCCACGACGACATCACGTTGATCATCGCGAAACGCCTGCCCCGTCCCTGAAGGGCAATTAGGCGTACCGTACACGCGTCACGCCTGACTTCGGTATAACGCAACCTCCCAGGCTAGTACTCCGCAGCGGCCGAACATTCAGCAGCTTTTCTCTGCAGGAAACCCTGTAAGCGTCGCTATCCCTTTGAGTGCATGGACCATTGCAAGGCACTCAGGTGGAATGGTTCTTGCTCTTTACGATTAGACGAAGACGCGAAGATGCGTGTGAACACTGGCAGTGGCGCATTCTTCCGATTCCTTCTCGCGATGGCCAACTCGGCAACAAGTCTCAACCGTGCAGGTAGTCTCTCCGCGACTGGAGACGCCGTCGTCAAGTTCTTTGAATGGTTCGGTAACCTGGGCATCTTCTGCGCGCAGTGGGTTCGCGCAGCCTTCACTCCGCCGTACGAACTCCGAGAGTTTGTGCATCAATTTGACGAATTGGGCTCGAAGTCGCTGCCACTCGTGGCTCTGGCCGGAGCTGCAACTGGCATCGTAATCACTCTCTCTACGCGGGACAGTCTTATCCGGTTCGGTGCGAAATCGCTTCTTCCCGCCGTGGTCGTTTTTTCGATCCTGAAGGAGAGCGGCCCCATCATCACAGCTCTGGTCGTCAGTGGCCGCGCGGCTGCCGGTATCGGCGCCGAACTCGGCGCGATGAAGGTCACCGAGCAGATCGATGCAATGGAAGCCTCGGCCGTAAGTCCGTACAAATTTCTGGTAACGACGCGCGTCTTAGCTTGCATATTGATGCTTCCGCTGCTCACCTTAGTATCGGATTTCTTCGGCATTTTGATGGGCTGGATTGCCAGTACAGCAGCGGAGCCTATCTCACTGCGGCTCTTTATTCACAACGGTTTCAAGGATGTAACCTTCCACGATTTCCTGCCGCCAACGCTGAAGACCATTGTGTTCGGGCTGCTTATCGGGATGATTTCATGCTTCCAGGGAATGCGAGCCTCGGGCGGTACCGAGGGCGTCGAGCGTGCCGCAACAAACTCTGTGGTCCTGGCTTCTCTCTTCATCATCCTGGCTGACGTGTTGCTCGTTCGCTTGATTCTCGTATTTTTTTCCTGAGAAGTGCGCCCCGGAGACCAAACAAATGTTGGACAAACAACCGCACGAGGCAAGCAGCAAAAAAACAAACAGCAAAAACTTGCCACCTGCGATCCAGGTGGAATCGCTCAGCAAATCCTTTGGCGAACAAACCGTCCTGAAGGGCATCAGCCTGGAAATTACGCGAGGCGAAACGCTCGCCGTTCTGGGACGCAGCGGCACCGGAAAGAGCGTCTTGCTCAAATTGATTATCGGCCTGCACAAGCCTGATTCGGGTTCGATTCGTGTGAATGGAGAGGAAGTCACAAACCTGCCACCGAAGGAACTCAACGAGGTCCGCAAAAAAGTGGGCTTTTTGTTCCAGCAGGCGGCACTTTACGATTCACTGACCGTCGAAGAGAATGTCGCCTTTCCGCTACGCCGCCATTCGAGGATGTCCGACGACGAGCGAAACAAACGCGTGCATGAACTGCTCGCAAGCGTGGGCATGGACCAGGATTCGCACAAACTGCCTGCCCAACTCTCCGGTGGAATGCAAAAACGCGTCGGCCTGGCGCGCGCCCTGGCTCTTGAGCCCGACATCTTGCTTTTTGATGAGCCCACGGCCGGTCTGGATCCGATCACTGCGGCGGAAACCGACGACCTGATTCTACGTTTGCAAAAAGAGCGTCACATGGCGTCGGTGGTCGTAACCCACGATATTCACGGAGCGCGAGCTGTTTCTGACCGCCTGGCTCTGCTGCGCGATGGCGAAATTCTGATCGAAGGGACCTTTGAGGACTTGCGAAAGAGCCGCGATCCATTTGTTATGCAATTTTTGAACGGCTCTTAGGGGAATAGTTATGTCTACGGCGTTTCGAGTCGGCGTTCTGGTCGTTTTGGCATTGCTGTTTCTGTCTATCGGCATCTTCTTGATCGGCAACAAGGACTTCTTGTTCAGCCCGACCTACCGCTTGAAAGCTGATTTCCAAAACGTTGCCGGTCTAAACAATGGCGCCGAAGTTAGGATTGGCGGAATTCATCAGGGCACCGTTAAGGAGATCGATCTGCCTTCGCAGCCAGACGGGAAGGTGACCGTGGTGATGAATCTGCGCACTCCAACCCGCAATATCGTTAAGAAAGATTCGCGTGCGTCCATCAAGACGGAAGGGCTCCTGGGCGACAAATATGTCGAAATCTCCTTCGGTTCGCCCAAGGCAGAGGCCGTCGGAAATTACGACACAATTGCGAGTGAGACTCCCAAAGACATGTCGGAAGAGACCCGCGCACTCACCAACGAAGCCCGAGAGGGTCTCTCCGCCTTTCGTGACAACATGGAGGCCCTCCAGCACAATTTCCTCCTCCGCGGATTTTTCGAAAAGCGTGGGTACAACGACACCAGCGAATTGACCCAGCACTCTATCTCTCGTCTTCCCGCGCGAACGCCTGCAAAAGAATTCAATTACGAACCGAAAGACGTTTTCGACAAGCCCGATAACGCGAAGCTGAAGAATAAGAAACCATTGGACGATGCTGGAAGGTTTCTCGAAGAGAATCCGTTTGGTCTCGCCGTCGTTGCCTCGTCGGAAGCAAAGGGCGACACCGAAAAGCTTCGCATGCTCACCGAAGCTCGCGCAAAAGTTGTTCGCGATTACCTAACGCAGAATTTTAAGTTGGACGACAAACGCGTGAAGACCATCGGACTTGGCAAAACCAAGAAGGTTGATGAATCTTCGAAGCTCCTCATCCTGGTCTATCCGCCCACTGGCCCGGCTCAGCGTTCGTCGCCATCCGGCCGATAGGCCCAACAGCGAGTGGCGCACACTCGTAACGTCGTAACGCCCTATCACCTTGGGCGCTTCATGAAAGGAAGCAGCATCGGCGTTCGTTGCCGGTACTGCCTGTACGCATCCCCAAAAAAACTGATCAGGTCATGTTCTTCAAATTGAATCGCCACTAGGATGTAGCCCGTCGTTGCGATCGAAAATAGCAGGTGCCCCTGAGTCATCCTGGGTGTGGCCCAGAACGCGATGAGGAACCCGAGGTAGATTGGGTGGCGAACAGTCTGGTACAGCATCGGCGTTTTGAAGCCAATCGGTTCATAGGGCTGGCCGCGCAAGTACAATGCGACCTGCCGCAAGCCAAAAAGATCAGTGTGGCTCACCATAAGCGTACTTCCCAAAACAGTAAGCCAACCAACACAGAAAAGAGCCAAGAGTATCCATCGGCCGGGAGCATTCTCGACGTTCCATACAACTCCGGTCATCGGCCGCCATTGCCAATAAAGCAAATCGAGGGAAAGACTCGCGAGCAGGACGTACGTGCTTCGTTCAATGGCGTGGGGGATCAGTTTTGTCCAAGCACGTTTGAACCACTGGCGCGCCATTACACTGTGCTGGATAGCGAAGAGCCCCAACAAGAGCACATCGATTACCAAGGCCTCGAGGGAAAAAACTCCTCCGCCCGAATCAATCGATTTGGGAACAACAAAGTTCCCGACAAAGCCGATGGCATAAAGAAATGTGAGAAAGAAAATCAGGTATGCGACGAGCCCATATAGAAACGCTGTGATCTTGCCCAATGTGTCCACCTCCCGAGCCAACGTTCCACTTTCCTGAAAATTCGTTTTGGACGTGAAGCTCAACCGCTGAAAAACCACCGTGGCAGGAATTTGCGCGAATCGTAGCTCCGCATTATTTTCTTGTCAAGTTCGACAGCTCGACAGTGTCAAGCCTCGTTAGAAATGTCCCTCTCTTTACCCCATTAGAAGTGTCCCTTTTTTTTGCTTTGCTGTTGTCATTAGGGCCTTCGCCGGAGCGCAGCCCTGCGCCGCGGTTTTGAGCGGCGCGTTTAGGGCCAAGCGGAGGCGGAGGCCCTAATGAGTGCTGACATTTGCGTTCGATCTAGTAACAGCTGCTTTCTTCTTTCCTCATGGCCTTCCCGCCACGGATGGTTCGGGGCGGGCTTGCTTCTTCGCTGCTGAGCAGGCTCGCGGTGCGGCCTTGCCTTTGGTGCCCTGACCACGCTCGGCCGCAACACCAGATCTTCGTACTCGATGCCTTCATTCCTATAGCGCACCTCAACCGCTCCATCCTCCCACTCACAGATCAATGCCTTGCTCTGTGTCGGTCCGTACCGCCGGTTCTGCGGCTTGAGCTGCAGAAAATGCCCGCGGTACTGCACCACCCAATCGTTGCTGATCCAGCGTTCCGTCTCTAGTCGAAAAACCTCTCGCAACCTCGCCGCACTTGGCGTCCGCACGTGGTAGTCCTCGGGTCGCGCCGCTTCTCGCGCAAATCGTCGATTGTGCTCAGGAAGATAATCCGCTTCCAAATATGCATTCGCGGCTGCGTAATCCTGGATCCCCTTGCGCCGCAGCTTCTTTACCAGGCGATCTTGATGTACCCCGTTGTTTCGCTCCACGCGACCTTTCGCTTGCGGTGAATTTGCCGCGATGATGCGGATCTCCAGCCGCTCGCACATCCGTCCGAACTGCGTCGTGGGCGCCTTTCCTTGCAGTCGCTCTCTTTCCGTTGGCTCCCGCTTATAGACGTTCTTCCAATCCGTGTACAACGCCCGGGGAACTCCATGCTTCTCAATCCACGATCGCAGTACCCCCGCCGCTGCCCAGATCGTCTCTTGTTCGCCCATCCGGCAGTTCGTATCTCCCGTGGCGTCATCCACCATGTTCATCAGGCAACCTCGAGGCCCGCGTTCTTCAAACCATGCATGGAAACTCCCATCCAACTGCACCAGGTCGCCAAAGTGCTCCCGCCGCGCTCTCCGCTTCCGGTGTGCTTTCCGTCGCCGCATGCGGCTCCATAACCCCTCCGCCAACATCCAACGCCGCAGCGTCTCCTCGCTCACTTCCAGCCCATCCTCATCCGCTAAGTGCTCCGCTGCCAGCGTCGGTCCAAATCGCTCCTGCTCCGTTCCCGAATACTTCTTCCGGATCAGCTGCAGAACCTTCCGCCGCAACTCTTCCGGCTTCGCGCGGTTCGAACCTCTTCCCGCACTGCGGTGCTGCAGACCCTTCGCTCCCTCCCCGCGATACCGCTTCCAGAGTCTCTTCGTCTGCCGGTAACTCAACTCCAGTATCTTTGCCGCATCGGTCAAGCGAAGTGTCTTGCTCTTCACCCGCCCCAATACCTCTGCGCGCCGAAGTTCCCTCGTGCTCATCGCTGTCCTCTTCAACCGGACCTCCTCTGGAGGTCACAGTGTAGGGGACATTTCTAACGAGGGCAGAAGGGGACATTATCAAAGAGGTGCAACAGTTCGACAGCTCGACAGTTCGACAGCTCGACAGCTCGACTGTCGCTGCAAAATGAGAATGTCCGGTTTGAGCAAAGTAGAAATGTCCGCTTTCATAGGTGGCCGAGGGCCCCATGGAAACGGAGCGAATCGCCTTGCGCCAACGAGAACGGGACCGCCTACGCGTGCTACACGAGATAAGGCAGAAGCAGATCACGCAGCACGGATTAGGGGACGGCCATCAAACCGCAGATTAGCGGCGCGCTTGGAGCTGAAGATTTTGCGCCGGGTGCGGCAACGCTATGCGGACTTCGGACCCACCCTGGCCGCCGAGCACTTGGCCCAGGAGGGGCTAGCGGTGAGCCGGGAGACGCTGAGCAAGTGGATGGTGAAGGCCAGCTTGTGCTGCCTTCGCGCGCAACGCGTTCATATCCCTCTCCGCACTCCGCGTTTCGCGGAGTACGGGGGTGCGTCACAGAAAAGTTAGCACTGGCGCTCGACTCCCAAGTAGAATGCGGGTTCGCTGCCGAAAGGAAAGCGTTATGCGAACCGCTCGATTCCTCGTTTGTCTTCTTGCCGTAGCGTTTTTAGCCTCGACACCAGCGCTGCCCCAGGAAGCTCAACCGGCAAAGAAGCTAACCATCATCGGGAAGCTCACTCGCGTAATGGCAATCGGAGGAGAATCGACAGGTTGGTCGCTCGAATTGAAGCGTCAAATCACGCTGGAAGGGAAGAAGATGAGATCGATCGAAATTTCCGGTCCCACTGAAGAATTCGAGAAACTCAACGACCAGCGCGTCCGGGCAAAGGGAACTCTGACCCATCGAACCGGCGTCGAGCGCGCCGATCACCTGGTCCTCGAAGTCGCTTCCATCAGCGCCGTTAAGTGAGCCATTCTCTCCCTGCTACGCTCGCTCGTCCAGCAATGCTTGCAGTCTAGCGTAGCCTGCGCGGCTCACGGGAAGCTTTGCTCCATTCGATAAAATCGCCACCCGGCTGTCCTTCCCGAACGGCTCGATCCGGGTCACCCGCTCCAGGTTCACCACGTACGACCGGTGAATCCGCACAAACTGTTTCGGATCGAGCGCCGCTTCGAGGCTGGCAATCGTCTGCTGTTTCAAGTGTTTTTTTCCTTCGCTCGCCAGCGCAACGTAATCGTCTTGTGCTTCCGCGTAGTCGAGTTTCGCCACAGGAATCAATGTCACCCGTGTTCCGTCTTTCACCACAAGCCGCTCCACAAATTGTCCGGGTGGCCGAGCTGCAATTGCCAATTCCGTGGGGGCTAGTTTCTTTTCCGATGTTCGTACCTTCACCCGCTGCAGTGCAGCTGCGAGCCGCTCTTTGCCCACGGGCTTCAGCAAATAGTCCACAGCGTGTACCTCAAACGCCCGCATCGCATATTCATCGTAGGCGGTCACAAAAATCACCGGTACGTCTGGCGCAATTAATTCCAATACATCAAACCCGGTCAGCTTCGGCATCTGCACGTCCAGAAACAGCAAGTCTGGTTTGTGTTCTGCGACCGCTTTCACTGCTTCCAGGCCGTTCCTGCACTCCGCGACGACTTCGATTTCCTGATGCGCGCACAGCAACTCACGCAAGACTTGCCGCGCGAGTTCCTCGTCGTCCACAACCAGGGTCCGCAACTTTTTCGTACCGGTCTTGCTCACTTCGACTCTCCGTACTCCGCTGGTAGCGACATGCTCACTCGAAATTTGTCTTCGTCGGCTTCCGCGCGAAACGTGGCTTCTTTTCCGTAGCGGGCTTCGAGGCGGCTCCGCACATTTTTCAGTCCCACTCCATTTCGCCGCCGTGAGGGAGCCTCTTCATCCCTGTCATTCTCAACGACAATTCCTAGTCTGCCGTCGTGCACCCGGGCTTCGAGCCGGATCAGTCCCCCGTCCGCCATGGATGCAATTCCGTGGCTCACCGCATTCTCCAGTAGTGGCTGCAAAAGCAGCGCCGGAATGATGCACCGTTTTGCAGCGTCTTCAATTTGTTCTTCCATGCGCAGGCGGTCGCCAAATCTTACCTTTTCAATTGCCAGAAATTTCTCCAGCAAGTCCAACTCGTCGGAAAAGGGAATTACAGATTTTTCGCCCATTCCCAGGGTGAGCCGCAGAAAATCCGCCAGCAGCAAGCACATCTCTCTTGCGCGAGCGCCGTCGATACTGGTCAGCGCGCTAATTGAATTCAAACTATTGAACAGGAAATGCGGATTGATCTGCGCGCGCAGCGCTCGCAATTCCGCGTCGCGTGCCAACACGCTCGTTTGCATCACCTCCATTTCGACGGCACGGGCCGCGTCCTGTGCCATCGCGACGTAATGAAATGCCACCGAAAACACATACACCAGGCATCCTGTGAAAAAAATGATCCACAGATTTGGCGCAAACTGCTTATCGAGTCCATGCAATTGCGGAATGTACGCCAGAGCTCGCGAAAATGCGCTCGCAATCAGCGTCCACAGAAAGCTCAGCACCAAAGGATCCGCGAAATGCGTCACGGCGACTCGCCACATCTGCGCCTTGCCAAGCGGGGTAAACCGGCACACATATCCGGCAGCGATCGGAATGAACAGCGAAAACATCGCCAGCGGAACGCCTATCAAAATGCTGGTTGTCCATGGCAGATTGCCGAGCGTTGCCAGAAATACGCAGAGAACCAGCGCGATAGGCACCCAGGTGTACTTATTGACGCGTCCCAGGTAAGGTTTTCGGCGATCCGCGGGATTCATCATCGAAGCCTCAGTTGCGGATCTCCACTCCTCCAAATATCGCCGTGCCCATCACGATCAGAGTCTTCTTCGGCTTGTCCGGGTCGCCCGGCCCCGTGTAGCGGGTCGAATCCGTGTAGCCACCAAAAATTCCCTGGCCCCGCGCCGCGACATACCATGTTTCTGGAACGCGTATCTCGATCCCGCCAAAAATTGCATTCGCGTACAGGACAGCTTCGGTTTCTGCGAGGTCCGCATCGCGCAGATCGATTTCAATTCCGCCAAACAACGATTGCAGTTGCCCTCCGCGAAACTCTTTGGCGTTCAGGCGCTTTTGCACGCCGCCGAAAATGGCGCTCTCATTCAGCGTCGTGCGGGGATCAGCGTTGTTTCCATTGAAGCCGTCAATCATTTTTCGAGCCTGCAGCGCGCTCCACATCGCAAAGGCGCCTGCCGCAATCAAAACCATCGGCCACATTGCGCCCCACGAAAAATGTGCGTATCCCAATTGGTTCAGTTGCAGCAGAATCCCGAAGACCAGCAGGATTGCACCCCACGCGCGTCTGCTGGGAACCGATAGTTTTACAAGGCCTGCAAAAATCAGTAAGAGGGGCCAGAACTGCCAGAAGCGCCCCGCTCTTACGTACCCCAAATTGTTCAGCAAAAAGATCACGCCGATCGCTAGGATCACTGCTCCCGGAATCAATCCACTGTAACGATCGCGATTTGTCATTCTGTCGTGCACGCGCGACCTGATCTGCTCTCCCAGATCGCGACCGTATTTGTCCCCGCCAGTTTCCATTCGTTTCCTCTATTCGCTTCCCGCGAACTTCCTCCGAAACGCTCAATTCCCTTTGCGCGAAACCACAACGCCGGCAACCATCACCGCCACCGGCCAGCATAATAGCAGCACCTTCGTCAGGCTCAGCAGAATCCCATTGGGATTCCATGCGATGAAGTCCACTACCTGCAGCGTGGCCATTCCGAGTGCGCCGAACCATCCCAGTGATTCAGCCGCTCCGCGGCTCCAGGCAGCCCCCGCCTCCAGCCATAGGGCCCATAACTGCAGAAAAAACGCCGTCGCGCCAATTGTCAGCAGGAATCGTCCTGCCTTTTGTTTCCGCGCCATCCGGGCTTCCATCAGCGCCACCATTGTCGCCTCCACTGCCGCTATTCCTTGCGGGCAGCCCCAGACTAAGAGTTCAGGCGCGGCGTAGCACGAGCGATTCGGCGGGTATCACGCGTTTACCGGCGAATGGCGGCTTCGGCCCGGCACGCAGAGCAGCGGGAGGTTGGGGCCAGGCAGCCGCTTCTCGGTATTTTTTTAGAATTCGATACCCCTTGCAAAAAGAGACGTTTGCCACTACGGTATGCGGCACGATCTCAAGTTCGTCGGGTCAAATCTAAACAGGAGAAATCTGGAGATGACATTCGCCGCTCCGCAACTGTTCTCCGTTCGCTTGCATCGCTTGCGCTGGGTTCTGTACGTGGTGCTTGCCCTGGTTGGTGGCTCCCTTACCTTTGTAGGAGCGCACGCCCAACAAAGGGCTAGCGAAGAGGCGACCTTCCGTAAATTGATCGATAGCTACTGTACGGCCTGGAGTACCGCGAATCCCGACAATCCTGCGAAGTTTTATGCCAAGGAAGATGGCCTGGTTTTTTATGACATCGCTCCCTTTTCCTATCACAGCTGGAAGGAGTATCACGAGGGCGTGCAGAAGAATTTTTTTGACAACATCACCACAGGGACGTTAACGGCAGGAAAAGATCTGAAAGTCACCCGGCGCGGAAACATCGCCTGGACAACCGTTCCCATGCACCTCTCCTACACGTCGAAGGACGGAAAGACGACCGAAGCCGAAATCCGTTACACTGGGATTTGGGAAAAACGCGGCCCAACCTGGTTGATTGTGCACGAGCATCTCTCGACGCCCATGAATTGAGTTCCGCGAAACGCTCTCTAACGCGTGGCGCGAACTATTCTTCCCGATGCTGAACGCTCTTCAATATTATTGGATTGCAGCGTGCGGCTATCGCTTGCATCCGTGGGACAGTCCCTATCTCCGCTGGCGCCTGGAAACTTTTCTCGGTAAAGAAGCGGAAAGCCTCAGCGCCTCGCAGTTTCTTAAAATCCTATGGAAGTATCGCCATCAAATGCAAAATTTCGTGGATTGGGTCGCGGAACGCCGCCGCGTTCAAGCGCATTCACGTCTTTAGCCAGCTTGATTTCAACGTCCTTCGTCGGCGGAGGGACCGTAAACTGCCGGGACTAACGCTTGATTCAGCCGCAGGTACACCGTCAATTGACCGCGATGATGCGCCAGGTGGCTGAACACTGCGTCGCGAATCATCATGTAACGCGGTCGTTCGTCGGCCACGTGTCCGGCCACAATGAATTTCCAGGGCGTCATTAGGCGTTCGTCCGTTGTCGCCTGTAGCGCTCCGCGCGCTTTCGCCAAGCTTTTGTCGAACGAATCGAGTAGTTCACGGTTCGTCGCCGGAATTTGCGGCTTGAATTTTGCGCCCTCGGTGGAAGCAATGTCGAGTTCATCGCGATTCACCATAAACTCGATCCATCCAGGCATGCCCGCGACCAGTGCTGAAAGATAGCCCAGCGGCATGGATTTCTCGTGCGGCTTCCAATCGTTCCGACCTTCAGGGACCCGCTCCAACACGCGCCGCGTTCCACTTTCTTCCGACTTAAGTTGATCCAGAAACAGCTCAGTGATCTTCATCCCTGGTCTCCTTGGCCCTCAGAGAGCGTAGCAAATTGGACCGAACCGGTGAAACCAGGCAGCTACTGCCTTCCTTCCACTCACGGCGGTATAATGAACTTGGTTAGGAAACGAACTTCATCGTGAGGGTGCATGAGTTCTCTCCCGATCCTTGACGAGGCCGTCTCGCTCCATGAAGCCCAGTGGTGGGAGACGGAGGCGGACGGGCGCATTCACTGTTATCTCTGTCCGCGCCATTGCCATATTCGTGATGGCCAGGCCGGTTTCTGTTTTATCCGTGTCAATCGAGGCGGCAAACTCTACAGTCTTGGTTATGGCGCGCCTGCCGCATTGCAGATAGATCCCATCGAGAAAAAACCACTGAATCATTTTCTCCCAGGCACACGCGTGTTCAGCATGGGAACCGCGGGCTGCAACATGGGCTGTTTCTTCTGCCAGAATTGGGATATTTCGAAATCGCGCCAGGATCAAGTGAACGCGCGCGATGTGCCTCCTGAAGAAGTCCCACAGCTCGCACTAAGTTACGGCTGCGATTCGATTGCCTTCACCTACAACGAGCCGACGATCTGGGGCGAATACATCATTGATATTTGCCGCGCGGCGAAAGCTTACGGACTCAAGACGGTGATGGTTTCCAACGGCTACATCACGCGCGAAGCGTTTCACGATATCTACGACTACATCGATGCGGCCAACATCGATCTGAAAGCTTTCACTGAGAATTTCTACGGCAAGACCACGCTTACGCATCTTCAACCGGTTCTCGACACGCTGTTGCTGCTGAAAAAAGAAACGCCAGTCTGGTTTGAAGTCACAAACCTGATGATTCCGACGTTGAATGACGATCCCGAAGAAACGCGGAAACTTGCGGACTGGATTCTAGAAAATCTCGGACCGGACATGCCGTTACACTTCACAGCGTTTCATCCTGATTTTAAGTTGCGCGACAAACCGCCGACGCCACCTGAAACCCTGCACCAGGCGCGGCGTATTGCGCTGGAGGCGGGGCTTCATTACGTCTATGAAGGAAACATTGTCACCGACGCCGCCTCAACGTTCTGCCCGAAATGTAAGCTGCGCGTAGTGAGACGGTCCTGGCACAAGGTGGAAGAAAATGTGCTGAAGAGCGGGAAGTGTCCGCGGTGTGCTTGCGCTATTCCGGGAGTGTGGGAAAAGGGAATGGCGGCATAAGTTTCCGCAGCGTAAAGTGCGTAGATAATTGACCAATTTTCCGGATTCGACGAGATAGTGGCCAAAACAGAATTCGTCACCTCGGAACGTAGGTGTAGTAGCCTGGGCCGACACGCATCGAGTGATGCCACGCGAGAGGAAACGCCCACCAGACAAGAGCGCCAAGAAGAGCTTGGCCAAGCACCAGCGGAAGAATGTTGCGCTCGCGAGCGAACAACCAACACATCACTACTCCTCCGATGAATGTAAGCGGAACCAGCACGGGGTTAGGCCAGTGCAGGGCCCCAAACAGCAGGCCACCTGTGAAAGCAGCCATCTCACGGCTCCTGAACGCCTGCAGTAGCCGGTTCATGGTTATGGACTGCAATCCGACTTGCTGCAAGAGGCAAAAGGCAAAGTATCCAGCAAAGCGCTTCGGCTGCAAGAAGTGAGCGGGTAATCGATGGAGCGCTCCGAGGAAGAGGCCTGCGATGCCGATTGTCAACATGAAGAACAGAAATACCGGAGCCGCGCGCCACGTAGCCCCTTTCAAGTTGTCAGCGCGCCATCCAAGCGTTTTTGGAGTGTCGCGATGCAGGGCAAAGCTGATCACGAGCCACACGGGAAACACGAGCCACGACCTTGGGCTGGCCTCTTGCATTCTCCAAATGTAGAGCGCGACGAACCCCGAGAATGCGAGACCTTCCAGAAGGTTTGGAAGTGACGAGATCATCGATGATCATCTTAAGGCCAAAGATATCGCGTCGAGTCACCCCTCAGGCAACTCCCGCGAAAAAATACTATGATAATTCGTTCGCGCCTGTTTAGCGCATGGCGAGGGTTCCGTGGCGGAGAATACGCATCGGGTCGTAATTTTGGGTGGCGGTTTTGGCGGTCTTTCGGCGGCGCAGGCGTTGAAGCGCGCGCCGGTGCAAGTCACTTTGATTGACCGGCGCAATTTTCATCTTTTTCAGCCACTGTTGTATCAAGTCGCGACGGGCTCACTTTCTCCCGGAGAGATCGCTGCGCCGTTGCGCAGCGTGTTGCGTAAACAGAAAAATACAGAAGTGTTGCTCGGCGAAGCCGCCGACATTGACCCCCAAAATAACCGTCTTACATTGCGCGATGGCGCTCAGTTCGAATACGACTCCCTGATTGTTGCGACGGGTTCGCAGACGTCTTACTACGGAAACGACTCCTGGCGGGAAGTGGCACCCAGCCTCAAAACAATCGAAGAAGCCACCAATATCCGCCAGAAAATTCTGCTTGCGTTTGAATGTGCGGAGCGTGCGGCCACCGAAGAAGACGCCCGCGCGTGGCTTACGTTTGTGATTGTTGGCGCCGGAGCGACTGGTCTGGAACTCGCGGGCGCGCTCGCCGAGATTGCCAATGAAACATTGAAACATGATTTTCGCCACATCAATCCGACCGAAGCGCAGATTGTTCTCATGGAACTCGGCCCGCGCGTGCTCACCGCATTTCCCGAAGACCTCTCGAAAAGGGCCGAACAATTGGTTTCGACCCTGGGCGTAAAAGTACTCAAAGGGGTGAAAGTTACGAATGTGGACGCCGATGGTGTGACATTCGAGCGCGGCTCGGCAACTGAAAAATTACGCGCAAAGACTGTTCTGTGGACCGGCGGCGTAACGGCAAACGAGTTTGGCCGAATACTCGCAACTCGCACGCAAGGGCAAACCGATCGCAGCGGCCGCATTCAAGTCACTCCACAACTCACAATCCCAAATTTTCCCAATATTTTCGTGGTTGGCGATTTGGCGCTGGCGAACGATGAAAATGGCAAACCTCTCCCCGGTGTCGCTCAAGTTGCCATGCAAGGTGGCACCTACGCGGCAAAAGTGATACGCGCGCGGGTGGAGAAGAAGCCGGAGCCCGGAGCGTTTCACTATTTCAACAAGGGCGACATGGCGGTGATCGGACGTGCCGCCGCGGTCGCGAATATTTTTGGCATGCATCTTTCGGGCTTGCTCGCATGGTTGGTCTGGTTGTTCATCCACTTGATTTACATTGTCGAATTTCAAAGCCGCGTTCTCGTCTTCATCCAGTGGGGTTTTCAGTACCTGACCTTCAACCGCGGCGCGCGTCTGATTACGGGTGACGGCGCAACTCTTCCGCGGAAGCCGTAGTACACTTCTGTATCTGGAGATCCTCGTGAACTTATCCCGCCTTGTTCTGAGGTTTTTGATTCGAAATCGAGGCCGACTGACAATTGTCGCGATGTTTTTCCTGTCGGCGCTGGCCTCAGCCGCGCAGGAAATCAGTCCTGACGCGTACTCTGGCCTTCGCTGGCGATTCCTCGGAACCCATCGCGGAGGACGCATCACAACGGTCGCTGGTGTAACTGGCCAACCAAACATCTATTACGCTGGCACGCCGAACGGCGGTGTGTGGAAAACGGTTGACGACGGCCGAACTTGGAAGCCGATCTTTGATGCAGTACCTGTCGCCAGCATCGGCGCCCTCGCGGTCGCTCCTTCCAACCCAAACACCATTTACGTGGCAACGGGCGAACAGGCAAGAGGTCGCGGCGTCTTCAAGTCAACCGATGCAGGCGCCACATGGAGCAACGCAGGCCTTGCAGAAGAACACTTCATCAGTTCCATCGTAGTGGATCCGAAGAATCCGGACATCGTTATTGTTGGTTCGTTTGGCAGTTCCGTTCCAACCGAGCCGCGCGGTCTGTTCAAAACAATCAACGGCGGCAAATCGTGGACGAAGACTCTCGCCGATACGGATGGCTCGTCTGGAGTGGCGGACATCGAAGCTGCACCCGAAGATGCGCGAATTCTCTACGCAGCTTTGAATCCTCCCCCGGGCGAGCCCGGTCAACGCGATCAGGCCGGAGACTCGCGCGTTTACGTCTCCACCGATGAGGGCTCAAGCTGGAAACAAACCGGAACCGAAGGGCTGCCTGCAAAAGGACGAGGGCGGATCGGCCTCGCAGTCATTCCCGGCACGTCGGGCCGCGGCGTCTTCGCAATTATGAACCAAGGTCTTTACCGTTCGAATGATGGCGGTGCAACGTGGCAGCAGGCTACAAAAGATCCGCGAATCCTTGGCAGTTGGTATTTTAGCCGCGTTTTTGTGGACCCGAATCATCCTGAAGTCGTGTACGTGATGCAGACGTGTACGTACCGTTCGAACGATGGCGGCAAAACATTCTTTGCGTTTCGGGGCGCACCGAGCGGAGAGGACCATCACATCTTGTGGATCGCTCCTGATAGTTCGAACCGAATGATTCTCGGTACGGATCAGGGCGCGATTATCAGCGTGAACGGCGGAGAGACGTGGACGGATTGGCTCAACCAGCCCACCGGCCAGCTCTATCACGTCACGACGGACAACACGTTTCCGTATCACGCCTACGCCGCGCAGCAAGACAGCGGCACCATCGTTGTTCCGAATCGCAGCGATTACGGCCAGATTACGTATCGTGATTGGTTTTCGACCGGAGGCTTTGAGAGCGGCTACATCGCGCCTGATCCTCTGAATCCCAATCTGATCTATTCGATTGGCTGGTTCGGTACCGTGTTTCGCCTCGACCGGACGACGGGGCAGATCGCAACTGTCTTCGTTCCCCCTGCGAATTATCAAACTGTTTGGGAGACACCGCTCGTCTATGACCCGCGTGATCCGCACACGCTGTATTACGGCGCGCAATATTTGCTTAAAACTTCGAATGGCGCGGTAACCTGGGATGCGATCAGTCAGGACCTGAGTTCCTCTCCGCAGCATCCCGCCGAAGCAAAAAAGCCTGCCGCTGGCCACGAGCCCAATCCCGAAAACGAACAGTTCACCGATGAGAACGATAAAGACGCAGCGCAATTCGCACGCAACGGTTCAATCCACACCATCGCTCCCTCGCCCATCGAATCCGGCATGATTTGGGTCGGCACATCGAATGGCCTGGTGCATCTTTTTCGGAACAGCACCTGGCAGGACGTGTCGCCACCAGATCTTCCCAAGGGAAGTGACGTCCGGCAGGTGGAAGCATCACCGCACGATGCGAACACGGCCTACGCCGTGGTGCTCGTGCGGCGCGATCCGCATCCGTATCTTTTTCGGACGCACGATGCAGGCAAGGCGTGGACTAAGATTGTGACCGGGTTGCCCGAGGATTCGCCCGCGGAGGCACTGCGCGAAGACACACAGAGAAAGGGACTTTTGTTTGCTGGTACCGAGACGGCAGCATGGGTGTCATTCGACGATGGCAATCACTGGCAATCGCTGCAACTCAACATGCCGACGACGGATGTGACGGATTTTGCAGTACACGGGGCTGATCTCGTCGCCTCCACATTCGGGCGCGGGTTGTGGATTCTCGACGACATTTCACCGTTGCGCGAAGTGGACGAAAAGCTCGCGACCGCGCCGGTGCACTTCTTCAAGCCGCAAACGGCCATGCGCGTTCGTTGGGATAATCACGAGGAGACGCCGCTTTCGCCGGAATTTCCGGGATCCCAGAATCCTCCTGATGGCGCGATTCTTTACTATTACCTGAAGAGTGGCGCGAAAAACGAAATAGCGCTCGATCTGTTTGACTCGAAAGGGAATCGGATTCGGCATTATTCAAACAAACCGGCTGCCTCGAACGGACTTGTTGGAAACGCGCCGGATTACTGGTTTGCGCCGCCTTCCGTGCTTTCCACTGCACCGGGCTTGCATCGTTTTGTGTGGGATGTGCGAGCGGAAGATCCGCGGACGCTCACCTACGGTTATTTTGGCGGAAAGCTCGATTACGTCGAGTACACTCTGCCGGATCATTCTGTTCCGGGGCAAACGCCGCGCCAGCAGCCTCCCGGCGCGTTGGTTCCCCCTGGGGCGTACGAAGCTGTTCTCACGGTTGATGGCAAACAATACCGGCGAAAGATCGATCTCGTTCCTGATCCGCGCGTGCATGCTTCCGCATCGGATCTGATCGAACAATGGAATGTTGCTCACGCGATTTCTACGGCGATGGAAGCGAGCTATAACGCCTACAACGAATATGCAGCGCTGCAGACGGCGATCGTGTTGCGGCAAACATCGCTGAAGGACAATGCGCAAGCGAAAGATCTGCTCGACGCACTTGCGAAACTTCAGAAAATGGCGACTGACGTGGCCGAAGGCTCCGGCGAAGCGCCTGGAATCGGTCCCATCAATCGCGATCTCTCGCGCTATCTTGTGATGATCGAATCGGCGGACATGCGACCAGCAGCGTCCGGACAAAAGGCTTCGCAGGAAACCTGCGTTGCGCTAGAGAAAAACCTGGCGATCTGGCTGAAGCTGAATGACGAAAATATTCCTGCGGCTAACAAACAGTTGGAGACTTTTCATCTCGCGGGCTTGCCGCTTGCAAGTCGAAAGCCGGCCCTAACTTGCCAATAAGCTTTGCTGGTTACAGTGCAGCGACAGGATCGTGAAAAAGTCAATACGAAGTACCACGCTTTCCTAGTACAGTCGTTCCTGTAGTACCATTTTTTCCCATGGCGGCATGTTCCGATTGCCGCCGTCATTTCCCTCCCTTACAATTCAGTCGCCCCAAGCCTCATCCCTTCAGGTGTTTTGTGACCACTACGGGTACTTCGACGATCTACGAGCACATGTTTCGCTCCTTCGGGCTGAGGGAAAATCCGTTTCATGTTTCGCCGGACCCGCGGTTTTTGTTTTCCGGACCGGCCTACGAAACCGCGCTCGCCGAACTGATGTTCGGCATTGAATCGCATCGCGGACTTTTGGTCTTGACCGGTGAAGCGGGCACCGGAAAGACGACGCTCATACGTCACTTTTTGCAATGGCTGAAGACTCGTCAATTCTCAAGTTCCTACATTTTTCACGCGCACCTCGATCCCGCGGATTTATTCGAGTTCATTCTGCGCGATTTTGGCGTGGAAGTTGATTCGGGCAGAAAAAGCGACCTCTTGGCGGCGCTTCATCGCTGGTTGCATGTGCGCCAGTCGGAAGGCGATTCGCCAGTCATCGTCATCGATGAGGCGCAAGCCTTGTCACAGCGCACGCTCACCGAACTCGGCCTGCTGCTCAATCTTGAAAATACTCACGGCAAACTGGTGCAGATCGTCCTTGCAGGTCAGCCGGAACTCGAAGAAAAATTGCGCCGCCCGGAGTTGCGAGCGCTGCGTCAGCGCATTATGGTGCGCTCCAGACTGCCTCTGCTGTCCCTAGAAGAAACCGGAGAGTACATTGCATCGCGGTTGCGCGGCGCCGGTGGTTCTGGCACTCATACATTTCCACCAGAAACCGTCGAAACCATTTATTCCTATGCGCGAGGAATTCCCCGCATCGTTAATTTGTTGTGCGAACAAGCGCTAATTGGCGCCTATGCGGACCGGCAGACCGTGGTGTTTCCAGGATATATCCGAAGAGTTGCGGCCGAGTTTGATCTAGTCGGCGCGCCGGTTTCAACGAACAGGATCGACAGACTCTTTGCAGCGCACACGCCGGCGGTTGTTTCGCATGACGAAATTCCTGTGGTAGCTGAAGCTCCTCGTGTAATCGACCCGCCGGTCGTCGCCGACTCGCCTGTCACGGCACCACCAGCGGCCACAGAAACCCCGCTCAGCACAGAGACCCCTGCGTTCGCCAAGGCCATCGCTACGAACGAGCAGCGCTCGCCGGCAGTTGGCTTACCGCCAATCGATCCTGTCGCCCCGCCAGTTCTGGAAAACTTCGCGGCAGCGAGTCCCGAAATTCCACTGTCTCGTCCGCAGGGAGCTAACTCTGTGCCAAAGCCCTTAGCGCAAGGCAAAGAGCCCTTTGGCACGAGGCAGAGCGGATGGCGGAAACGTCGTTCGCCGAGTGCCCTTCAGGTCTACTGCCGCGAAGTTTTCGAATCTTTTGTCCGTGACTGTCGCCAGCTTTTTGCATCGCTCACACCCCAAGCGAGTGCATTTGCGGGAAGCGTTCCGCAGCATGCCGGCTCGCTCCGCCGAAAAGTGATCGAACCTCTCGGTAACTGGCTGCGAAAGCCGGTCAACCCCAGGCGCGCACATGAAGCGGCGTCTGCCGCCCGGTCCTCACGAATAGAGAAACGCTAACGCCAGCCAACTCCGCCCTCTAAAATCCCTTCGGCCTTTCTTCCACAACTCCAAAGCTTTTCTCCAGTGCAAGGCCCGCTTGCGCCAGCGTTCCTTCGTCGAATAATTTTCCAATCAGCGTGACACCGTGTGGCACCCTACGTGCCTGTGAAAATTTCGGCAGCGGATGCTCTGGATCGGGCGCCCAGTCGCTGCGTGCCTGTGTCACTTCAACAAATCCCGCTCGCAAAGTCAGCGATGGGTGTCCAGTGAAATTCGTGATCGTCAACATTTCGTCGCGCAACGACGGCACCAGCAGCAAATCCACTTCGGAGAAAATGCGCGCCATCTCTTGCGCCACTTTTCTCCGCATGCGGTCTGCCTGCACAAAGTCCACTGCGGATAGAAACCGCGCCTGTCGAAAAAGATTTGGCCACGAATCAAACGTCTGCATCTTCAACTGATCCACGCCGTGCTGCACCGTCAACTCCTCAAACGCGGCTGCACCTTCCGCAAACAAAATCAATTGCAGAGAATCGTACGGCCAATCCGGCAAGTTCACCTCCACGGGTACCATTCCGACCTTTTTCGCAGTGTCGAGCGCCGAGCGGTCCACGTCCGTTGCGGGATTTTCCTTCATCCAGGCAGGGAAGTATCCGACGCGCAATCCCTTCACGTTTGCACCAGCGTCAAAATCCAGTTTGCTCGGGACACTGTTCACATCTCCTGGATCCGGCCCGGAAATTGCCTGCAGCACCAGCAGCGCGTCTTCCACACCTCGCGTCATCGGTCCGAGCTTGTCCAAGGACCAGCACAAGGTCATCGCGCCGGTCCTCGGTACGCGGCCATACGTTGGCCGCAGTCCGGTCACTCCGCAACGCATGCTCGGCGACACAATGCTTCCACCAGTCTCGCTTCCGATCGAAAATCCCACAAGTCCGGCCGCGGTAGCGGCTCCCGGCCCGGCGCTCGAACCCGAGGCGCCTTCCTCCAGAAGCCATGGATTCATCGTCTGCCCGCCGAACCAGATATCGTTCAGCGCCAATGCTCCCAGGCTGAGTTTCGCTACAAGCACCGCTCCCGCTTCATTCAATTTCCTCACCACAGCCGCATCCGCCTTGGGTACGCGGTCGCGAAACGGCTCCGCTCCGTACGTTGTGGGAATTCCCGCTGTGTCGAGTAAGTCCTTTCCGCCCCAAGGAATTCCGTGCAGCGGCCCGCGATATTTTCCCGCCGCAATTTCCGCGTCCGCTTTCTTCGCTTGGGCGACCGCGTGCTCGCGCGTAAGAGTGATCACGCACCGCAACGTGGGATTGAATTCTTCAAGCCGCTTCATATAAATATTCGTCAGCCGTTCCGAACTGAGCTTCTTCGCCTCAATCCATCGCGACAATCTGGCCACCGTCGCAAACGCTATGTCCGCGTCCTTGCCCGGCAAAGGGTCTACGTCTGAGCTGCTTCTTACGATTCGGTTGCGCCCCGGTCCTGCTTTCGTTCCCGGTAACACTGGATCCCAGCGCGACCACGGAGCTAGCCCGTCGTGCAACTCCATCTTTCGCGGGCCGACGCGCCGTTCGCACAGCGGCGCCATGTTGACTCGCCAGGTTTTTGCCGCCTGTTCAAGATCTTTCTTGCTTAATTCCATCTGCACGAGTTTCTCGGCTTCTACCAGTGTGTGCGCAGAGACTTCAGGTCCGACGGGTTTTGCGGTTCCAAATGCCGGTGGCATTCCTGCCGGCTCTTGTGTGGGCTCTTGCGCGCGAGCGCTCGCTATCGCATCCGGCGCAACCGCCGTTCCAACCAATCCCAAGCCGGTCGACGCCAAGAATTCTCTTCTTGTTTTCATGACATCCCTCTGGCGAACCAGTGTACCCGCACATCGCCGTACAGAGAAAAACCGGTTGCAAACGGATATTTCGCCGCCCGCGCCGCATTGGTGTATAACCGCTACGCGTCCGGGTGGTCGAAAACAAAAACCCGGCGGAGAACTACACGGAGAGAAAAGATGAAAAAAGTACTGGTTGTGTCCGCACTCGCAGTCTTAGCGATGGCCGCGGTTTCGGTAGGTGTTGCTCAGGCTCAGAAAGGTAAGCACCTCGTCTATGTATCCTCAGCAAAAGCCACATTTAAACCGTCGCAAATGGGCGGCGTTTCCATGCAGGTCTTACGGGGCGACCCGGACAAGGGCCCTCATGCAACATTCACTAAATTCGATCCTGGATACGATGCGGGTATGCACACCCACACGAACGATGTTTCCCTGGTCGTCATCAAAGGCGCGTACCTGTATAAAGATGACGCTGGAGAAAAGCGTGTTGGGCCAGGCGAATTCCTTCTTGTGCCGGGTGGACACAAACATTGGAGCGGCGGCGATAAAACCGAAGGCGCGCTCTTCTACCAGGAAGGGTCGGGAAAGTTCGACCTAATACCGGCGAAATAGCGAACTATCGCGTCCTGCCTCACGGAGAGCCAGATTGGCATGTTTCAGGCCTGTTAGTGAGTCTGCCAGCGTCGAAAAATTAGACGCCCTTTCGGGGCAGTCTTCAAGCCAAGCCTCTTCGGAGAGAGCTCCCGTACGCATCTGCAAACCGCAACAGATCGATGACGTCTTCCGGGTCGATATTTGGGAGAAACAGCGCCGCTGACGGTCTGATTTTTGTTTGCTTCTCTCGGCCTTTTTTCTGCCCGCTTACGGTTTTCCGATGGATGACACCGGAGTGCTTTCCGACTTCACGGACACCGCGCCCGAGTCGTTCGACGGCGAGTTGCCGCCCTGCCTTGTCAGGTAAACCAGGAACGGCGCCACCTCAAACGGCATCTTTTCATATTCCGCAATCCCGGCTTCTGGTTGCGCCTTCAGCAGCAGCAACCGGTCGTCCCACGGTTCAACTTTGATCCGCCCGCCAAGTGGCAGAGCTACCGTGGCGTTCGCCGTCTTCCTAGCTTGCTGAGCGGCCGCGGCCGAGCTGATCGTCCAATGCTTCGGTACGCGATTCCCCAGATGTGGGCTGATCAAATTGGGTACGTCTTTTTCCCGGTTTTGCAGGGCCTCAAAAAATGCCTGGGCGGTGCCCGACTGATCCTGGTAGGGAGACTTCTTCAGCAGTTCAATCCCCTTGCGGTTTGCGGCGTCTTCCTCTTCAGCGGTGCGCGCGAATCCGAAGTGATGAAAGGTCTCCTTTTCGTTGAAACGGATGCGATTGAAAAAAGCAAACTGCGTATCCATGCGGTGTCCGAGCATCACGTGGCTGAGTTCATGCGCAAGAATCGCCGCCAAACTTGTTTCGTCTGGAAGCACGTCGATCAATCCCCGGCTTAAAACAATCGTGTGCCCCATGGTGAATGACTCGAGCGTCGAGGTCATCAACACGCGGCAGCGCACCTCCGGCTGGATGTCCAGATCGTTCGTCACTTCCAGATTGTTGACCACTGTCTCCAGCACCTTGTCCACGTCGCCATAGGGCGCCATCAAGCCCATGCGCTGCATCTTTGCCGCAACGTTGTCTTCCGCGAGCCGCCCCCACGCGCGCTTCGCTTGCAGGGGCGAGTATCCGTTGCCCGCTCCTGCCTGATCTTTTATCTGCGATCCTTCCACCAGGACATTGCTCAGCGCCTGCTCTTCCTGCGCGTGATTCAGGTCGTAACCCCACAAGCGCGTCTGCGCCTTAAACGGTCGGAATGCGGAATTTTTCGCTAAACCATACTCCACGTTGCCTTCTTCGCTATAGATGAAGGCCGGTAGCCATTCGTTCTTGCCCGAATTCTCGCGCCAACTGTCGAAATTAAAATAATAGCTGGTCTTCGACGACCCGCCGTACGACCCGTTGAATCGAACCATGTGGTAGTCCTGATCCTCCACCCAGATTCGTCCCGTAAACCGCCCCTTTCCGGTGTTTGGCAATGGATCAACGTCGAAAATCAAACAGCGCACTTCACCCAGGAATTCGCGGCCGGAATAGGAAAACTTGTAGTGCTGCCGGTCGAACCCGTCTTCGTCGAGATAAATCATCTGCAGAAAGCCGCGCGGCAGAAACTCCGCCGAGAAAATGTTTCCAATGCTGGTCAGGAATTTGTGCTTACCGCTGCCATTGATGAGAGGCTCCAGTTGCACACCCTTGTCCAGTTCCGCCCGGCCAAGAAAATATTTGTCGCTGTCCGGCACGGCACCGAGCGCCTTGTCCGGACGAACCATCTGGATGTAGGTCTCTACCAGCGGCGAATACCGGCGGATGGTGTTCATCTCCGCCCGCTCCTGCGCCACGATTTTGTCCACCACCTGAGCGGTGGTCGTGGGCTCCTCTGCCGCTGTGCCAAGCGGCATCGCTACAAGTGCCAATATCGCCGGCAAGATCTTGAACGTACGCATAGCTTCTCCAGGGACTGTCTAAGGATCGGGATGGCTCGACGATTTCGAGGCTACTCTTCGGGAAAAACCTTGCAAGTTGTACGGAGGAGCAGATTAAGGACGGCCGTCTCGACACTCAGGGGATCCCTGTTCTGTATGCCGGGTACCATCTAGTAGCTCCGCGACCATGGCCTTGCTTCGCAATGCGTAAATCCCTGCGCGATGCCCGCCCTGGCCGAATTCAAACGGCAGCTCAAAAAGAAAATGGAGGGCATGCGCTCGCACCTCGGGGCAGCGCGACAGGAGCGCGAAAAACTGAAGGCCGAAATTAGCAATCTTGCGAGTGTGATCGCGGATGGTCGTCAATCGACAGCGTTGCTCGCGGAGCTTGAGAAGCGAGAGAGAAGGCTCGACAAAATCAGCGAAGAGCTACTGGCAAGGACGGACAATGGTTTGGAGATGAAGCTCCAGAAGATCGAAGAATTCGCGATGAAGCGCCTTCGCGATATTCAGGGACTGCTCGGAGGCGATGTGCTTCGCGCAAAATCGGAACTGGCGAAACACGGCACCGACATCACGCTTACCCCAAAAGGGAACAGCTAGATCGTCAGCGGAGATTGGAATCTATTGGGCGGACGTTCGGGTGGTGCCGGGGGCCCGGTTTGCACCACGCGTGCCACAGAGTTTAGCTTCTCACTGGCCGCATGACTGTGTCGCGCAGGGTTGCGAGGGCCTGCAACTATCCAAATTTGTTGGTCCTTCCATTTCAGCATGAACCTGACTCGCTGCTCGAACGAAATCCGCTACCATGAGTCGCGACCCGAACCGTCAGCAACACATCGAAATAGATATCGCCGGGTTAGCGACTCTAATTGAATTCGAGGTCATGTACATTAGTGAAGTCCAGCATTGCGAGTGGTGGCAAAACGTCTAACCGAGAGGATGTGAGCTATCTCGACTGGTCGAGGCCGACGCGGTGGAGCAGGTCGGTAAAGCGAGGGTCGCCGCGCACGGGGTCAAAAAAGGGATGTACTTTGAGGAATTGCATGATGCCTGACTTCTCCTGGTAGGCCATCTCAAAGCCGGCAAATGCCTGATCGTAGTCGCGCAACCCGAAGTAAGGGTTAATAAAAACGCCGGCCGGAACGTAGCCCGTTTTCCGGCGTCTCTTCAATTCGTCAATCAGGCGAAGCGCTTCCGCGCGATGCCCCGCGTAGCCGTGCGCCGTCGCCAGCAACTCGATGGAGCCCGGATTGCGGTTCGTCATTATGGAAGCCGTTTTTTCGAACACCGAAATCGCCTCTTCGTACTGGCCTTTACCGACCAATGCAAATCCCGATTTTGCCAAAAGCAGAGAACTCCAAAAACACATGTTTTTGGAACCGTTTGATCTTCGACCAAAAGAAAGAACCGGAAATTTTGTGGTCATTGAGGACAAAAGAGCACATGAAAAAACTTAGCATATTGGTATTTCTGGCAGCGGCACTATTCCTAAGTCTGGCGCACGCACAAACGGAGTACGGACGGATTAAGACGGATCGCATCTCGAACAACCAAACGATCATCATCACCGGCGCCACGCCTGACCTGTCTGCGGGTAACGTGTTCAAGACGAACAACGGCGCGCCGATCACGATCACGAACTTCACGGGCGGTGTGGATTCCCAAGTCATTACCGTCAACTGCGGCGAGACGAACACAACGATTCAGAATAACTCGAACATCGTGACCTCAACCGCTGCGGACATCGCTTGCACGGTGAACAAAGCGCAGGATTTCACTTACGACGCAGCGCAAGTGAAGTGGGTGCAGAAGTCTGGTGGGTCCAGCGGTGGCGGGTCGAACCCTCTTGGCAACAACGGTGGCGTACAGTCGAAAAACGGTAGCGTTCTACAAGCGACTGGATTGAACGATGATGGCACACGGATCAAGGAAAACCGCGACCACCAGTCATGTGGGCCGAATCCGTGGTTCGATATTACATGTTTTGGCGCAACGGTATCGAACGGAACCGCAACAAACTGCGGAATCAACGCAGCCAGTACGACCCTGAGGTGTGCGACAAATCCGGATTTTAAAGATGCAAGTCAGCTAGGCACCAGTCTAGGGCATGGAATTGTCATTCCAAAAGCAGGTGCACTACCAACAATCATAACGCCGAGCACCCCAACTGTTATGCCGAATTTGTTGAATGGTGCGACGACCTACAATTACAAAGTCATTGCCGAAGATTACGCAGGCGGCTTGACTGCTGCATCTCCGCAAGGCAGTACAACTACAGGTCCTGCGGCGTTGGGCGAGACAACGATTACGGTGACGCTCGCGGTAGCTACAAACGGCATCACCACGTATACCACTAGCGCGGCCCACAACCTGCAGCCTGGGATGAGTGTCATTCTTTGTCAGTTTGCCGGAAGCACAGGATGCAACGGAGGCTTTTTCAATCCTTTTAGTGGCGCAAAGACTGTCAATACAACGCCAACGACGACTACGTTTACAACAGTTGATGGAAGTAGTCTCTACGATGCTTCGGAAGCGCCCCCATCTGGACAAGTTAAAGTAATGGCCTGCAACACGCTGACCTTTCCTGCGACAAGCTTCAGCGGTGTTGGCACTCTGCGCTATTGGATTTATCGAAACAACGTTCTGGCGGGGGTGGCAGTTGGATTAGATCCTTTCTGGGTTGATTGCGGCGACGGCGCTCCAGCAGCACCAGGCTATATTCCCTCAGCTCCTCCAGGTGCGGCGCAAGCTGGGTATCTTGCAACAACGGTTGTGAGCGGGGGGCTTACAAATTCAATGACCCTGGCTAACGCAGCGGGTACGACCGTTTCTGGACAGACAGCAACGCATGATAACTCTAGGGCTGTACTTGCAGCAGCAGCAGCTACAGTTAACCAGGCAGGCGGTGCAATTTACATCCCCAGTGTTGTAAACAGTGCCGGAACCCCCGTTGGTTGGCCATTTTCTGCAACTACGAACTTCCAAACAATTGGCACGTCGAACTTAAACTATATCACCGTGCTTGTCGGCGGTCTCGTTAGTACTTCCCAGCCGTGGATCATACGAAGTAACATGAAGATCGAAGGAGTAACGAAACGTAATACTTCTTTCTTCTATATGGGTGGGTCGCAAATTCAGAGTAGTGCTCAACCAGTTTTTTATATTACCTCAGCTTCAGTGGTACTTCGTAACTTGCAGTTTACCCCCTTCGGCCCGCAAGCTACTTCAATCTATACAGATAACCTTACAAATGGCGGCGGTTCGGTCGGTCTAATTTTTTCAAACGTTGCCGTAGGTGCCAACTTCGGCTCGGGTCGTGGGCGTCCGATGGTGATGAAGGGTGGATTCGATTTCTACTTTGATAATTTCGTCTGTGATTCAGTTCTCAATGCTACAGTTCTTCCAACACCCTGCCTCGAGCTTACGAATAGTTCAACAGCAGTATTTAATGGCATTTCACAAATACCGGGTCATCTGGTAATGAATCACGCCTTTTTTGCCGGAAGCGGTATCAGTATAAACGCGATACCGCATGGTGGAGCTTCATCAGCGGGCACGCGATTTACTTTCAGAGATGTGCTATCTGAAAGTATATTGACCCCCTTCCTACGCATCGGCCCGATGGGATTCATCAATGACGTACTGCTGGAAGATGTTAGCGACTCTGACTCTATAGCCGGCGTGGGCACTCCCTTTGTAGATGCTTCAGGCGGTAATCTAGAAGACATCACGATTATTGGCGGGCAATTCGGTGGAACTCCACCACTCTTAATTGGTGGTGGGGCTACAGTCAACCTTAAAGCAGAACATGCTGGTATTAATCTAGGTAATACCCCGGCTTTTTCGATCGGTGTGAATGACAATCGCTTAGTTAGCAAACCGTTCGGCGCACTCGGTTCAGGGCGATTTACGTATATGATGGCCGTTCCGGGGCCTGCAACTGGTTGCGTCGTAAGCGCTGGTGGGACGGTTCCTGTCGGAACTTTTCCGTATCAGTTGTCGGCGGTGGACGCTGACCTAAACGAAACTACCGTTAGCGCGTCCACATATGTCACCACTACATTGGGCAATCAAACAGTAACGTGTAATTTTCCAGCGCGTCCTGCGGGTTCGATTGGCTTTAACGTATTTCGTAATGGTGCAAGAGTCAATTGTCCAGTGCCGGGATATGCTGGTGCAACATTCGTTGACAATACAGCAGCTTGCGGTCAAAGTCCTGCAAAGGGTAATTTCGCGGGCAGCTCTATTCTTGCAAGCACTGGATTGACCGCAAATAGCTATCGAACGGTAGGTTCGAATGGATTGACTGTCACACGAACGAACACGGCTACAGCTAACCGAACACAGACTGAGCCGGATGCCAGCGGGCAGTACGTTCTCGACTCAACGTTCGCAACAACAGCGACAACACTCCTAGCTCCATCGTTTGATAATTTCAACCGTGCGAATGGAGGGCTCGGTTCAAATTGGACAACCTCTAACGGCAGCGCGCTGCAAATCAGCAGCAATCAAGTCACGACGACCAATAGCAACCAAGGTTCGTTCTGGAACGCCGTAACTTTTTCCTCGGATCAGTTCTCGGAGATCGTCGTCAATCCAGCTACATTAACATTCTCCTTTGTCGCGGCAACCGTACGGCATGTGACAGGAGGCAATAGCTATTCTTGTCTAGAGAATTTCAACTCCGTGCAAATGTTCAAGATGGTTGCTGGTAACACGAATACGTCCTTAGGAAGCTTCAGTACTACACCCGCAAACGGCGACCTTATTCGACTAGAGATCAGTGGTACATCGCTGAGCTGCTACCGTAACGGCGTGCTGGTGATTGGTCCCGTGACCGATTCGAGTTACGCAACTGGGCAGCCAGGAGTCACAAGTTCATACGACGGCACCCACGTAGCCGCGTTGGATAGCTGGAGCGGTGGTAGTTTATTAAATACCGTCCCACAGCTCAATGGAGAGCAGTATTGGCCAAAAGTTCAACATTTTGACTCGGGAATCACACTTGCGAATAGTTCCGCGTTAAATTCTGCGAGTGGGAACAGTGGCCGCGTAGCACAGTCGAGCGGCACGCTCGTCAACGGCAACTGTGGGAAGTTTGACGTTAACTTAAACTTAGTGGACGCTGGCGCTCCTTGCGGCACCGTCACTCCAAGCACCTCCGACACCCTCACGAATAAAACGATCGACGCTGAGGGTACGGGGAATACGATTACCATCCCATCTAAACTATTCGTCAGGTTTGCCGTGTGTAACAACGGGACGGCGGCACTCTCGACCGATACCACGGCTGCCTCGACAGTTGGCTGCTTCGGGACGAACACGAAACTCGGCGTGTGGCAAGCTGCTGACGAGGACGTGGTGACATTCAGCGTCCCACTGATCGCTGACTTCACTGGAAACATCGACGGACGGCTGTTCTTCAACTCCCCCGACACCACCGGCACCGCGATCTTCAACGTAGCGCTCGCGTGTGTCGATGGAGCGGGTGCAACCGCTGACGACCCAGCGTACAACGCATCCTCCGCGTTCGGCACGATCACACTCGCCGCACCAGCCAACGCATCGTGGGTAGCTACGGTTTCCAACATCACAAAATCAGGCACGACAACCTGTGCAGCGGGTAACTGGCTGAACGGGAAGGTGACGCGCGCGACGGACACGGGTGCCTCGCGGGTGAATGTTAAGGGACTCGAATTGACAGTCAGAAGGGCTATGTGAAGATGAGAAAACTATTGATTTTAGCGCTGCTGCTTCGCGCGGGTTCGACGACTACACGAGCGAATACACTCACTGCGACATGCAATGTTGCGGATCCGCGAGATGTGGGCCAACTATTGATCAACCACAAGAGCCAGCGAGAGGCTGTCGCCCCGAGGACTCTTCGGCCTGTAAGTTCCTGAATCGTTCAAAACCGCACGGCAAAACCAAAAGGAAAGATTCGAACTTTGTGATTGAACGGCGAGCACATCTCGGCCCGAGTGCGTCGGAGTCTGTTCACAGCACGGGTGCGCGCGACCGGATGGAACTGTCATCCGTACGCGGCCGCAAGTTGTGCTCGGCACAAAGAAGGAACTGCCGACGCAGCGACTAGCGGCTCGAAAGCTCGATGAGATTCTTTCCCGAATCAATGACTACGCATATCAGCCAACCCGCATCTCGACCATAGCCGAGTTTGCAAAACGCTGAAGGGAAGAAGTTCTTGCCAAGAGAAAGCCCTCGACCGTCTGTTCTGCGAACTCCCATCTCAACTCGCAAATAATTCCACAACTCGGGAAACTGCGTCTCGATCAGATCGGATCCGAGAATCAGCAGCTATTCATAAACCAACTCATGGGTGCCTCAAGGAAAACCGTGCTCAAGGTTCTCAGCACTCTCTCTTCGATGCTCACGACCGCAAAGAATTGGGGCTATGCGTGCCGGGAGATTGACGTGCGAAAGCTCGTTCTCCCAGAGCGAAACACTCACGTCGCTGCACATTTTACCCGTTCACAAGTCGAGTCGATCTTTGCTCTCACTCAAAACCCCTGGCGCACGTTCTTCGTTCTCCTGACGCTGACGGGAATGTGGGCAGGGGAAGCGCTCGGCCTCCAGTGGGAAGACATCGACTTCGATCACCAATGCATTCACATTCGCCGCTCTGTGTGGTACGGCAAGGCTCAATCCACAAAGAGCAAGGGAAGCGCGGCGCCGATCACTCTACCCGCGGTGCTGTCCGCGGTCCTGGCCGAGTACAAAGCGAACTGGAAACCGAATCCAGACGGCTGTCTCTTCGTTACTAGGAATGGCCGGCCGCCGTCATCCAACAAGGTTGTGGAATACCAACTGTGGCCGATCCTCGACGCGCTTGGAATCAAGCGGTGCGGGCTCCATGCTTTCCGCCACTCCGTTGCATCTTTCATTGTGGAAGCTGGCTACTCCATCGAAGTAGCGCAGCAGCAGCTTCGCCATTCGAACGCTCGTACGACTCTCGGCTACACCCATTTCCGCGGAGGAGTTACTGAGCAAGCGATGACGGACGTTTCAAATTCCCTCAAATTGGACGCAGTTGGACGCGGGGAAGATA